>MDTE01130662.1_pt1 | contig 20734 bp, 18 predicted proteins | sample 811231 | NCBI WGS metagenome assembly MDTE01 (sample SAMN05326651, study PRJNA326480) | marine metagenome | isolation source: seawater | place: Indian Ocean: Red Sea | collected 2010
ATCTAATGAATTAGATGATGCTCTGAATACTATAAAAAAAGTTAATAATCAAGAGAATCATATATTATTAGAATTATCTGGTGATATTTATTATAAGCAGAACAATATAAATTTAGCTAAAGATGCATATAAAAAAGTATTACTACACGAAATTACACCCAATAAAAGAAAATTAATAGAAAATAAATTATCATCCATACAATGAAGATATATAAGAAAATAATTATTTTTGTTTTACTATCATCAATATATAGTTGTACATATATTGAAAAATTATTTGATGAAAAAAAAGATACAACTCCACATATCACATCAAATAAATTAATGAATATTGAAAATTTATGGTCTACTAATACTGGTGATGGAAGATCAGATAATAGTACAGTTCTACAGCCATATTTTGATGGTATTAATACTATATATTCAGTTGATTATAAAGGAGTTGTTACTGCAATTGATATAAATAGTGGTGACAAATTATGGTCAACAAGAACTAATTATACCAATAATATAACATCAGGTATAAGTTATCATAATAATGTTGTTTATTTCGGATCACTAGATGCAAAATTATATGGATATGATATTGATTATTTAAAAAATAATGAAAGTTATTTTGACTCAATTGATATTACTTCTATTCTTACACAAAATATTTTAGAGCCAACAAAAGTGATACAACTTGATAGTGAAATAATTTCTCCAGCTGTTCTTATAGATAACCAAATTTTCTTAAAAACTAGTAATGGACATATATATGCTTATGATTTAAATTCTCAAGCGTTGAATTGGAAATACATTGGAAGAAATATTCCACTAAGCATCAAAGGAGCTGGAAAGCCTGTTGTTGACCTTGATAATATATATGTAGCAAAAGATGATGGAACAATGATATCTTTAGATCAGAATACCGGCAAACTAAATTGGTTGGCATATATTTCACCAAGATCTGGTCGTAATGAACTTGAATCTCTTAGAGATGTTGAAATGACACCGCTATTATTAGACGATATGATTTATGTTGGATCATTTCAAGGTAGTATTATTGCCATTAATATTAATACAGGTAATACTTTGTGGACTTTACCACTCTCAAGTTTATCCAATATAGTTAATGAAAACAGTAATCTCTATATTACAACAAGCGATGGTTATTTGTACTCTATAGATATATATAATGGAAACACTGTGTGGAAAATTGCGTTGTCTCAAAATCAAAAATTAACCCACCCAATTACTTATAATGATGTAGTAGTAGTATTAAATGAAAAAGGTTTTGTTTATTTGATTGATAGAAATGATGGTTCTCTCATTAAATATACGAAAATAACAAATGATATTGATTATCAGATTAATATAATAAGAAAGAATAACACTATTTATGTCTTATCAAAAGATGGTAAAATATCAGCTTTTATAATCAATTAATATTTATCATGAATAATAAAATAACAATAGTTGGTCGAACTAACGTAGGTAAATCACTACTCTTTAATAAACTTACTAAAAGCAAAAAATCATTAGTTATTAATCAAATTGAGACAACTAGAGATATAAACTCTGGCTTTATAGATTATAATAAAAAAAAAATTATTGTTTATGATACAGGCGGGATAACTGAATCTAATAATTTTATTAATAAATCAATTAAGGAGAAAATTAATCATACATTATCTAAATCAGAATTAGTTTTATTCGTTGTCTCGCAAGAGGATGGATTGACTATTTTAGATAAGGAAATATGCGAATCGCTTAGAAAAAAAAATAAAAAAATTATTTTAGTTATCAATAAAATAGATATTACTTCAAAAAAATTTAATAGTTGTGATTTCTTTAAACTTGGAATTATTGATATAGTAGAAATATCTGCTAAGACTAACAAAGGATTAAATCTTTTATTAGATGTTATTTTTACAAAATTTATAAGATTTCATATTACAAATAATGAAGAATCCAGATATAAAATTTCATTTATAGGGAAACCCAATGTTGGCAAATCATCCTTAACTAATAAAATTCTGAAAAATGATTTAATGATAATTTCAGATATACCTGGAACTACAGTGGATAGTATAGAATTTCCTTTTGAATATAAAAAGAAGCAATTTTCAATATATGATACTGCAGGAATATTTAGAAAAGCCAAGACAATTACAAAAATACAAAAATATAGTATAAGCAATACTTTAGAAATAATAAAAAAAACTGATATATGCGTGTTAACCCTAAGTGCTAATGAAGGTATTACTAAACAGGATAAAATAATACTTGAACGAATAAAAAAATATAATAAACCTTATATTATTGTAATCAATAAAATTGATCTATTAAAAAAACCAGAAATTAATGCATTAAAAAAAGAATTAGAATATTTCTCGAAAATTACAAATAACGCATTCATAATATTAGTATCAGCTCTCAAGAATAAAAATATAAATAAACTTCTAGAATCAATATATATAATCACAGATAATTTACAGAAAAGATTTAAATCATCAAAACTTACAAAAATATTGTATGAATCTGTACAAGCCCATCCGCCACCAACCATAAATAATCGCCGTGTAAAAATTAAATTTGCCCAACAGTCAAAATCTAAAGATTTATTGATTTATATTTATGGCAATAAAGTAGATCAACTCCCTATATCTTATTTAAAATATTTACAAAATAGATATGAACAGGCTCTTGGATTACCTGGTACACCTGTAAAAATTAATACATCTAACGAAAAGAACCCATTTAATTAATGGGTTCTTTGAAAAATATTGTAAAATAATACTAGTCCGCAGTTTTAGGACTAATAACGTTTTTTACTTCACAGATATTGTTTGCTGGGAATCCACCAGTTTCTGCATGCTGTCTAATAAGATCTTCATTATCTGCATTGTAAATACAGAAAACTTTGTCTCCTGTAACATAACTGTGTACCCATTCTATACCTGTGCCCATGTCTTTAAGTATTCCACATGATTTTTGTGAAATTCCTTTAAGATCATCGCCAGATAAATCACCAGCACCAGGTATTTCTCTTTCTATAACATATTGCGGCATTATAACCCTCCATTTTTATATAGAATCTATATTCTGCAACTAATTCAATGATCCTTCAAGCAAAACTTTATAAGTATCAGTAATGTAAAAATAGTTCTGGGTTTACATAGGTCTGATTTAATGTAACTGACCAATGTAAATGCGGCCCTGTCGAAGCACCTGTTGAACCAATTTGACCTATAACATGACCTTTACTCACTGTATCACCTTGCTTTACATGAATTTTACTTAGATGTAAAAATATACTTTTTAAACCACTTCCATGATTAATGTAAACAAATTTACCATTATAGAAAAAATCACCCACTAAAATTACTTCACCATGACTTGGAGCTAATACATAATCAGTCTCTCTCCCTGCTATATCATATCCATTATGATAATTACCTTCTATACCATTATAAAATCTTCGTGTACCAAAAACACCAGTAACCACACCATCAGCAGGTTTTATAAATTTTATGTCAGGTTTATTATTTGTCCATAAATTCCTATATTTGCCAATAATATTTTTTTCTTTAGAAATTCTAATTATTTGTTCATCTGATGGGGATGTATATTTTTTTTTAATGCGAATAAATTGTTTATTAAAATCTTTTTCTAAAACCGTAAATTTAAATTTTTTATTAGATAGGGTATTTTTTACTAATATTTCATGTTTACCCACTGCAGTATGATAAGGTACACCATAAACCAAATAATGTTTATTTTCTTTTTTCAAAACTAGAAGGCTAATATTGTTTAATTTGTAACCCAATTCATATTCTTTTTTAGAAATTTCGAAAAATATAATATCACCCTTATATGTCTTGTATTTTTCGTTAGCGGGTTCTGCATAAATATGAAACTGATATGCAGATAAAAGGACAAATATAATTAACTTCAGATAGTAATTTTGCATTTAGACTAATTTATTAATATCTTTCCAACCTTTTTTATAATATTTAGTTGTTACTGTCGTTGTAATACCACCTCTTATTTTCCAATAGCCAATAAGAATAGTACATTTTGGTTTAATTAGCTGACATATATCATTCAAAATCCGATTAGTTACATCTTCATGAAATGCTCCTTCATCTCTATATGATGCCATATATAACTTTAATGATTTCAATTCAACACATAGTTTATCAGGAACATAATCTATAGAAAATTCAGCAAAATCAGGTTGCCCGGTTAATGGACATAAGCAAGTAAATTCATTAATTCTCATGTTGATCAAATAATCATCTTTCAACTGGGGGTTATCAAATGTATCAAGTATTTGTTTTTTTAGATTATTCAATGACATTACCTATAGTAGCATTATATCGAAGATAATATTATAATCTATATAGGGTCATTTTATGCGTCTGACAAAGATAAAATTAGCTGGTTTTAAAACATTTGTTGATCCAACAACGCTATCCTTCCCGAGCAATCTTACAGGAATAATAGGGCCTAATGGATGTGGCAAATCTAATATAATTGATGCAATAAAATGGGTTTTAGGAGAATCCTCTGCACGTAGTTTACGTGGAGAATCTATGGAAGATGTTATTTTCTCAGGCTCATCTTCACGTGACCCAATTAGCCATGCAAGCATTGAATTACATTTTGATAATTCTCTAAATACATTAGATTCAAAATTTGCTCAATATAACGAAATTGTAATTAAAAGAGAGGTATCTAGAGACGGCAGTTCTCAATATTATTTAAATAACACAAAATGCAGACGTAAAGATGTTAGGGAAGTTTTTTTAGGAACAGGTCTTGGTCCAAGAAGTTATGCGATTATTGAACAAGGGATGATACCAAAACTAGTTGAATCAAAACCAGAAGAATTAAGAACATATGTGGAAGAAGCCGCTGGTATAAGTAAATATAAAGAAAAGCGAAGAGAAACTGAATTGCGATTAAAACATACAAAAGATAATTTAAGTCGATTAAATGATGTTATGAAAGAAATTAAATCACAACTGAATAAACTTGAAAGACAAGCTACATCCGCAAACACCTATAAACAATTAAAGCAAGAAGAAAGAAAATTAAAATTAGAAATGATAGCTGGAAAATATAAAAAATACCAAGATGAGATTTTTGTTATAGAAAAAGAAATATCTAAAGATAATATCCAAAGCGAAAAATATAATTCAGAATTAACCAATAAAGATTCTCTGATTGAAAAAACAAGGCTAGAAAGAGAAGATGAACAAAAATCATTCAATGAAGTTCAAGGAGATTTCTATCAGATAGGCGGTGAAATAGCAAAATGTGAAAAAGATATAGAACACTCACAGAAAACCGAAACATCAAGACAGAAAACTCTAGCAGATTATGACAGATCTATTAATGATTTGATGAAAATTAATAAAGATAACAAAGATAAGATAGATACAATCCATTTAAAAATAACCGATGAAAATAAAAAACTAAAAGATATTTCTGACAAAATGAAGCAATTAACCAAAGATAAGACTGATGCAAATAATGCTCTTCAAAAATGGCAATCTACATATAATAATTTTTTATCATCACAATCAGAAACAAAAAATAAAGAAGAAATTGAAAGAACTAAAATAAAATCATATGAAAAATCATTAGAGTCACTGAATAAAAGACTAAAAATTCTGGAAACTCAAAAAACAACAAATGAAGATAAAACACATAAAAATGAAATATTAACTGATGCATTAGATTTACAAGAGAAAGTTACATCTTTATCTATTGATTTTGAAAGATCTAATATTGATAAATTCAAGAACAAGACATTAGATAGCATACCAAATAGTCTTAATTTAATAATCAGTAAATTTAAATCTCTAATAGAACAAATAAAATATTTGTTACGATCTCAACAAGAGGAAATGGGTGATATTAACAAGAAAATTAAAGAATATAATCATCTAATAAACTCATCTATATCTAATCTTAAACAAATTGAAATAGATATAAAATCGAATGATATAAAAAAAGATCAACTTGAAAAAGATAAGATAGATTTAAAAAAATCAATTGATGATATTACATCCAACTTGGAATCAAGCCAAAATAATCAGAATCAGTTAAATATATCATTATCATCATTAAATACCGAGAAAACTGCATTACTAGAAAATATTAAAAGATATAGTGATGAATTAACCATTTTAGAAGACAGAAAGAGACAATTGCTGTCTGACATTACTATGCCTGAAAATATATCTGATGATATGCATAAAAAATTACAAAAATTATTACAAGATAGACAGGAAAAGGAAAAAGAACTGTCTGTTAAAAGAGAAAATATTTCTGAATTTGATAAAATAATTCATGAATCTGAAACACAAAAACTATCAGTAGATAGTAAAATTCAAAATTTAAGAAATGAATTAGAATCTAAAAAAATAAAAATTACTGAAAAAATAACTTCACGTGATGCTCTTAAGGAAAATACTGAGTTAGATATAAAAGATATTGATTTAGCAATTAAAAATTTGAACTTAGAATTTAATATAGAAGAACTCGAAATTAATATTGATAAAATAAAGAAAAGAATTGATAATTTAGGTCCAATAAATCTAGCTGCTATCGATGAACTATCTGAACAACAAGAAAGGAAAAAATATTTGGATACCCAATATGATGATCTATCTAAATCAATAGAAACATTAGAAGGAGCTATAAAGAAAATCGATCATGAAACAAAATCTAAATTCAAGGAGATGTTTGATAACATTAATGAGAATCTCAACTATTTCTTTACTAATATATTTGGTGGTGGTAAAGCGTATTTAGAAATGAATGAGAAAGATTTACTTAATACTGGAGTAAATATAATGGCAAGACCGCCTGGTAAATTAGTAAAAAATATCAGTGCTTTATCTGGTGGCGAAAAAGCTGGTACTGGAATTGCTTTTGTATTTTCAATATTCAAAATTAATCCTGCTCCATTTTGTTTATTAGATGAAGTAGATGCGCCTTTGGATGAAGGAAATAATAATAGATTTTGTAAAGTTTTGAAAGAAATGTCCAATACAGTTCAATTTATTTTTATTACACATAATAAGTTAACTATGGAATCAGCAGATACACTTTCAGGAGTTACAATGAGAGAACCAGGTGTATCAAAACTAGTTTCTGTAAATGTTAATGAAGCAATAAATCTTACTGAAAATAAAGATAACATTAGACCATTACGACCTTCCAATTAAAATGACTTTGTCAAAATCTCAAGTTAAAGTTAAAATAAAAAAACTTATAAAAAAAATAAATTATCATAATAAGCAGTATCATACTTTTGATGATCCAAAAATAAGTGATAAAGAATACGATAATCTTTATAGCGAACTCAAGTTACTTGAATCTAAATTTCCTGAGTTAATTCTCAATAACTCCCCAACACAAATTGTTGGTGCTGGTATTTCTACTGGATTTGTAAAAACAAACCATAAAATACCGATGTTGTCTCTCAATAACGCTTCTAATCAAAATGATTTTATAGATTTTTATAACAAATTAAATGAGACTACTAACAATAATATTCAATTATATGCTGAACCTAAATTTGATGGGTTAGCTATTTCTATTGAATATGTAAATGGTAAATTAATATCAGCTGTAACCAGAGGTGATGGTAAAACAGGGGAAGATGTAACAGCAAATATCAAAACTATTAAAACTTTGCCATTAAATATTACTACCAAAAAAATTCCTCAAAATATGATACTGAGAGCTGAGGTTTACATGCTAAAAAAGGATTTTTTAAACCTTAATAAGAAATTAAAATCTGAAAAATCTGATACTTATGCAAATCCAAGAAATGTTGCAGCTGGCAGTATTAGACAATTAGATCCAAAGATTGCAGCTAAGAGAAATCTACAAATTTACTTTCATGGTATAGCTAGAATTGATAAGAACTATCAATATAAAAATCATTCTGAACTTATGAATCTGTTAAAAAATCTTAATTTTCCAATATGTGAGTTAAATTATTTAGCAACAGATATTAATGATGCAATTAAATACTATGAAAAGATTGAAAACAAACGTGAAAACCTTCCATATGAGATTGATGGAGTTGTTTTTAAAGTAAATGACATTAATTTACAAGAAAAAATTGGATATACATCTAAAGCTCCAAAATGGTCAATAGCTTATAAATTTCAATCAGCTTCAGCAATAACAAAATTACTGGACGTCACATTTCAGGTTGGAAGAACTGGAACAATAACTCCTGTTGCAGAATTAAAAAAAATAAATATAGGTGGAGTAAATGTATCTAGAGCAACCTTACACAATATGGATGAAATTACAAAAAAAGATATACAAATTGGTGATTACGTTTTAGTTAAAAGAGCGGGAGATGTTATACCAGATATTGATAAAGTAATAATAACAAAAAGAAAAAATTCAAGAAAAATAATTATGCCAATTCGTTGCCCTGCATGCAATTCACCCCTTAAAAAGATTACTAATCAAGCTTTATATAAATGTCACAATCAAAATAAATGTATACCTCAAATCAAACAATCTATAATACATTTTACATCTAGAAAAGCTATGAATATTGATGGGATGGGAGTTAATATTATTGATGAGTTACTGAAGCAAAAAAAAATAAAAAATTATGCTGATATTTATTCTCTTACCTACAATGATTTAACTTCTATTGAAAGAGTGGGAGACTTGTCTTCAAAAAATCTTTTAGGTTCTATTAAAAAATCTAAAAATGTCTCATTTGGTAAATTTATATATGCTCTTGGAATTAAAGAAGTTGGTGAAACAACAGCTGAAATGATCAGTAATAATTTTTTATCTATTGATGACTTTATGATAACCAATAGTAACGAGCTAGAGAAAATACAAGATATTGGTCCTATTGTTTCTATAAATATAATTAACTTTATATCTGATAAGAAACATATAGCTAATATAAAAAAATTACTAAATTCTGGAATTAATATACAATATAATTCACAGACAAAGCCAAGGTTAGACTCAAGTAAATCATATGTTATTACTGGAACATTTGAAAACTATAGTAGAAACAGTTTAAAGGAATTGTTAAATTCTAAAGGACTAGTAGTCACAGATAGTATTTCTAAAAAAACCCAAGGGTTGATTGTAGGGGAAAACCCAGGATCCAAGTATAAAAAGGCTATAAATAATAAAATTAAAATAATTCTTGAAAAAGATTTATCTAAGTTTCTCGAAGAATTTCATTGATGCTTACCTTACTTCTTGTTTTTTCATCAACTTTTTTAACTATTACCGCACAATATAAATTATATTTATTATTTTTCGAAGGTAATGATCCAGATACAACAACCGACCCTTCAGGTATACGACCAAAAGATATTTCTTCAGTTTCACGATCATAAATTTTTGTACTTTTACCAATATATACGCCCATTGATATCACAGAATTTTTTTCAACAATTACACCTTCTACTATTTCAGAACGTGCCCCAATGAAACAATTATCCTCAATTATAGTTGGATTTGCTTGCATTGGCTCTAATACTCCTCCAATTCCAACGCCACCAGACAAATGAACATTTTTTCCTATTTGTGCACAAGAACCAACAGTCGCCCAAGTATCAACCATTGTTCCACTATCAACATATGCTCCAATATTTATAAATGAAGGCATTAATACAACATTATCAGCAACAAAAGTTCCTTCTCGTGCAATAGCTTGTGGCACTATTCTAATATTTTTCTCTTTTAAATAATTTTCATCTAGCGATTGAAATCTTGAACCTAATTTATCATAGAATTTTGTATAACCAGTTTCTATTAATTGGTTCTTTTTTATTTTAAATGAAAGTAAGATTGCTTTTTTAATCCACTGATTAACTTCCCATGTGTCATTAATTTTTTCTGCAACCCTAATTTTACCAGTATTTAATTGTTCAAAGACATCATTGATTATTGTTTCAATTTCTTTGTGATTAGAAATACCTTCATCGAATGCTTTTTCTATAATTTGAATTTGTTTATCCATAAATTTTATAGCGTTTGAGGTATTTTTTTAGGAAGTTTATTATCTTTATCCATTATACTATCTTTGGTATCTAAGAATACAAGGATATCATAATATTGTCTAATATTTCGAACATATTTCAATGCTTCCCAACCACGAGCATATCCATATTTTGTAGATTTATAATATTTAGCTTTACTTAATTGATTAAAGAAAGGTTTTGCATTTACCCATGCATATGGATTTTTATTTGAATTTTTAGCTAATTCAAATACATCCATTACATGTCCAAAACCAATATTGTAAGATGCCAATGTAAACCAAATTTTATCACTTTCATTGATATTTTTAGGAAGCCTATTGTATATTTCATTTATATATTTAGCACCACCAAATATACTTTGATGTGGATCAAGACGATTACTCACACCTAAATGTTTTGCTGTATTTTGAGTTAACATCATCAATCCTTTTACTCCTGTATAAGACACGGCATCTTCCCTCCATCTTGATTCTTGATAGCAGACACTTGCAATTAATCTCCAATCTAAATTATATTTTTCAGCTGCTTCTTTAAAAAGTTTTTCATATTTTGGCAAATAAACAATTATATCTTTAAGAAAATTTCTTGATCCAACAAAACTAAAATTATTTCTATGACCAAAATGTTTTTCTGATAATTCATTAAGCCTTTCTGATATTTCCATATATTTCAAAAAATCATTTATTTTTTTTACAAGACTATCATCAACATTTTTAGAAACAGCCCAGGCTAATGGTTCATTATTTGATAGATTAAATGCAATCGCTAGTTCTGGATAATATCTTTTATAAACTTTATATTCATTTGAATTAATTATTGTATAATCAATTAATCCTTCACTAATCATTTCAACAAGTTCGTCAGTATTTGAGCTATCTAATTCTGTCCATTTAATATCTTTATATTTTTTTTTAAGTTCATTCATTATATTAATATGGTTATTTGAATTTTGTATATCAATTATTGAAGAAGTAATTTTCCCAATACTACTTGGTTTATTTCGTATTTTAGCGTTATATATTAGTAATTGATCTACTTCTCCATATGAATTTGAAAAATTGAATATATTTTTATTAGTATCAGTTGAAGTTAAACCAACAAGTATATTTGCTTTATTAGAAGTCATATTGTCATATATTAAATTAAAATTTTCTTCTGTAATGACTTCAATATTTAAGTTGAGATATTGTGCAAATTCATTCATTAAGTCATATTCAAATCCTTGAATATTATCTTTTACACTATAATAAGTTGTAGGACTAACTCTAGTTACAAAAATTATTTTTTCTGAGCTAACAATTCTATCAATATAATTTTTAGGAAAATAATATATAAGGTTGAAAGCAATAGCAATTACAGTACTAATAATAATAAATCGAAAAATAAATTTTAACATTAATTTGTTTTGTATTTACTTTGTGTTTTTTTATTAAAAGGTTTTCTTTTTTTATTGTTATAAGATCTATACTTATTTTGTTTATAATTAGTTTTATTAAATCGTCTTACTCTATTTCTACTAAATTTATTCTCTTTATTTTTTGTTTCATCTTCTTTTCCAAATAATTTTTTTATTATTTTACTAAAAAAATTTTCTCCAGCCGCTGAACCTTTAGGACCACTAGGCTTTGGAGGAGGAGATTTTGGTTTAATTGATGATACAAATGCTTTTTGAGCAGTATTTTTTATATTTTCTTTAGATACATTTTCTTGTGCTTTAATATTTGATTTGAATTCTTCTTCTGACAATCCTTGTTTGTCAATCAAATAGCTAGATCCTTCTAGATCTGGGTTAGGCATAATTTTAATATCTATTGATTGTCTTTTTTCAATATCTTGAATCATATCTCTTTTTTCATTTAATAAATAAGTAGCTAATCTTACTGGTAGATATACTGTTAGTAATTTGTCACTTTTTATAGCTTCTTCTTCTACGACTCTTGCTATAGAAACCGATAAAGTGGAAAGTGATTTAATTTGACCAGATCCGCTACATGTTGGACAATATTCATTACTACTATTTATTAAAGTTGATTTTAGTTTTTGTCTTGATACTTCCATTAATCCAAATTTTGAAATTCTACCAAATTGTATTTTTGCTCTGTCAAGTTTGGTTGATTCCGCCATTTTTCTCATTACTGTTCCTTTAGATTTCATTGATAACATATCAATAAAATCAATCACTATTAATCCTCCAATATCTCTGAGCTTTAATTGAGTTGTAATAATATTTACTGCTTCAAGATTGGTATTTAAAGCTGTTTCTTCAATATCTCCACCTTGTGTTGATTTTGCTGAGTTAACATCAATACTTGTTAATGCTTCTGTACTATCAAAAATGACATTTCCACCTGATGGTAAGGAAACTTTTCTTTTATATACATTTTGAATTTGAGATTCAATTCTATGTTTACTAAAAATTGGTACAGAATCTTCATATAGATTACAGTTAGCAGGAAAGTGTGGCATAAAATGTTCTTTAGCATTTAAAAACTCTTCATAAAAATTTTTATTATCTATTATTACTTCATCAATATCATCACTACAATAATCACGGATCAATCGTGCCATCATGCTACTTTCTTGATAAATTAAAAATGGTGCTTTCTTGAGAACAGATCCTTCTAACACTGACTCATAAATTTGAATTAAATAGTTCATATCCCATGTCAATGATTCTTGAGATGCATCTAGACCCGATGTTCTTAGAATTATACTCATACCATCTGGAATGTCTAAGTTATTTAAGAGTTTTTTGGCTTGCAGTCTGTCATCACCTTCTAATCTTCTTGATATACCACCTGTATTAGGATTTTTTGGTAATAGAACGAGATATTTACCCGCAAGACTTAAATATGTTGATAATGCAGCTCCTTTTGTACCCCTTTCTTCTTTATCAACTTGAACGACAATTTCTTTTCCTGATTCCAAACAATCTTTTGAAGATTTGCTTTTACCAGGTACAAATATCTCGCTTGAAATTTCTTTAAAAGGCAAGAAACCATGTCTTGATCTACCAAAATTTACAAAAGCAGCTTCTAAGCTAGGTTCTACCCTCGAAATAATTCCTTTGTATATGTTGGACTTTATGTTTTTGGAAGGAATTTCTATATCTAAATCTATTAAATTGTTGTCTTGTATTATAGCAAGACGTACCTCTTCCTTCTGTGAGGCATTCAAAAGTATTTGCTTCATTTTTAATCCTGTATGTCATTTTACTAAATGAAAAAATGGCCTTTATATCAATGAATCTTGTTTGCTATATTTATGCGTTTATTGTCTATTTTTACTATAAATCGCTTATTTTTTGTTTATTCAGGCCTTTAATTTCTTGTTAATATTATAGCCAAACAATTTAAAATTCTTTGAGTTAATATATCAATGATTTAAGATATCTTCAAATACAATTTAAGGAAATTATTATGTCTGTTGATTATATACATATATCTAGTAATGAAATCGGCCAGAGGCTTGATAATTTCTTATTGAAAAAATTGAAGGGTGTACCTAGAAGTCTCATTTATAAAATTATTCGTAGTGGTCAGGTACGTATAAACAAAGGCAGAACTAAAGCATCATATAGATTATCTGAAAAAGATATTGTGAGAATTCCTCCTATCGAAACTTCTAATAACAGTACAGGAATTTCTTATAAATTTTTGAATAATCTAGAGAAATATATAATTTTTGAGAATCAAGATTTTATTATTTTAGATAAACCCGCAAAGATTGCTGTTCATTCAGGCACTGGCTTAAAAAACGATATCATTAGTTCGATAAAGACGATCAAAGAGTATAGGAATATAACACCTGTCCATAGGTTAGATAAAGATACCAGCGGTTGTTTAATATTAGCAAAAAACTATCAATCTGCTTCATTCTTTGGGTCAATTATGCCAGATATTAAAAAAACTTATAATGCTTTACTTTTTGGTAGATTATCTAAAAAAGAAGTCAAAATTGATAAAGCTTTGACTGATGTTAGAAAAGATGGAAATAGAAAAATAATAACATCTAGTTCAGGCAAGCCTGCAAGTTCAATATTTATTAAAAAGAAACAATATAAAAAGTTTACTTTAGTTGATGTTATTTTAGAAACAGGAAGAACACATCAGATTAGGGTTCATGCTGCAAATATGAATAATCCAATTTGTGGAGATAAAAAATATGGTGATAAAGAACTCAATAGAGAACTTAATAATAAAGGATTAGATAGAATTTTTTTGCACGCAGAAAAGATATCATTTTATTATAATAAAAAATACTCATTTAAATCCAAATTACCATTAGATTTATTATGTGTTCTTGATAATATTAAAGAAGTATAATTATATATAAATAACATATAGTTTATGGATAACAATGATCTATTAAATAAACTTATAAATTCTTTATTAGAAGATAGAAGAATTGAAAGAAGGAATAAACTTATATTTAGAGTTTTTTCGGGTATCTTTATTCTCTTTTTTTTGTATATACTTTTATTTCCTTCAGATAGATTTTCGCCTACATATGAACATACCGGGTTAATAGAAATTAATGGAATGATATCTGCTTCTAGTAATGCCAGTGTAGAAAAAATAATTCCGAGTATAAAAAAAGCTTTAGATAACGAATTGTGTATCGGTGTAATATTAAAAATTAATAGTCCGGGTGGTAGCGCAACACAATCAAAAATTATATTTGATGAAATTACAAAATTAAGACTTAATAGCAAAAAACCTATATACAGTGTTATAGAAGATATGGGAACGTCAGGCGGTTATTATATTGCAGCAAGTAGCGATAAAATAATTTCAAATAAATCCAGTATAGTTGGATCTATAGGAGTTCGTATAGACAGTTTAAATGTTAAGTCATTTTTTGATAAACTAGGAATTAAATCTCAATCTATTACATCTGGTGAAGATAAATTAATCTTAGATCCATTCAAAGAACTCTCTGATAAACATAAATTTCATTTACAGCAGTTAACAAGCGAAATCCACAATCAATTTATAACAGATATTCAGAAATCTAGAGGAAATAGAATTACTGACGATTGTTTACTTTCAGATAATATAACTAATACGGGGAACTGTAAGATTTTCAGTGGTCTTTTTTGGACAGGGTTAGAAGCGTATAATCTAGGGTTAGTTGACGAGCATGGTTCTTTATATGATGTTAATAAAAAATATTTAAAGGACAGAAAAATTGTTAATTATACTCATAAGGACAATGTATTAGAAACGGTACTACAGAGAAGCCTATCAAAAATATTACAAAATAATTATTTAAATATAAATCACTAATAATGAAAATTAGTTTTTTACCTCTTCTATCAAGTAATCATATAAGAAAACTAGAAAGAAAATATAATCATACAGAATTACTAGAGAAGGCTAGTACATGCTTATATAAGTCTCTTCATATTATAGACAAAGCATATTTAAAAAAGATTATTATAATATGTGGTCCAGGTAACAACGGTGCTGACGGTTTATTTTTGGCGTCATTGCTCATAAAATCTCAATATTCAGTATCAATATTTTTTCCTAATGATTATGCTAGTAATCATAAAGATCTTATTAATAGATTAGATTTAACTGCTTTTATAATTAAAGATGATAATTTTAAAGATGCAACTTTAATAATAGATGGTATATTTGGTTCTGGATTAAATAGAAAATTAGATAATGAAATTTCTAAATTAATACATAATATTAATCAGCTTTCAGCATATAAAATTTCGATAGACGTTCCAACAGGATTAAATAGCGAAGGTAAACAAAATACTTCTAATGTGTTAGAAAGACACAATATAGTCAAATCTAATTTAACAGTATCATTTATATCGTTAAAGAAAGGACTATTTACTGCACAAGGTAGAGATCATTGGAGTGTCATTCATCATTATAAACTTATTGATGAAAAATTAACTTCCACAACATATCTTTTTTCCTTAGATGGATTTATTACATCTGGGATTATTTTTGATCCAAAATCTTTGGAAGATATTATACAAAAAGATTATTTAAAGGATATTTCTGCAAACCATAATGCAAAAAAAACTGATGCAAGAGGTTTGATAATAGGTGGTAATAATGAATATTTAGGTGCACTTCTCTTAGCTTCAGAGGCTGCTTTAAAAACAGGTGTACGTTATTTAACAACTTTATCATCTAAAAATAATTCAAAATTAATTCCTATCAAAATACCTGAAATTATTAGTCATACATATAATGAAATTAATAATTTAACCTTAAAGTTTAACTCCTTATTAATTGGTCCTGGATTAGGGCGTAAAAAACTTTCTGAAGAAATATTTTCTAATTTTTTATCTTTATTAAAAAACAATAATAATTTACCAGTTATAGTAGATGCAGATGGTATAAATCTACTTTCACAAAATTGTTTTTTTTATGATAAATGGATATTAACACCACACGAAGGTGAGGCAGCACAATTATTAGATACTTCAGTTGATTACATTATTGAAGATAGATATAGAGCAACAGATGAAATATATGAAAAATATGGTGGTATTGTTGCACTTAAAGGAGCGGGAACAATTATAAATAATGGGACTAATACATATTTATGTTCACATGGAAATTATGGTATGGCTATGGCTGGCATGGGAGATTGTCTTAGTGGTATATTATTAGGCCTGCATTGTATGAAACTAACTCAAATAGATGCTACATTAATCAGCATTGGAATACATTCACAAGCAGCTGATTTACTAGCGGACGAATTTGGATTGATTGGAATATTACCCACTAACGTTATAAATAAAGTTTCAACAATATTAAATCAATTAAAATAAATGAAAAAAAACTATTATCATATTATAAATGAAAGTAACTATGATTATATATTTCGTAATTTAACGATAAAAAAGAGTAAAAATTATATATTTTTTTTAACTGGTGAAGTAGGATCAGGAAAATCTACTTTTATTAGATTGTTTATCAAATATATATATGATGATATAAATATAACGAGTCCGACATTCCCTATTATTAATGAATACATTACAGATAATTACAAAATATTTCATTATGATTTATATAGGATTAAATCTCATAAAGAATTATTGGAAATAGGAATAGATTCTTATTTAAACCAAAATGCTTTACATTTTTTTGAATGGCCAAATGAGTTTAAGAGTTTATTGCCAAAACCTAATTTTGAAATCAATTTAGATGTAATTGATGAAAGCAGAATTCTTAAGATAATTACTAACCATGAAAAAGAATAAATTACCCATTGTTTCCATTATAGGTCCAACAGCAATTGGAAAAACACAATGTTCTATTGAATTATCAAAGATTTTTCCTGTTGAGATCATAAGCGTTGATTCAGCGATGATATATAAAGAAATGAACATTGGTACGGATAAACCAAATTCTGATATTTTAAAAGAAAATATTCATCATTTGATAAATATTAAATATCCTAATGAAAATTATAATGTTGGGAATTTTTATCATGATTCACTAAATCTTATAAATGACATTCATAAACGTAAAAAAATACCACTTTTTGTTGGCGGAACTTTAATGTATTTTTATCAATTATTTAATGGATTAAATAAATTGCCAGAATCTTCTGAATCAGAAAGAGAATTTATAGATTATTTAGTTGATATATATGGATGGGAAAAACTCTATTCATCATTAAAATTAATAGACCAACAATCAATTGCTAAAATTGATATTAATGATCATCAAAGAATACAAAGAGTTTTAGAAGTTTATTTAATAACTGGCAAACCTTTATCTTTTTTTCATTCATCAACTGAATGCTTGTCTGATATGTATGAACTTATTACTGTGAAATTGTGTTGTAATGATAGAAATGTTTTACATAAAATCATTGAATCTAGAACAAATCATATGTTCAATATAGGATTTATTGATGAAGTAAAATTTTTAAAAAATAAATATAACCTAAATTCATCATTTCAGTCTATGAAAGCTATTGGTTATAAGGAAATTATGAATTTTTTTGAAGGTAATTTGTCAAAAAATGAATTAATACCTAAAACTATATTTTCTACAAGACAACTTGCTAAAAGACAGATAACTTGGTTAAAAAAATTTCCAAGTAATTATGAGCTTCATGATTCAGTATATATGGATAAGAATATCCTAAACAAAATTGATAAACATTTACAATTTTTATAATTAATGCCAATATTTATATTCAACTAATATTTTTTATATAGATAATGGCTGAGATAATACAAGATAAGTTTTTGAACAAATTAAGAAAAGAACAAGTTCAAGTTTCTATATTTCTAATAAATGGCATAAAATTAGAAGGGTTAATTCAAGCTTTTGATACATACATTATAGTTCTACAAAACAAGAACAAAGAAGGAGCTATTATACATCAAACTATATATAAACATGCAATATCTACTATAGTCCCCATAAAGCCGATAAAATTAGAGTTTGAAGATAGTTAATGTTTATATTATTATTATTTTGCGGTGAATTTAATGGCATGGAATGAACCTGGTAAAAATGATAAGGACCCTTGGGGCAGACAAAAAAATAACGGATCTGACCTAGATGCATTACTCAAAGATTTTCAAAAATTTATTAAGGATTTTTTTAATTCAAATATAGGTGGGAATGATACAGAACCGCCTTCAAAGAAAAACATCGGTTTATTTGCAGCAGCTATTTTTGTCATATACCTCTTAAGTGGCATCTACATAGTAGACGATGGAGAAAGAGGTGTAGTATTACAGTTTGGAAAATTTAATCAAATAACACTGCCTGGACCACATTGGATACCAAGGGTAATCCAGAAAGTTGAAATAGTTGATGTTGCTAAAATAAGATCAGTTCAACAAAAGGCAGTAATGCTTACAGAAGATGAAAATATTGTCAGTATTAATTTTGCAATACAATATGATATAAAAGATGCTAGCAACTATATTTTTAATTTAAGAGAACCTGATATAACGTTAAGACAGGCAGGGGAAAGCGCAATCAGAGAAGTATTAGGTAAAAATTCTATGGACTTTATAATTACAGAAGGTAGAGAAGAAGTTGCTTCAAGAACAAAATTGCTTTTACAGTCTGTATTAGATTCCTATGTTTCAGGTATAAACGTACAAACTGTAAATATACTTGAAGCTCAACCTCCAGAACAAGTACAAGATGCATTCTCAGATGCTATTAAGGCTAGAGAGGATGAACAAAGATTTATAAATGAAGCTGAAGCATATCGAAATGAAATTATTCCATTAGCTAGAGGGAAAGCAAAACAAATCGTTGAAGAGTCAAAAGCATACAAAGTTAAATTAATTAATTCGGCAGAGGGTGAAGCTTCTAGATTCAAACAATTATATAAAGAATATCAGAAAGCTCCCGAAGTAACACGTGAAAGGTTATATTTAGAAGCAGTTGAATCTGTTCTAGAGAATAGTAGTAAAGTTATGATTGATATAGATGGTGGTAATAATCTTATGTATCTGCCTCTTGATAAAATAATTTCTTCGACACCGCAACAACAAAGTAAAAGCCCTAGATATGGTTCAGAATCATCTGATTCATTATCAGATAAAATAGAGTCTAATAAAGATAGTTTTAATTTAAGAAAGAGAGACCTTTATAGTGAATAATAATAGAAATTTCTTAACAACCATTCTTATAATTTTAGTTTTGATATACTCAGCTACGTTTATAGTTGATGAAAGACAAGTTGTTATTAAATTTAGGTTAGGAGAGATTGTAAGAACATATAACGACCCTGGTTTATATTTTATGATTCCATTTTTAAATAATATTAAAAGGTATGATTCTAGAATATTAACAATGGATTCGAAACCCGAACAGTTTTTAACTAGTGAAAAGAAGAATGTGATAGTTGATTCCTTTGTAAAATGGCGTATTACTGGTCCAGAAAATTTTTATAGAGCATCTAAAGGTGATGAAAGAATTGGTGTAAGCAGATTGTCTCAAGTCATAAACGATTTAACAAAAAGTGAATTTAGTAAGAAAACTATAAATGATGTAGTATCTGGTGACCGAGTGCTTATTATGAATACTGTAAAGTCTGAAGCTAATAAAGCTGCTGCAGCTTTAGGTATTTCAGTAATAGATGTAAGACTAAAGAAAGTTGATTTACCTGACGAAGTTAGTAATTCAGTTTACGCAAGAATGGTTAAAGAAAGAGCTACTGTAGCTAAGGCATTTAGATCAAAAGGTAAAGAAGAAGCAAAAGGCATCACAGCTGAAGCTGAAAGAGAATCTGAAACAATAATAGCAGAAGCTTATAAAAAAGCTCAAGAAATTAAAGGACAAGGAGATGCTATTTCTACAGAAGTTTATGCAGAGGCATTTAATTTAAGTCCAGAGTTTTATTCTTTTTATAGAAGTTTAGATGCATATAAGAATACATTTAATTTAAAACAAGATGTGCTTATTATACAACCCGATTCAGAGTTTTTTAAATATTTTAATAGTCCATCAGGAAAAAAATAATAGATATTTTTGAACTCATAGTACTAATTTTTGCTTTTATATTAATCCTTGAAGGTCTGTTACCTTTAATATCACCACAAGCATTTAAAGATTTTTTAAAATACTTTATTGATTTAAGTGATAATACAATTAGAATAATTGGTGGTAGCTTAATTCTACTTGGTTTATTCTTATATGTAATAGTAACGTAATAAATATATGAAAAATAAA
>MDTE01118705.1_pt1 | contig 20730 bp, 21 predicted proteins | sample 811231 | NCBI WGS metagenome assembly MDTE01 (sample SAMN05326651, study PRJNA326480) | marine metagenome | isolation source: seawater | place: Indian Ocean: Red Sea | collected 2010
GATTGTTCGATTGTAAACCAACCCGGTTCGCAGAATACATCTGCACTTCGTGCTACACCTTGAGATATAACAGCTGGTAATTGTTCAGAAATGATTTCCTCTGTATATTGTTTGTAACTCAAATTATTCGGACAAGAGTGAGCACCCAACCATGTTAAATCAAGTGATGGCATATCTTCAAGCATGTTAATTGAGTCTGCGATTTTCAGTAACCGCAATTCGGATTCTGTTGACAATCCATAACCAGATTTAGTCTCCAAGTGAGTAGTCCCATTTCTAAGTGCCTGTTTCATCCTCGACAAACCAAGTTCTGCTAATCGTTCATCTGATGCCTGGTTGGTAGCATTTACCGTATGAGAAATACCGCCTCCCATATCTTGAATTTGTCGATATGTTTTTCCTTTTTGCTTCCAAACAACTTCCTTACTTCGATCTCCAGCCCATAGAAGATGTGTGTGACTATCAACTAAACCCGGAATTACTGCTTTTCCTTGTAAATCTATAATTTCTGCATTGGAATATTCCTGTAGTAATTCATCAGAACTAGCTACGCGTTTTATTATTCCATTTACAATATAGATTCCATAACCTGGTTCATAGACATAATCTGAATCTAAGATTGCACCGACTAAAGGTTTGGAATTTGACATGTGAGCCATTGTTCCTGCATTAACTAACAATGTCTCCATAAGCACCCCTAAGTGAAACCGTTAGATAGTATATCCTACTCGATTATAATATGAGAAATGGATATACTTTAGGGATTGAGTCCACTGCTCACACTTTTTCATTTGGGTTAGTTGACCCTGACGGAAAACCTATTCCTTCTGTCTCAGATACAATCCGACCTACTGAAGGAGGAATACACCCTAGAGAAGCCGCAGACCATCATGTTGACATATCCACAGAATTGTTTTCAAAATTATTAGCAGATAACAATCTAACAAGTGGAGACATATCTGGAGTCGCGTATTCACAAGGCCCAGGCATGGGTGCATGTTTGCGAATAGGAGCTGCTGCTGCTAGGACAATATCCTCAAAACTCGATGTTCCATTAATTGGAGTAAACCACTGCGTTGCTCATATTGAAATTGGTAGAGAACAATGCGGTTGTGATGACCCTATTCTTCTCTATGTAAGTGGTGGAAATACACAAGTAATTGCAAGATTAGATGGAAGGTACAGAGTTCTTGGAGAAACTTTGGATATCGGTATCGGAAATATGCTTGATAAATTTGCTAGGAGTCATGGAATTCCATTCCCAGGTGGCCCACAAATCGAGAAATCAGCACTAAAGTGGTTAGAACAAAATCCTAACCCTTCTTTAGCGGGTTTGGAGCTGCCATACGCTGTACATGGTATGGATTTGACATTCTCAGGAATCTTAACTGCTGCCAACAAGTTAGTTGCTAAAGGCAAGCCATTTGAGGCTGTGTGTTGGAGTTTACAAGAACATGCTTTTGCAGCCTGTATTGAAGTTGCTGAAAGGGCGTTAGCGCACACAGGTAAAAAGGAAATTCTTTTGGGAGGAGGAGTTGCTTGTAACCAAAGATTGAGGACAATGTCTGAAATAATGTCAAGCGAAAGAAATGCAAGCAGCCATTGCCCTCCGAAAATGTATTGCATAGACAATGGGACTATGATTGCTCGATTAGGTTGGCTAGAATTAAACTCAGGAAGAATTACGTCTGCAGGTAAGTCCGGTGTCGATCAGGAAATGCGTACTGACCACACACCCATTATCTGGGCGTAATAATGCCAAGGGTTATGAGAGGCCGTACAACCGGAATAAACATGCAAGGTAGGCGTCGAAGGGATGAACCATTCAATCCGTTCGCGCCTAACGCAAGCCAAAAAGCCAAAGAAAGAAGAGAAAAATCTCAAAAGAACAAACCTAAACCTGTTCAGCAAACTAGGCCACCGCAACAAGATCTCGAAGCGAAGAGAAGAGCCGCTCTCCAAGAATTAAATGCTAGAAGAGAGGCTGAGGCTGCGAAATTGGCCAGCATTGAAAAACCAACTCCAAAGGCAACATCTGTTCCAGAGGAACCTAAACCTGTTCAAAGAGTTCAGAAGGAATCTGAACAGCCGAAATCCGAAACAAGGGCAGAACGCCTAGCAAAACTAAAAGAAAAATCAGCAGCGACCGCGCAGTTTGCCAAAGATGCAAAAAGTGCAAAGGAAGAAGTGATCGCAGAGACTGAAATCAAATCATCGCAGATTGTAGTCGAAGTTGATTTACCAGCACAGCCCGAAGCCATTGAAGCAACAGCAGAAATTGCTCAACATCCCAAAAAGGCTGTAGAACAAAAGCAAAGTTCAAACGTTTTCAAAACCATCAAAACTGAATTTAAATCCAAAGATAGGAAGGGTAAGAAGAGAAGATCTGCAGACAAAAAAGGTGGTGGGCGACAACCACAATCCAAAAAATTGGATAGGCGTAAGATGTTAGAATACAAGTATGCAGCTAAAGATTTACTCGATAATGAATTGATAAAAGAAGAACACCGTTCAAATATTTTAGGCCAGATATGGGCAAAAGGCGAGCGTATAAGTGTAGAAGCCGCTGTCGAATTCATAACTCAAAAAGAAAATGAATTGATTATCCCATCTGACGTCGCATTAGAATTAAAAACACTAGTTAAAAGATACACAACTAAGAGGTGAAAATATGGGAGAAGTAGAAAACAACAAGGTAGTCTCAGTACACTATAAAGGAACGCTGCCAGATACAGGCGAGGTTTTTGATAGTTCAGAAGGAAGAGACCCATTGCTATTTTTGGTTGGACACAAAAACATGATACCTGGTTTTGAGCGTGAGTTATTAGGTTCAAATGTTGGAGATAAAGTAGAATTTACATTGTCTGCTGAAGATGCTTATGGAGAAAGAGACCCAGATGCAGTACAAGAAATTTCAAAAGATATGTTCGGAGATATTGCGCCTGAAGTAGGGATGACACTCATGAGTGATGTAGGGCCGTTTCAAGTTACTGAAGTAGGAGAAAGCACGGTAGTTGTTGACTTTAATCATATGTTAGCAGGTAAATCTCTGAAATTCAATGTAGAAGTTTTGGAAGTTCGAGATGCAACTGAAGAAGAGATTTCACATGGCCATGCTCATGGCGTTGGTGGAGTTCAGCACTGAGGTGTTTTCTTGAATGGCCAGAGGAAGGATGTCTGGCAGACCCTTGGCGGGTTGAATATCTCTCGCATTTATGGTCCAGACGAGTCAGGTTTAGCACCATATACTCGTGGAATTCACTCTACAATGTACAGATCTCGATTATGGACGATGCGCCAGTATGCTGGATTTGGAAGCGCAGAAGAGACCAATGAGAGATTTAGATTATTACTAGAACGTGGTCAAAAAGGATTGTCCGTTGCTTTTGATTTGCCAACACAACTAGGTTTAGATGCTGACGATGAACTTAGTGTGGGCGAAGTTGGTAAAGTGGGTGTTTCAATATCTTGTTTGGATGATATGCGTATATTGCTAAAAGACATACCATTGGATAAAGTCTCAACATCGATGACAATTAATGCACCAGCAATGGTTTTACTAGCAATGTATGTACTTGTAGCTGAAGAAAACGGTGTCGATTCAAACAAAATTAGAGGAACTATTCAAAATGATATATTGAAGGAATATATTGCCAGAGGCACATACATATTCCCACCCGAAGAATCTATGCGTTTGATTACAGATATTTTCGAATATTGCAATAGAGAAATTCCACAATGGAATACCATTTCCATATCTGGCTATCACATTCGGGAAGCAGGATCTACAGCGGTTCAGGAAATCGCATTCACTATTGCAAATGCATTGGAATATGTTCAAGCAGCTGTTGATTCTGGGCTTGATATTGATGAATTTGCCCCAAGGCTATCATTTTTCTTTAATTGTCACAATGATTTCTTTGAAGAAGTTAGCAAATTTAGAGCCGCAAGGAAATTGTGGTGTGACCTAATTACTGACAGATATTCTCCAAAAAATGAAAAGAGTAAGAAATTAAGATTTCACACTCAAGTTGCAGGAGTTTCTCTAACTGCACAACAGCCGTTAAACAATATATCCAGGGTAACTATCCAGGCGCTTGCAGCAGTGTGTGGTGGAACTCAAAGTTTACACACTAATTCATTTGATGAAGCCCTTGGCCTCCCTACCGAAGAAAGTGCAACAGTCGCATTGAGAACACAACAAATTATTGCAGAGGAAAGTGGAGTTGGTGATGTAGTTGATCCATTGGGTGGCTCGTATTTAGTTGAAGAACTAACAAATCAAATCTATGAAAATGCTCTTTCCAAAATTCATGAAATCGAATCTCTTGGTGGAGCCTTAAAGGCTATTGAAGCAGGTTATCAACAAAGAGAAATTCACGAAACTGCTTGGACACACATGGGTCAAGTTGAAAGTGGTGAACGCAAGATTGTAGGTGTTAATTATGCTATACTCGATGATGAAAAAATGCCCCCTATCTTGAAACCAGATCCAAGCATAGGAGTAAATCAATGCGCTAAGCTAGCAAAAATCCGTGAAAGTCGAGATGAAGATTTGACTACTGAAAAATTGAATAAAATAAGAACTGCATGTTCTAATGGAAATAATTTATTCCCATTGGTTCTCGACGCTTTGAGGGCGAATTGTACTCTTGGAGAAATTATAGGTGTCATGAAAGATGTCTTCGGAACATGGATGGCTCCAAGTGGATTCTAGGTGATTGAAATGAAGATTTATCTTGATCATATCGGTATTGCTTGCGAAAATCTTGAAAATTCATCGGGTTTTTGGAAGTTGTTAGGTTTGATACAAGGTGAAGATGAATTAGTAGAAGACCAAGGTGTAACAACTAGGTTTTTTTCTACATCAGATAATGATCCAAAAGTACCGAAAATTGAGTTATTAGAACCTACATCTGAAGATACACCAATAGGTAAATTCATCTCAAAAAGGGGACCTGGTGTGCAACAAGTATGTTTCAGAGTAGAAGATATAGTCGAGTGTATTCAAATACTCATTGATAATGGCATCGAGATGATTGATGAAATTCCAAGAAAGGGCGCACACGGTGCTAGAATTGCATTTGTTCATCCGAGAAGTACTGGCGGAGTTTTGGTAGAGTTATCTCAATATTAAGTCGACAAAATGTGGGGGCATACATTGTGGATAAACCAGAGCCATTGCTAACAATATCTGCTGTTAGTAAGAAATTTGGTGAAATTGAAGCATTATCAAATGTCGACGTTGTCATTAACAGTGGACAAGTAATAGGATTAGTTGGGGGAAACGGAGCAGGGAAAACCACTCTGTTGCGTTTGATTTCAGGTGTTTTGGAACCTACAACTGGAAGTTTAATGTTCAAGGACACAAAAGTTTCAAACTCGAGGGAGAGAATAGGGGTTGTACCAGAATCTACTGGATTATATGCAAGACTGACCGCATGGGAAAACATAAGATTCCACTCGAGGATATATGGAATCGATGATAATGTTTCTTGGGCAAGAACTTATCACTTTGCTAAAAGGTTAGACATAAAGGATGAATTATCACGTCATACAAAAGGATTCAGCAGAGGGATGCGTCAGAAAATTGCTTTGCTTAGAGCGTTAGCACATGGCCCAGATATTTTGCTTTTAGATGAACCAACAGCAGGACTAGATGTTACTAGTGCAAGGACTGTAAGACATCTTGTGGGACAATTGAGGGATGAAGGAGGCACTGTCATCTACAGCACTCATCATTTAGCAGAGGCTGAACAAGTATGTGATCGTATAATTATAGTTCATAACGGAACAATAAGAGCAGACGGTCATCCTGAAGAATTGATTAAATCAACAATGACTACAAATCTTGAGGAAGCATATGTCGAGTTAACTAAAGATAAAGCTAGACCAAGGTCAGACGTCAAAGAAAAGGAAGGTAGAATTTCTAAATGGTGGAGTAAATTCTTGACAGGTACTACACCAAAGGAGGTTGGCGAGGATGAATAATGGTAGAAATATTGTTTTACAAATCGCAAAAAAAGAAGTTCTTGAGTTTGTAAGAGATTGGAGAACCATCTTGGCAATAATTATTATTCCTCTTCTATTGTTTCCCGTACTATTCATAGCATTCCCTCTATTGCTTCAATCAGAAGCAGATGAATTAGATTCATTAACTGTCAATGTATCCTGGCAAGGCGATTATAATTCAGATTTGAATGATATTCTAAACCAATCTGATATTCGATTTATCTTCGAAGATATACCTTCTGGAATTGACAACCTTTCAACTCCATCTACAGATTTGGAAAGAGTAAGAAATCAAGAGGTAGACGCAATCTTACGGCTTACCAATGATTCAAACCAGTGGGAGTTTGCAGTATTGTATCTTTCGACTAGTGAGTCTTCTAATGAAGCACGAAATAGGATTTTGGACTCAATTAATGTATGGGAAAGCCAGGTTGTAAATGGCACTCTAGTCAAGGCAGGTCTAGATCCAAATGAGACATTAGACCCAATTAAATGGGACGGAGATTGGGAATATGCCGATACCGCCACTAAAGGAGAACAAGCAGGTCTGGCATTATCGTTATTTATTCCTCTAGTAATCGCAATATGGACTGCTTCATCTGCAATACAGCCGTCAATTGATATGACTGCTGGTGAGAGAGAAAGGGGGACTCTAGAAGCCTTGCTATCCCTGCCTGCATCAAGATTGCAATTGTTAGCAGGCAAGTGGACTGCTGTTGCATTCATCACCAGCATAGGAGTTGGTCTACAAATAGCAGGATTATTATTCGCGATTACCTATCTTGCATCGAATTCAATAATAGGTGTACCTGAAATATCTGCACTGGCAATCATGTTAATGTTTACCGCAGTACTAATATTCGCTATTATGATTGTAGCTTTCGAATTGGCTTTAGCGATGAAGGCTCAAAGCGTGAAAGAAGCAGGAACTCTCCTTGGGCCAGTGGTGATCATGATAATTTTCCCTGCTCTGTTTACTCAAGTCATAAACTTGGATGGAATTGAAAGTTTCTGGTTTGCGATTCCATTAGTAAATATCCTTCTGGCTATGCGTGAATTGCTTCTTGATAGAGTAATATTTGAGCATGTCATAATATGGCTGATTTCTAGCATAATATATGCAACATTAGCAGCATTATATGCTGCGAGACAATTCAAACGCGAAGATTTAGTCGCTTCAATATCTTAGGATATTCATGAGGTATTCCTATAATATTATTCTAGGAATATTGATATAATGAGTTTTCTTGGATTCTAATGTGCCAAAGATAAGTTTAGACGTCCCATCTCAATTATTGGATGACATCAAAAAACATGTTGGAGATGATGGTAAATTCATCTCTGTTGCGGACGCGATAAGAACTGCTTGCAGAAAAATGTTAGACCAGTTAGACGAAATCGATGCCCGACATGGCAGATTGGAGGTAAAACAATGACCACTAGAGAACAAGCTATGGATGCTGTCAAAGTTATTTTAGAATATATTGAAGGAGATGCTTCAAGAGAGGGTCTTTTACGAACACCTGAAAGAGTCATAGATTCATTTGAAGAAATATATGAAGGTTACAAATTGGACCCAACAGAAGTGCTGTCATCAACATTTAATGGTGAAGGATACGATGGAATCGTATTACTTCGAGATATTGAAATGCATTCAACATGCGAACACCACCTCCAGCCTTTCAAAGGTAGAGCTCATGTTGCTTACATCCCAACAGATAGGATTGTTGGAATAAGTAAACTTGCTCGAATTGTCGATCTACATTCTAGGCGATTACAAAATCAAGAGAGGATAACCCAAGGAGTTGCGGACGATATTGAAAGTAATCTAAGCCCATTGGGCTGTGCGGTGATAGTTGAAGCCGCACATGGCTGCATGCAATGTAGGGGCGTAAGAAAACAAAACTCTGTCATGACAACTAGTGCAATGCGTGGAGTGTTTTTTGACAAGAAAGAAGCAAGAACAGAATTGATGCAATTAATTCAAAGTAAATCACTTTGAGGTGTTATCATGATTACATATCCAATTGTGGAAATATTCCATTCTGTTCAGGGTGAAGGTTTTCATAATGGAGTTCCACATATATTCGTAAGATTTGGAAATTGCAATTTGAGATGCGAATGGTGCGATACTGACTTTTTGACATTCAAAGAAATGTCACTTGATACAGTAATTGAAGAGATTTCAAAATTTGACTGTGAAAGGGTTATTTTCACAGGTGGAGAACCATGCTTACAAGATTTGGAAACCATTGGTCGTAGGTTAAAAGAAAATGGCAAACACCTGTCAATTGAAACAAACGGAACTATCATAGTACCTGAAATAATTGATTGGATATGTGTTTCACCTAAAGATCAATTATACCCAAATGTGAAGATTAGTCAGAGAAAAGGCGATGAATTAAAGGTTGTATATTGTGGTCAAGATTTGAGTATGTACGACGATTTAAGAAATAATTTCACTCATAACTTCATACAACCCTGTTATTTAGATAACTTATCGGTTGAAGATAATGGAAAACTATTCGCTTCCGTAGAATCTATTGTCAAAGAAAACCCTGGCTGGAGGCTTTCACTTCAAACTCACAAATGGATGGGTGTTGATTGATGCGTGCTGTAATGTCTTTAAGCGGTGGAATGGATTCAACAGGATTGTTGATCAGATTAATTTCTGAAGGTTACAAAGTTAGTTGCATTTCTTTTGATTATGGACAGAAGCACAAGATAGAGATTGAAAAGGCTGCAAAAAACATCACTTACCTAAAAGAAAATGATATCGCTGTAGAACACAAAGTAATTGATTTGACATCAACCATTGGGATTTTGAATAGTGCATTGACCTCAAATGAAATCAAAGTTCCAGAAGGACATTATGAAAAAGAACAAATGAAATCGACAGTTGTACCTAATCGTAATGCAATTTTTTCGTCAATAATTTATGGATATGCATTATCAATTTCAGAAACAGAATCAACCGATGTAAAGATCGCACTTGGCGTACATTCAGGTGACCACGCAATTTATCCAGATTGTCGTCCAGAATTTTATCACGCTTTGGACAATGCATTTTCTATTGGTAATTGGGGTAGTGAGCGGATTGACTTTCACTTACCATATATCAATGGCGACAAAGTATACATTTTGCGAGATTCACTCAAAAATTGCAAAAAATTGAAACTAGATTTTGACATAATATTCGGAAATACAATTACATCGTATAATCCAGATGAAAATGGTATTTCAAGTGGCAAAAGTGGTTCAGATGTTGAAAGAATTCTAGCATTTGATTCAATAGGGAGAAAAGACCCTATTCAATATCAAGATTCATGGGATACTGTGTTATCTTACGCAAAGAAAGAACAACTACGTCATTACGTAATGAAAGAGAATGGAACAGAACGCGCTTTTACTGGCGAATATGACAAACATTTCGAAAAGGGTACTTATCATTGCGCAGATTGTGATAAACTGTTATTCACATCAGATTCAAAATTCAATTCAGGGTGTGGTTGGCCTGCATTTAGTGAGGAAGACCACAATGCAAACATAACTCAATTGAAAGACACAAGCCATGGCATGGTTCGAATAGAGGTTCGCTGCTCAGAGTGCGATTCGCATTTAGGCCATTTATTCCATGAGTCTCGAGGGCCAAGATACTGTATTAACTCAATTTGTTTAGAATTCAAGGGTGATTAATGTGAGCGAATATTTTTCCATCAAAAAATACGGGCACGAGAGAGGACTATCTGCAGCTTTTAGACAATGGAAAGCTGATAGTCATTGTAGATTTGTACACGGATACTCTCTAGAATTTGAGTTTGAATTTGGTGCTAATGAATTAGACGACAAGAATTGGGTGGTTGATTTTGGTGGTCTAAAAGGACTAGAATCGTGGTTAAGAGATAATTTTGATCACAAGACGTTAGTAGCCTCGGACGACCCAGCATTACCTGAATTCAAAAAGTTAGATGAAAATGACATCATTGACATGATACTTGTAGATGCAACCGGTGCTGAAATGTTCGCTAAAATGGCCATGGATTATTCAAGTAAAATGATTGAAGAAATCTATGGAGATAGGTGTTGGGTTGAAAGTGTTACAGTCAGAGAACACGGTTCAAACAGTGCTAAATGCAAGAGACAGATTTAATCAGCGTATTATGGAAGATTTTGATTATTTTCTGGCCTTACTCTTTTCCTTCGTTCTCTTCTCCAATTTTCGTCTCCTGAATGTTTTTGAAGGGCTGTTGCTCCTTGAACAAAAGCACCAATCATCCTTTCTGCCTCAGAATCAATAGGTAATCCTCGAAGTATAACTCTATCATAGACGTCGGAAATCAATTCGTTTTTGTCCCCGTCAAGTGATTCACAAAATTCTGAAATCGCTTGTTTCAATATTTTTCTCAACTCAGGTGACAAAGCCCTCTCCTTTTGTACACCTTTTACATTAGCACCATTTATCACTCTATCACGGTGCAATTCGTAAACACAATGGCCAACTGCTTGAGAAAGATTGGCAATAGGATACCCATCCCAGGTTGGAAGGGTAAGCAAAAAGTCACATCGATCTAAATCTTCTGTGGATAATCCCTTGCCTTCTTCCCCAAATATCAATGATACTTTGCCATTGAACTTTCTTAGCATTTCTGCAAACTCCCACGGCAGTACAAAATGTCGTTTTAGAATTTTTGAACCAACCTCACGTTTTCCGCTGGTTCCTATAACAAGAGAAGATTCCGATACTGCACTCTTCAAACTGGTGTGTACTTTGACAGAATCTAATATTCTGCCAGAGTGCTTTGCTCGGTTTCTTGCTTCTTCATCATCAGGAGAGCAATTTGGATTTACTAAAATGAGTTTGTCAAATCCGTGATTTAACATGGTTCTGCATATTGCACCAAGATTGCCAGGATGATTGATACCAACTAGCACTATTTCAAGTTCATAATTTGATTTAGGCAATGGTATGTTTTGCCTGTCGCCCATTCACATCACCTCTGCTATCCATCGAGGATCACATGCGCCATATAGGAAAAGGACTGCTTCCTCATCATTTTCTCTATCGGGCATTATGAGAGAATGTTTTCTATAATTATGATTATTTCTGAGATGCTCTACGAGCCTTTGGAGATGTTCTTTATCACCATGGATGCTCACAGGATTTCTATCCCAGGCGACACGAATCGCCATTGAAATTCCTCAGTCAGTTCTTCGCTGACGATATCTTGTGACATAACCAGCTATCCAATTTCGTAGTTTCTTAGATTCGACATCAGTTAATTGTTCAACGACTTTTTTGTTGTGGTCAAAATCATTAGTAAATTTCTCTCCGTGTTCTTCGCACAATCTAATTGCTCTTAGTTTAATGAATGTTGGTCGAATGTTTCCCATTATTATTCCTCCATGAGTTTGACTTCGATAGGAATGTCTGGTTCGTCGTGGCGAGTAACCTGTAGTCTGATTTTGCGAGGTGGATTTTCTATGCCTCTAGACCAAATTGCTTCATTTACTGCCGGATCAATCCATACTTCTTCATCTTCTGCAACTTTTAAATGCCTAACAACTTCATTTTTAATAATCTGAATTGCTCTTGGGGCACGCTTGTACCTTGTTATATTCCAGGCATTCCTTAGAGGAACCACTAATTCACTAACTGCTGCTCTTGCCATAATATCACCTCTGAAGTTTACTTCGCCTCCAATTGTGACGCTTTGGGTGTGAAACTGTATTTCTTGCTGTTTTCAACATAACCCAAACCGGTACCCTGCGGTTTTGCTTGCCCGCTTTTAGTAATCTGATTTTCTTTGCTGCTGGTTTATTTCTTGCCATATTATTCACCTCAAATCCTACGAATTGAAACTTCTCTTTTATTTTCTGAGAGTCCTGAGAGTATTTTCTTAATCTGTTGATCTGTTACTGGAGTTTGTATCTTGTTCTGAGAAGATAGATTCAAGAGATGTGTTTTCACTTGTTTGGTTAACTCGGAATTTACCAATTGTAGTCTTGCTAGTCTACCACGTGCTTCCGATGTGAGTATAGTTTTCATTGCATTGTCCAACTCAAGTTCTTCAGCTTGTGCAACTTGTTGCTTTATTTCAGCATCAGCCTGGGCTGCTGCTTGTTCTTCTAATTGACCTTGAATTTCTGACATTCGCTTTGCACGAATTGCAGCAAGTTCATCATCGACATTCGAAGACATACTAGCCACTCCATCACTTCCATCAATACTTGGATAAACCAGGGTACTTCTCTTCTGCGGCACTTCTAACGGAGTGTGCAGATTCATCTAGCATTTTGTGACCTGAGGCTGTGAGAATTCTACCTGCGTAGAGTTTTTGCTCTCCGTCCTCAGATTCTACTGTCTTCAACTCTTTTGCTTCGACTAACCCAGCCTCAGTCAATTGTTGAAGTGCAGTACGAATAATGTGCCTGCTACCCATTACAGGAGTATTCGGTTTTGAACCGTTATTTTTCTTGCCGCCAAAAGCCTGTGCCAATGTATTGACCCCGACAGGACCTTCTCTTCCTACTTTGCGTAAGATTGCTGCGCATCTCATTTCCCACCAGTTTGATTGAACTGGCGGTTTTTCTCTGTGAACTCCAGTCTTTACGAAGTCCGCCCATTCAGGCCTAGAAATTTTATCCACATCGGATAATTTATCTGCGACAGCTGAGTTCAATAGTTCTGCTGGAACATCAAAAAACGTCGTCATTGTAACACCAAGCAACTTGCCGACCTAACTCGCATATATGAAGGACACTGTTCTTACTTGAATTTAGGTGTTACAGAAACGATGACTGCGAACCTAGTGTAGTAGGATTCATGAATGGGAAATTCTTGGGATAAATTATGCGAAAAGCACTGGCTCAAAACCCCAACCTTTTGCGGACCCTTATCGGCCTAGGTTTGACATTAATTTTCTTGCTTGGTTATGCAGTATATGGCGCCACTGTTAGCACGGAGTACTACATTTATTCATCTGATTCAGAAGAAACTAATCACGACATGGATTCTTCACAACGATACTATAATGAAAACTCTGACAGTACTACTTGGACATGGAGTGTTGATGTAAATACAACTAATCTTTCATGGGTCAATCTAAGTGTTTCCTCATTAACTGAAGGTACATTAGTCTACATTTCAAATGCTGCTGGTTATTACAGCCACCCATCACTGGGCGACCCAGATGCAACAGACTTTTCTTGCTCTGATAACTGTAATTTTGCAACTGAGCATCGCATCAATTCAACATCTGACTCAGTTGAAATTATCGGACTTACAGATCCAGACCCATCACTTCGAGGAAAAGGAACTGTGTATGCAGACTCTAAAGAAGAGGCAATTGAAAAGGCAAGAAAGATAATCAAAACTAATTTTTCTGAGTCGTCATTTAGCATAACAATAGTAGAGCAGGGTGACAAAACTGTGGAGCCAAATGTAGTTTTTACAAGCGTAAGTGAACAACTCAGTAGCGTTGAAATGTTTGAAGTCGATGCTGCTACTGAATTCATGTGGGCATTAGCGGCTGTTATAGGATGCTTCAGTATGGTTTTAGTTCCATCTTTCACAATATATTTCGCGGCTAGAGCCAAAGAAAAGAAACTAGAACTAAAATTAGAACAAGCGAAAATAGATTTAGAGAGCGAATAATGCTGCCGAAGGTATGATATTCATTGCAATATTGTCTTGTAATGAGCCAGATGAAAAGAGTCGCCATCGTTGTTCTTGCAATTCTTATTTTGCCTGTGATTACCAGCGTTGGAGCAACAAGCGGTCGAGCTACTAATATTGACCTTGCTGTGGGCGATATTTCTATTACGTACCCTGACACGGTAAATCGATCAAAATATCAGATGTTCTCATCTAATTATCCAATTTTAGGATTTAATAAACCAGAAAATCTCTATGTTACAGATGGAGTATTAGGCGTTGACATGAACATAAATATTGAAATTAACAATTTAGGAAACACACAATCAGGATTTGTAGATGTTCAGGTCTATGTTCTCCATAACGAGTATACGCGGTTTGAATTGTTAAATTATACCACGGGAACTAGTCCGATTCCTGGTTCTTCAAACGCTGCTATCGATGTTCTATGGAAACCTACATACGCTGGAAATCATACATTACAAATCAAAGTTTCAAACTCTAATGGAGATGATGTTCCAGAGAATAATCAAAAAAATCGTCACCTAACCATAGCTTACAGTTATGATAATTGCGATGATATGTCGGCTTGGTCTACCACAGGTGAATGGAAAACAAACGGTGACATTTTCATAACCTCTCCTTACGCATTCCACGTTGGAAATGGAGAGTTTTCCGCATATTCATCCTCAACTACATCAACTCTCACCACGCCACCATTAAATTTGGCAGACGATGTAAGCGGACACAGGGCTGCAATTGGATACTCATTCTTTTACACCGGTGGAGTAGGTTCAGGTGACAGACTGACTGGTTATGCATTGGACGATAGTGGAAATTGGGATGAGACTTTTAACATTCAAACTGTTGTTGACAATAATTTCCAAGACGGATCTACAAATTGGAATACATTCAGCATACAACATAAAAACAGAAACTCTCCTTTAGTTCCCTTAGGAAATGAGCACTTTCATGCTAATACACAATTTAGGTTTACATTTACATCCGATGGTAATTCGGAAGATATCGGATATTGGTTCGATGAATTTGTAATAATTTACGATCAGGCTGCTAAAAAAGATGAGTACGCTCTTGATATCAACGCCATAAACACTATCGGTGGACTTCCAGGTGACTGGGCTACTACTAGATTACAAATTGAAAACGTTGGTAATATTTCTGCTAAATACACACCTACCGCTTACGGTATTCCTAGTAATTGGACATATTATTTCGCTAACCCAAATGGTGCCAGTATTAGTTCAAATGGTTTAGAAGTATTACCCGGTGAAACTAAAACATTTGATTTGAGGGTTTTAGTTGACGAAAACGCCAGTCAAGGCAATATCCCTGTTATAATTAATATGACAACAAATGCATATCCGGATATACAAGATTCTGTTTCAAGTAATATCAAAATCCTACCATCAAGACTTCCTGATGTAGTGATACCTGAATTTACTCCGAGATGTAAACCAGGAGATAGTTGTAATTTCCCGATTGAAGTTAGAAATGTTGGAGAAGCTACCGATGTATTTAACATAACAATTGAAGAAAAATTTGTACCTACTGGTTGGTCAGTTTCGTTGGCATGGAATCAGTCCTCTAAAATTTTAGTTCGCACAGATAATCCTCAACACATTTGGTTAACAGTTACAATTCCAGATGGGGTGGAACCAGATGTTACTGCAGAGGTGTATGTTACAGCCACAAGCACAAATGATTCTAGAAAGTATGATACAGAAGTAATCGATATTTCAGCTGCAATGAATAGTAACGCAGAAATTTCACATGAACTTCGGGATGTTACGCTAGTTAATGCGGGAGAGTCAGTCGAGGTAAGTTTTAGAATATGGAACAATGCAAGTCGGATTGATATATTTACACCTGTAATAACTTCAACCCAGGTACCTGGTTGGAATGTAAATTTAGTCGATACGCCAGATATAGCAATTGCACCTGGTTCGTCCCAAACATTTACTGTCAGAATTACCGCACCGGAAACTGCACAATCAAATGATGTTGGTCCGTCAATCTCGCCAAAAGCAATTTCCACTAGATCTGGTGATGAGATAATTGGCAATGCTTGGCAGGGGGTTAAAGTATCTGCATACAGAAATCTTACAATTGAGTTAATAGATCGCCCTGAAACACTTACCCCTGGAATTCCAATTAGTATAAATCTCAGAATTTCGAATTATGGTAATGGACCAGATACTGGAGTTCTAGATTTGCCTTGGTCTCCAGATTCGTGGGAATGGTGGGCACTGAGTGATGGAGTAAATGTAACAGAGGGAATACCTCTATCAGCAACATACGATTTGGAAAATGTAAAAGATGTCAGTATGTGGATTATTCTACCACCTCTAGAGTCACCAGGTGAGGTACATGAAATTACTATTGGAGTAAGTTCATCACTTGGTGAAGATATCTACATTGAAGACAATTCAATAATGTTTGAAGCAATAACTGAAGTCATAAAACAACCAAGATTAGATGGTTATTTCGGTGAAATAGTTGTTGAAACAGATTCCACACATTCGTTCAATGCTACAGCTTGGAACATAGGTAATGCAGTTGATACAAATATGAGAGCAAAATTAGTAATTCAAACCTCACCGCCATCAACATGTGTTGTTGGATTCATTTCGTCCTCTATGGGACAGTCCCAATCAGCCAATGAATGGATGTCACTTAATCTCGGACCAACACAGTCAACATTATTGACGGTTGATATTATAGTTGGCAAAGAATGTTCGCTAAATACAATTGTTTCAGCAAAATTGCAGTTGGAGGGCGGAGCTGATAATCTTGGACGAATCATCTCAAAAGAAATTAGTGCAGTATTGATGGTTGGCGAAAGAAGAAGTGTCACATTGCAGACTAATGAAGTCCCGCTAGAGACAATAAAATACGATCAAAAACACATCTTATGGCTTAACCTAACAAGCACTAGTACAATTGCAGAACGATTTGATATTTCAGCAGAAATTGAGGATGGCTGGGGAATAATTTGTGACGGATATCCAATTCACTTAGAAGACGCAAAAATTGAGTTAAAAGAAGGGAGCATAAACGAACAGATTCATAATATGCGATGCGAAATCCTAAGGGAGAATGGTGGTTACAACGGAGAAGTTGTAATATCAATTATGGGAGAAGATTCCAGATTAAATTATAATATAACTCAAGAATTATCTTGGAATAAAAAAGTAACAAGTGAGGGATTATTTTCCAACCAATCAGGATTGATTGGTGGCTCCCTAGTTGCAATCGTAATAATCGGAATGGTTTTGTTCATATTGACTAGGAAAAATGATGACGAATTCCAAGAAGAATTCGATGACGAAGAGAATTATGATGCTCCAATGGCAGGCCCGCCTGCCACAGCATTTGTTGATGATAAGCCTGAACAAACACCAGTCACAGACCCAGCCATGGAGGAATATCAACGTCAGTTAGAAGAATACAATCGTCAAATGGCCGAGTACGAAGCTTGGCAAGCATCGCAAGGTTCACAACCTTAGGCTAGTACGGCATGTCATGAGTGAATATCCACCGATTTGGTACTATTTACTCACACTAGTGTCAATATTAGGAGTTTTAACTTGGATTTTAGATAAATTTACTCAATCTGATAATTTCAAAAAAATTTCAGGCATATTGGGTGCTATTTCGATGCTAGGATTAGTATATGTGACATTTACAATGGAAGGGACATAGATGATAGAAGGGGATTGGTCTAATTTAATTCCAGTTCGTTTGCCCGTAGAATGGGAATATGTCGGCGATGTAGGATTACATCCAGAAATTGATGGTGTGACAGGAAGAAATGTAGTTTTGATAATTGAAAAGAGATTCACAAAGTTTGAGAGATTCCTGTCGAAATTACTTAGAGCACCTAAAACAGTAAGAAGGACTATGCACCATACTCAATCAATGCTTTGGGAGTTGATAAATGGGGATAGATGCGTAGGAGAGATATGCTCAATTATGGATTCATTGTATCATGAAGATATAGCCCCCGTCCAAGATAGAATCAAAGCATATCTTGAGATATTTATAAGATTGAATGTTGTTTCAATGTTCAAGCCTAAGGAAGAAGAGTAGTAATTTGCTCAGGTGGCCTACCAATCACCGCTTTGTCTTCTTTTATCAAAATCGGTCTTTGAAGTAATTTCGGAAATCTAATCAACAATGATTTAATAGAATCTGGGTTTGAAGTATCGATATTATTATTCTTAAATTCTGGCTCATTAGTTCTGATAATTCCAGACAAGTTGCATAGAATATCCAAATCATTTTTGTCAATTCCTTGTTCCAAATACTTGATTATTTCAAAATCAATATTTCTTTCTTCTAAAATCTGCAATGCTTGCCTTGATTTTGAACACCTGGGATTATGGTATAGTTTCATGTCAATTCACCTTAATTTGGCTGCCATACAAGCCTTAGACCGATTGAATCACTTTTTTTATTTGGAGAAAAATGTCTTTTCGATACAACACTGGTAGATTCTGACTCTGTAAGCCATGAACCACCTTTTGCAATGTATTTACCAGATTCTAGTGTTGATGTCCATTCGGATACGTTGCCGTGTAAGTCATAAAGCCCCCATTCATTAGGTTGTTTTTGGCCAACTTCACGTGTTGTTGCGCCAGCATTACCTGCATGCCAGGCAACGTCATCAACGTCAGCATCTTTTTGAGAATTATACCACTTAGTCTTAGTACCTGCTCGGCAAAAATATTCCCACTCATCATTTGTAGGCAACCTGAAAAAACCGCCAAGACCAAGTTTGTCTTCATTGTCTATTTTGTTTAACTCAGAAATATAATCTTGACAATCAAACCAAGTGACAGATTCAACAGGCCTTAGCCCTGCAGACCAACCATCCTTGAATTTAGAAGGATTGAAGCCCATAATTGAAGACCACTCAACTTGTGTGACGGGTCTAGCACCCACAAATATAGGATCAATTAAAGAAAATTCGAAATTATTTCCAGGCTCGATTAGCAGGAATGTACCACCATATTCATTAGAAAATGATGGCCTCATATTATCGCCCAAAATGAAAATGCGTATCAATTAAACTGAACGGTGACGGGCAATCCTTATCCACTATGGAATTCTCAACATATTAGGTGAACTAAATGGATAGTGACGAAATTGAGAATTTCGATGCTGCTAATGAAATAAATGACGCAATGATTTCATCCTTGGCTGAAGTTGTGAAAGGCGTTTCAATAGAAGAAGAAAACAATCCTTTAGAAGATGAAAAAGAAAGAATTTCTAATATGGATCAAGAGTTAGAAGAAAATCAACAAGAAATCAGTGCTACTGTTGATGAACTGGTATCTGAAGGTGAAGCAGCTCATAGGTCTGGAGATTATGACAATGCGCTTGAGATTTTTAATCGAGCAATAGCACTGGATCCTTCAAACTCAATGGCTTGGTTCAACAGAGGAGTTTTACTTGAATCAAAACAAGACCCGAAAGGTGCTAAACAATCATTCGTCATATGCCTAGACCTTGACCCAAATCATGGACCTGCTCTCGCTAATTTAGCAGTTCTTCTCGATAGGTTAGGAGATAATGATGGCTCTATTGAAATTGCAAGTAGAGCGTTAGAATTCTTTCCCGGGCATCCGTATCTTGTCAAAATATTAGAAGATAATAAAAAAGCAGGTGGTGTTGCTAGTTCCACACCCAAAGTATTTCCCCAAACACAAGAGAAACTCGTGGATCAAAATCTATCGCATTCTTCTTCAGCAACAATTGAGGATACAAGTTCGAATTCTGCTAACCTAAAATCCGAAATAGAATTATCCGCTGAACCTGATGATTCTATTGAAGATCATACAGTAAATGAGCCAATTATTGAAGAACCATCAAGCGAAGACACGATTGATTTGGATTCCATATGTAATGAAGCAACATTGATGCTCTCACAAGGGGATGCAAAAGGCGCATTACAAATTTTGAAACCATACCTACACGCAGAGGCATCTGCAAATTATGATGCCTGGAAGATAGCTGCAGGGGCTATGGCATCTATGTCATTAGATGATCATGCTATCTCTGCATATACTCATGCCATTGGATTAAATTCTGAAGATGAAAAGTCGTTTTTTAATCTTGGAGCAATCCATGAAAGAAAATCCAATTATGAGGCGGCAATAAAATGTTTCAAATCAGCATTGGAGTTAGACAACTCTTATTCAAAAGCAGCCCTTAGAATTGTAAATATTGCTGAGATAACTAAGGATATAGAAGCGTTAACATATGCAAAAAAATCCTTGGCCAATCAAGATGAATTCAAAGAAGATTATGCATTATTCCTAATTGAATTAGCAGAAGGAGAAGCAACTATTTTGGAAAACACTAGCGGGTTACCTCCAACAATGCCAGCAGGACCGTCATTGGCGAAAGAAGCCATGGGGTACTGTGAACCTAATACAAAAATGATGGCTAGAGCCCAATCTGCAGCAGGTGAGCATACAGATTCAGTAATTACATGGAAAAGTATAATCCAAACAGATAAATCAAATCCTGATTTATGGACAGGTTTAGCCAGAGCATTGGAATCAGCAGGTGACATAGGCTCTGCACAAAGATGCCACGAAAAGGCTCAATCCTTACGCTCACCACCAGAGCCAGAACCACAGCCAGATGCATTAGATGCATTAATGGAAGAAAATGTACAAAATACACAAATGTCCTCTAATGAAATCACCTACACACCACCAGAACCTACGCCAATGGCAACTCCAGTACCAACGCCAGTGCCAACATCTGTACCAACACCTGTGCCAGCTCCAGTTCCAGGTTCAATAGCAAACCCGGCAGAACAAACATCGGTACCTATTCCTACTCAGATCCCAGAGAGGCCAACTACTAATATCCAACCACCTGTTCAGCCCGCACCGCAACCAACCCCTAATTTAATTCCTGAACTTACGCCCCCTCCCGCACCAGAAGCACCTCAAAGCGCACCACGACCTGAAGTTGATCTGGCAGCTGCAGCATTAGAAGCAACTGCGAATGTGGAAAGAAGTAGAGTA
>MDTE01103162.1_pt1 | contig 20724 bp, 19 predicted proteins | sample 811231 | NCBI WGS metagenome assembly MDTE01 (sample SAMN05326651, study PRJNA326480) | marine metagenome | isolation source: seawater | place: Indian Ocean: Red Sea | collected 2010
AATAAAAACACAAAAGTAATTTGCCAAGGTTTTACGGGTAAACACGGAACATTTCATTCAGAACAAGCTCTTAAATATGGAACTAAACTTGTTGGGGGTGTTACCCCAAAAAAAGGAGGTCAAAAACACCTTGGTCTTCCTGTATACAATTCAGTTTTTGAAGCTAAGGAGGAACTCAAACCAGATGCTACAATGATATATGTCCCTCCTAAATTTGCTGCAGATGCTATTATTGAGGCCGCGGATGCTGAAATAGAACTTATTGTTTGTATAACTGAGGGTATTCCGATTATTGATATGTTAAAAGTTAAAAGCAAAATTTATAATAGTAAAAGTAGGTTGATCGGACCCAACTGTCCAGGAATTATAACCCCAGATGAATGTAAAATAGGAATAATGCCAGGTAATATTCACAAAAAAGGATCTGTGGGTATAGTCTCTAGATCCGGAACTTTAACTTATGAAGCTGTGGCACAAACATCGATTAATGGTATTGGTCAGTCAACCTGTATAGGCATTGGTGGAGATCCAATAAATGGTACAAATTTCATTGATTGTTTAGATTTATTTTTAAAGGATGATAAGACCCAATCAATTATTATGATTGGTGAAATTGGAGGTTCCGCAGAAGAAGAGGCAGCTGATTTTTTAAAGAAATCTAAAATCAAAAAACCTACAATTGGTTTTGTCGCAGGACTAACTGCCCCTCCAGGTAGAAGAATGGGCCATGCTGGAGCCATAATTTCTGGAGGTAAAGGCGGAGCTGAAGATAAAATTGAGAGAATGAAATCAGCTGGCATAATTATATCAAAATCACCTGCTGATATAGGTAAAACTTTATATAATAAACTTAATAGTTAAATTTTATTTTTATGATAAACTAATAAAATGTCATCAATTAAAGATAACGATATATATAAAAAAACCTCATTTTTAGCTGGAGTTAATTCAAGACAAATAGATGAACTATATACACAATATCTCGAAAATCCGTCTTCATTGACTCCAGACTGGAGAAATTTTTTTCAAGGTTTAGGAGATGAGGAAAAAAATATTATTGATAATTCTAATGGCCCAAGTTGGTCTCGTAAAAAACCAATAAAAATTAAAATAGATAAGAGCATAAAAATCAATTTAGAAAAGGAAAATTCGTCTTCTGATTTGAAAGATATTTCTGTCACACAAGCGGCAAAGGACTCCGTTAGAGCGATTATGCTGATCAGAGCTTATAGAATTAGGGGTCATTTAATTGCCAATTTAGATCCATTGGACATTCAGCAGAGAGATGAACACCCAGAACTAAAGCCAGAAACATATGGTTTTACTCAAAAAGATCATAAAAGAGATATTTTTCTTGATGGAGTTCTTGGATTACAAAAGGCAAATTTAAATACAATTTTAAAAATCTTAAAGAAAACTTATTCCTCAAATATTGGTTATGAATTTATGCATATGGGAGATCCACAAGAAAAAGCTTGGATAAGAGATAGAATAGAAGGTCCTGAGAAAGAAATTACCTTTACGAAAAATGGAAGAAAAGCAATATTAAATAAAATATTACAAGCTGAGGGCTTTGAAAAATATTTACATGTAAAATTTGTTGGAACTAAGAGATTTGGATTAGATGGAGCTGAGTCGTTGATACCTGCTTTAGAGCAAATTATTAAAAGAGGTGGTAATTTAGGGGTAAAGGAAATCAAAATTGGTATGCCTCACAGAGGAAGACTAAATGTTTTAGCTAATGTTATGGGAAAACCATTTAAAGCAATTTTCAGTGAATTTTTCGGTAAATCGGTTTCTGCCAAGAAAGATTTTGAAGGTGATGTAAAATATCATTTGGGGGCATCTTCTAATAGGGAGTTTGATGGTAATGTTGTACATATCAGCTTAACAGACAATCCTTCTCATCTTGAAGCAGTAAATCCAGTAGTTTTAGGTCAAGTTAGAGCTAAACAATTTTTTCATAAAGATCCTGAAAGAAAAAAAGTTATTCCGGTTTTAATTCATGGCGATGCAGCATTCGCAGGTCAGGGAGTTGTCGCTGAATGTTTTGCGATGTCAGGCTTACCAGGTCACAATATTGGAGGAACCATACATGTTATAGTTAATAATCAAATAGGTTTCACAACTGCACCAAGATTTGCAAGATCATCACCTTACCCTTCAGATGTTGCAAAGCTGGCTCAAGCGCCAATTTTCCACGTGAATGGAGATGACCCCGAGGCAGTTGTGCATTGTGCAAAAGTAGCAACTGAATATAGACAGAAATTTAATAGGGATGTAGTAATTGATATGGTTTGTTACAGGCGTTTTGGACACAACGAGGGAGACGAGCCATCTTTTACACAACCATTGATGTATAAAAAAATTAAGTCGCATCCAACAACATTAAACCTTTATAGTGAAACCATTGCGAATGACGGACTTTTGACCCGAGATCAAATTTCAAAACAAAAAGAAGATTTTAAAAAATTTTTAGAAAAAGAGTACAAGGCCTCTGAAACTTATAAATCAGAATTAAAATGGTTTGAGGGCGTTTGGTCTAGATTTAAACCTGGTTTAGGCAAAGACAAAAGAGGTGTTAGTGGTGTAGATAAAGATAAATTAATGCAAATAGGAAAAAAAATTTCGACCTATCCAGCAGATTTTGTTATTCACAAAACTCTAGCCAAAGTTTTCAAACAAAGATTTGATATGTTCGATAAAAATTTACCAATAGATTGGTCAACAGCGGAGGCATTGGCTTTTGGTACTTTACTAAACGAAGGTTTTTCAGTAAGACTATCAGGGCAAGATTCTGGTAGAGGTACTTTTAGTCAAAGACACGCTGTTTTGAGAAATCAAGAAAATCATGACAGATATATTCCTTGCAATAACATTTCAAAAAAGCAAAAAAATATTGAGGTAATTGATAGTTTACTTTCGGAGTTAGCAGTACTAGGTTTTGAATTTGGATATTCTCTTTCTGAACCAGAAACTTTAGTACTTTGGGAAGCGCAATTTGGAGATTTCGCCAATGGCGCTCAAGTAATAATTGATCAATTTATTACTTCTGGCGAAGCTAAGTGGGGTAGAGCTAGCGGACTAGTTATGTTATTACCGCACGGGTATGAAGGTCAAGGCCCAGAACACTCTTCAGCAAGACTTGAAAGATTTTTGCAAATGTGCGCTGGTGAAAATATTCAAGTAATGAATTGTACAACTCCCGCAAATTATTTCCATGCTTTAAGAAGACAAATACATCGAGCATTTAGAAAACCTTTAATACTGATGACACCAAAATCTCTTTTGAGACATAAAAGATGTGTCTCAACAATGAAGGATTTTACAAAAAAAAATTCATTTCATAGAGTTTTAGAAGATGATGCATATCACACTGAAAGTAATTTATTAACTTTAGCACGAGATAAGAAAATATCAAAAGTTGTAATTTGCTCAGGTAAAATTTATTTTGATTTAATCGAGTCTCGTGAAAAAACTAAGAATGATAAAGTTGTCTTTATCAGAATAGAGCAGATTTACCCCTTCCCACTTAAAACTTTGGCAAATTTAGTAAAGAGATATCCAAATGCCGAGTTCATATGGTGCCAAGAAGAACCAAAAAATATGGGTGCATGGAATACTGTAAGAATTTATATCGAAAGATCTATAGCTATGACTAAAATAGGCCAGTCAAAAGTTAGGTATGTAGGAAGAAAAGCCTCTTCATCAACTGCGACTGGAAATCTTAACAAACATGTTGCACAACAACGTGAAATATTAGAAAAGATAGTAGGTAAATATAATTAATGTCCAATAAAATATTAGTTCCGACCTTAGGCGAGTCAATAACAGAGGCAACTGTTGCTAAGTGGCTGAAAACAAAAGGTGATAAGGTAACCTCTGATGAGCCAATTGTAGAATTAGAGACCGACAAAGTAAATGTTGAAGTTCCATCACCTTCTAATGGAGTTTTAGAAAGTATTGCTGCCCAGGAGGGACAGACTGTTAATGTCGGAGCATTATTAGGAGTAGTTGGTGCCAATAGTGCTGGAGCTGAGAAAAGTCAGTTAAGCTCACAAAAAGAATACACTCCTCCAAAAAAGCAAACTCTAGAAACTGATCAAAAAAATAAACAAAAGATACAACACGCTGACAAACCACTCATATTGAATGATGTGGAAAATAAACAAGAAACTATTATTAGAAAAGAAAAAATTGACAATGATCCTCTTATACTAACAGAAGAGATTAAAAAAAGCCCTAGCCCTTTTAGAGAAAAAAAAGTAGCTCCGTCTGCCAGAAAAATTGCGGAAGAGGCAAATATTAATTTAAATCAAGTTAGAGGTAGTGGTAAAAATGGTCTAATTTTAAAAGGTGACATCTTAGCTTTAATGGGTGAAAAACCCGAACCTTCTGAGAGAAGATTGGCTCATGGTCCTGAAGAAAGAATTAAAATGACCAGATTAAGAATGACAATTGCTAAAAGATTAAAAGAAGCCCAAGAAAACGCCGCAATGCTTACTACATTCAACGAAGTTGACATGCATGAAGTAATTTCTATGAGAAGTAAATATAAAGATGAGTTTCAAAAAAAATATAACATCAAACTTGGTTTTATGTCTTTTTTTGTTAAAGCTTGCGTTTTAGGTTTAAAAAATTATCCTGCAATTAATGCCGAAATACAAGGTGATGAAATAGTTTATAAAAATTATTATAATATTAGCATCGCTGTCGGCACTGATAAGGGTTTAGTCGTTCCTGTTTTAAGAAAAACAGATGAAATGTCATTTTCTGATATTGAAAAAGATATTAGCCGACTAGGTCAAAAAGCACGCGATGGAAAAATTACAATTGAGGATCTACAAGGAGGAACATTTACCATCACAAATGGCGGAATTTATGGCTCAATGTTATCAACTCCAATCTTAAATCCACCTCAATCAGCAGTTTTGGGCATGCATAATATTATTGAAAGACCTATAGTTGTGGATGGTGAAATTAGCATCAGACCAGTTATGTATATAGCTCTTTCATACGATCATAGAATAATTGATGGCAAAGAAGCAGTGTCATTTTTAAAGATAATAAAAGATTCACTTGAGGAGCCTAAGAGGCTTTTTTTAAACTTATAAAAAAATGAGTAAAGATCAATTTGACATAATTGTTATTGGTGGTGGTCCGGGAGGTTACGTTTGTGCAATTAGAGCAGCACAATTAGGATTAAAAGCGGCTTGCGTAGAAAGCAGAGGCGCTCTTGGAGGAACCTGCTTAAATATAGGCTGCATACCATCTAAAAGTTTACTGAACTTATCAGAAAATTTTCATAAAGCTAAAAAGGAATTTAATAATCAAGGCATCGAAGTAGAGAATGTGAAGCTAAATATAGATAAAATGATGTCGAATAAAAATAAATCTGTTCAGATATTAACAAAAGGTATTGAGTTTTTGTTTAAAAAAAACAAAGTAGAGTATCTAAAAGGAAAAGGGGTAATTTTTTCTCCAAACGACGTGGTAGTCTATGGTGATACTGGCAAAAAAAACTACAAAACTAAAAATATTGTGATTGCTACGGGTTCAAATCATTCGACTTTACCAGGAATAGAAATTGATGAAAAAAACATTGTATCATCAACAGGAGCTCTCTCATTGAATAAAGTACCTAAAAAATTAATAGTTATTGGTGGTGGATACATTGGTCTTGAAATGGGATCTGTTTGGTCTAGGCTTGGAGCCGAAGTAACTGTTATTGAATATCTAGATCATATAACGCCAGGTATGGATAAAGAAATTTCACAAGAGTTTTTAAAAATACTAAAAAAACAAGGAATAAATTTTAAATTAAACTCTAAAGTAAGATACGTTAAAAATGTAAAAGAGGGAGTTGAAGTTGAATTTCAAGACAATAAGTCAAAAGAAAATGGTAGTATACTCGCTGATAAGGTTTTAGTATCAGTGGGTAGGAAACCTTACACAGAAGGGTTAAATTTATCTAAAATCGGTATAGAAAGAGATGAAAAAGGTAGAGTGAATGTTGATAATAAACTAAGAACATCAGTTAAAAATATATTCGCAATTGGTGACGTCATAAAAGGTCCAATGCTAGCACATAAAGCGGAAGAAGAAGGTATTGCGGTCGCAGAAATAGTTGCTGGCCAAGCAGGTCATGTAAACTACGAAGTTATACCCGGAGTAATCTATACATCACCTGAAGTGGCAGCTGTTGGCAAGACTGAGGAGCAATTAAAGGGAGATAAAGTTGCATATAAAGTTGGCAAGTTTCCTTTTTTAGCCAATTCAAGGGCAAAAGTTAATAATGAAACTGAGGGTTTCGTAAAAATCCTTGCCGATGCGAAAACTGATAAAGTGTTAGGTGTACATATTATAGGTCCGCACTGTGGAGATATGATTGCTGAAATGGCTTTGGCCATGGAGTTTGGTGCAAGTTCTGAGGATATTGCGAGAACTTGTCATGCTCATCCAACCCACACAGAGGCGATTAAAGAAGCCGCACTGGCTGTTGATAAAAGACCAATTCATTTCTAAAGTACGAATAATTTTATAGTATCCTTTTATGGATTATCCTGTTTTACTAACAAAAAAAATTAATTTCCCTTTAACTTATAACTCCGGGTCTCTTGGCGAACTTAAGGTGGGAGATATTGTTACAGTACCCTTTGGTAAATCAGAGGAAATCGGCGTTATTTGGGATAAGAAACAAATAACAAAAAAGAAATTTAAAATAAAAACAATAAAAAAAAAACTCAATTACAAATTAGACAATAAATTAATTAAATTTATTAATAGTTTTTCGTCTTATAATTTATCATCAAAAGGTATGGCTCTAAAAATGTGCCTTGGAAATATGAACAATTTTAAAAAAGACGAAAAATATTATCAGGAAAAAAATTTCGACAAAAAAAGTAATTTTAAATTAAATTTTGAACAAAAAAAAGCACTTGATGAACTCTTAGCTCAAAATAAATCTTTTAAAGTGAGTGTATTACAAGGTATTACTGGTTCTGGCAAAACCCATGTATATTTTGAGAATGTAAAAAAGATATTAAGGAGCAATCATCAGGTCTTGATATTATTCCCTGAAATTACGCTAACAAATCAATTTGAAAAAAGATTTAAAGATTTTTTTGGATTCAAACCAAGTGTTTGGCATTCTAGAGTAACGGTCAAAGAGCGAAGAAAAATATGGCAAGGTGTTTTAAAAAAAAAGATTAAAGTGGTATTAGGCGCTAGATCTGCATTACTTTTACCTTTTAAATCTTTAAAATTAATCATTGTAGATGAGGAACACGACGCCTCGTATAAACAAGAAGAAGGCTCAATTTATAATGCAAGAGACATGGCAATTTTACGATCGTCAATAGAAAAAATACCTATCAATCTAATATCATCTATTCCTTCAATTGAAACGTATAATAATTGTGTAAACAATAAATACAAATTAATAAAGATAAAGAAAAGATATCAAAACTATCCCCTTGCTAAAACAAAAATTGTTGGAGTTGGTTTAGAAAATAAAAGAAATTATATATCTGAAGAGTCATTTAAAATTGCTAAGAAATTTTTAGATAAAAATAATCAAGTATTATTTTTTTTGAATAGGAGAGGTCATTCAACTTTACTAATTTGTAAAAAATGTGGCTATCGGTTCACATGCCCTAATTGTTCAGTTTATTTAACTTATCATAAAAACCAAGAAAAATTAATCTGTCATTATTGTGGTATTAAAAAAGAACCTATTAACAAATGTAAAGATAAAGGAGATCAATGCAGTTTTTATAAATACGGACCTGGGGTTGAAAAAATATTTGATGAGGTAAAATATAGATTTCCTGATAAAAGAGTAAAGATTTTTTCAAGCGATTATTTAATTAATAAAAAGAAGGGACATAATATTATTGAAAAAATTGAAAATAACGAAATTGATATAATTATTGGCACACAACTAATTTCCAAAGGCTTTAACTTTAAAAATCTTAATTGCATTATCGTCGTTGACTCAGATTTTTCAGGAAAAGGATATGACTTAAGATCGACGGAAAAAAACATACAACTTTTTAATCAGTTAAGTGGTAGAGCTGGAAGGTACTCATCTGACTCAATCATAGTTTATCAAACACTCACCCCTAACAATTTTTTATTTACCGAGAGTATGATTAATAATCCTGAAACGTTTTTAGATGAGGAATTAGATTTAAGAAAAAGTTATAATTTACCTCCTTTCAAAAGGTTAATTGCAATTATTATCTCGGCAAAATCTAAAGAATTGAGTTTACAAGGAGCTCAACAATTAAAAAATGAGTTAAAAAAAATTAACGGTATCGATATTCTTGGTCCGGTTGAATCGCCTCTTGCTAAAATTAAAAAATCCTATAGATCAAGGCTTTTGATAAAATCAGAAAGTAGCAGATTTATTCAAAAAAAAATTGCTATATCATTGGAAAATCTAAAAATTTCATCAAAAATTAAACTCACAGTTGATGTAGATCCCATTAATTTTAGCTAAATATCATATCATCTTGAAGCAACTAATCTGTTATGGTACGACCTCTTAAATTCAATATATCAACAAGGTAACTAAACGTGAGTAACACTAAATCATTCTCTTCAGAAACCTCGGATAGGTATGCTCTTGCATTGTATGAAATTGGTAAAGAAAATAATGATTTAGAAAAATTGTCAAGAGATCTAACATTAGTAAAAAATTTGTACGATAATAATATAGACTTTGCAAGTTTTGTAAAAAATCCAACATATTTAAAAAATCAACAAAATGAGATTGTAAATAGTTTATCGAATTTGATGAAATTTGATTTGAACTTAAAAAACTTTGTTTTATTATTGATTAAAAAAAGTAGATTATTTTATTTACGAAAAATAATCGATAGTTTTTTCAAACTGCTATCTAAAGATAAAAACGAAATTGATGCATTGCTAACTTCAGCAAAGAAACTTGATGACAATGAGATAAATGATATCAGTACGGAATTGTCACAAGCTTTAAAAAGCACTATTAAATTTAAATATGAAGTCGATGAAAGTTTAATCGGGGGCTTAAAGGTACAACTTGGTAGCTTAATGATAGATACATCAATAAAAAATAAACTTAAAAAGTATGAAAAAGCAATGATGGAGAAATAATGGAAATTAATCCTTCTGAAATTACAAAAATATTAAAAGAACAAATTAAGAATTTTGGCAAATCTGCGGAAGTCTCTGAAGTTGGTAAAGTTTTATCAGTAGGTGATGGTATAGCACGAGTTTACGGTTTGGACAATGTTCAAGCTGGTGAGATGGTCGAATTTAATGATGGCTCTAAAGGCATGGCTCTAAATTTGGAAAATGATAATGTCGGTGTTGTGATATTTGGTGATGATAGACAAATTAAAGAAGGTGACACTGTAAAAAGAACGAAATCAATTGTTGACGTACCAGTCGGCAAAGAATTATTAGGTAGAGTTTTGGATGGTCTTGGTAATCCGATTGATGGTAAAGGAAGCTTAAATAAATCAATAAAGAGAGAGAGAGTTGAAGTAAAAGCACCTGGGATAATACCTAGAAAATCAGTTAACGAACCTATGCAAACAGGACTGAAAGCTATTGATAGCCTGATTCCTATTGGTAGAGGACAAAGAGAATTAATAATTGGTGACAGACAGACTGGAAAAACTGCTGTTGCAGTTGATACTATTATCAATCAAAAAAAAATTAATGAAACCAATGATGAAAAAAAGAAACTTTACTGCGTTTATGTGGCTATCGGGCAAAAAAGGTCAACAGTAGCACAAATAGTAAAGACACTTGAAGATGCTGGAGCCATGAAATACACAACAGTCGTTTCAGCTACAGCGTCAGACTCAGCTCCACTTCAATTTTTAGCACCGTATACAGGATGCACTATTGGTGAATATTTTAGAGACAATGGAATGCACGCCTTAATTATTTACGATGATTTATCTAAGCAAGCGGTTGCTTACAGACAGATGTCACTTTTATTAAGGAGACCCCCAGGAAGGGAAGCTTATCCAGGCGACGTGTTTTACTTGCATAGTCGACTACTGGAAAGAGCGGCTAAACTTAACGAGAATGAAGGGGGCGGTTCTTTAACAGCTCTTCCAATTATTGAAACACAAGCTGGTGACGTATCAGCATATATACCGACAAATGTGATTTCAATTACAGACGGTCAAATCTTTTTAGAGACTGAACTTTTTAATCAAGGTATTAGACCAGCAGTGAACGTCGGTTTGTCTGTTTCAAGAGTTGGCTCTGCAGCACAAACTAAAGCGATGAAAAAAGTTGCTGGATCTATCAAACTCGAATTAGCTCAGTATAGAGAAATGGCAGCTTTTGCACAATTTGGATCTGATTTGGATGCGTCAACTCAAAAGTTATTAAATAGAGGCTCAAAGCTAACTGAGTTATTAAAGCAAAATCAATATTCTCCTCTCACTGTTGCTGAGCAAGTAGTCGTTATTTATTCAGGCGTTAAAGGATTTTTAGACGATATAGATCTTAATAAAATTAAAGAATTTGAAAATAAACTTTTAGATAAAATAAAGTCAGATAATATGGAATTATTAAATTCAATTGATACAACTGGCAAACTTGATGAAAACAATGAACTAATTTTGACAAAAATAATTGAGGATTTAAAAAAATAGATCATGCCAAGTTTAGATGACTTAAAAAAAAGAATAAAAAGCGTCAAGTCTACGCAGAAGATTACAAAAGCCATGAAAATGGTTGCAGCTGCTAAACTTAAAAAGGCTCAAGAAAGTGCAGAAAAAGGAAGACCTTATAGCGATAAAATGCAAAATATAATACTAAATTTAACCAAATCATTTAAGGAAGATTCTAATGCTCCAAAGTTACTCTTGGGTTCGGGCGAGGACAACGTATATCTTTGTGTAATAATGACAGCAGATAGAGGATTATGTGGTGGATTTAATACTAATATATGTAAACTCGCAAAAAAGAAAATGAGAGAGTTTTTAAACAGCGGTAAAAAGATAAAGATCATCACTGTGGGATCAAAAGGTTATGATCAGCTTAAAAAAGAGTTCAATGAATTCATAATTGAAAAAAAATCTCTTAAAGATAAAAAAAAGATATCCTTTGATGATGCTGATTTAATAGGAAAAAAAATAGTAGAATTATTTGAGAAAAATGAATTTGATAAATGCATAATTTTTTATAATAATTTTAAGAATGTGATTACTCAAATACCGCAAGCGCAGCAAATAATCCCAGCTGAAATAGACAGAGTTGAAGAAAAGTCCACGGACAATGAGGTATCTTATGAATTTGAGCCAGAAGAAGATGAGATATTAGAAGATTTACTACCTAAAAATATTTCAACTCAAATTTTTAAAGCGTTTCTTGAAAATTCAGCCAGCGAACAAGGATCTAGAATGACAGCAATGGACAATGCTACCCGTAACGCTGGAGATTTAGTTGACAAACTTACGATTAATTACAATAGAAGTAGACAGGCATCAATAACAAAAGAATTAATAGAGATAATATCTGGAGCAGAAAGTTTATAGAATGATCAAAGAAGGAACAATAACACAATTAATTGGAGCAGTAGTAGATGTGAAATTTGATGGTGAGTTGCCTGAGATATACACTGCACTAGAAGCAAATAACAATGGAAATAGGTTAATATTAGAAGTTGCGCAACACTTAGGAGAAAGTAGCGTTAGAACTATTGCAATGGATGCAACTGAAGGCTTAAAAAGAGGAGATAAAGTAATTAATACTGGAGCCCCAATTAGTGTACCCGTTGGTCCAGAAACACTTGGGAGAATTATAAATGTAATTGGGGATCCAATTGATGACAAAGGTAAAGTGAGCACTAAAGAAAAGTGGCCAATACACAGGCAAGCCCCAAAATTTACCGATCAATCTACTGAGACAGAAATTTTAGTTACCGGTATAAAGGTAATAGATTTACTCGCACCATATGCAAAAGGGGGCAAAATCGGTTTATTTGGTGGAGCTGGAGTAGGCAAAACTGTCACCATAATGGAATTAATAAATAATATTGCAAAAGCACACGGAGGTTTCTCGGTATTTGCAGGCGTAGGAGAAAGAACGCGTGAAGGAAATGACCTTTATCATGAAATGATAGAGTCAGGTGTGATAAAAAAAGATGGCAAAGGATCAAAGGCCGCTTTAGTTTACGGACAAATGAATGAACCACCTGGAGCAAGAGCTAGAGTTGCTCTAACAGGATTAACTGTTGCAGAGTATTTCAGAGATAAAGAAGGTCAGGATGTTTTGTTTTTTGTTGACAATATTTTTAGATTTACTCAAGCTGGATCCGAAGTATCCGCTTTGTTAGGCAGAATACCTTCGGCTGTAGGTTACCAACCCACTTTAGCAACAGATATGGGAAATTTGCAGGAGAGAATCACATCTACAGGCAAAGGATCCATTACATCAGTACAGGCTATTTATGTACCTGCTGATGACTTGACCGACCCAGCCCCAGCAACATCATTTTCACATTTAGACGCCACAACAGTTTTATCAAGGCAAATTGCTGAACTTGGTATTTATCCTGCAGTTGATCCCTTAGATTCAACTTCTCGAATACTAGACCCAAGGGTCGTAGGAGATAATCATTACAGGGTAGCAAGAGACGTACAGAAAATTTTACAAGCTTATAAATCCTTACAGGATATCATTGCAATTTTAGGTATGGATGAACTTTCTGAAGAAGATAAACTAACAGTTGCTAGAGCCAGAAAAATACAAAGATTTTTGTCGCAACCTTTTTTTGTTGCTGAAGTATTTACAGGATCACCAGGAAAGCTTGTAGACCTTGAGTCAACAATAAAAGGTTTTGACGCTATATGCAAAGGAGAGTACGATCATTTGCCCGAGGCAGCCTTTTATATGGTTGGCTCCATAGAGGAAGTTGTTGAAAAATCCGAAAAACTAGAAAAAGATAAATAGTAAATGGCGTTAAATTTTAAACTAGAAATTATCACTCCAGAGAAAACTATTTTTAGCTCAGAAGTTGAGCAAGTAACCATACCATCTTACGAAGGAGAAATGACAATTTTAAAAGATCATATTTCTTTAGTCACCTTTTTAAGACCCGGAATAATTAAAATCGGTGAAAAGGATTTAGAAAATTTTTATTTGGATGATGGAATTGTAGAATTTTCAAATAACATTCTTTTAATACTTACAGCTTCAGCGAGAAATTTAAAAGATTTGAATAACACTGAGGTGGAGTCTTTGATAAAAGAAGTAAATATAAGACAAGGGAAATCAAATTTAAGTGATAAACAGAAATACATCTTATCCCATAAAGCAGATATTTTAGAAGCAATTAGAAAATAAATTTTTTAATTTCTTTTACTAATTCTTCATAGACTTTTTTTTTAAAATCAACAATTATATTAGGTAAACTTTCAATGTCTGCCCACTTCCACTCTAAAAATTCTGGCTTTTTAGTATTCACGTTAATTTCACTTTCTTTGCCAGAAAATCTTAGTATGAACCATCTTTGTTTCTGACCCCTGTATTTTCCTTTCCAAATTTTACCCAATAAGTTTTTAGGTAATTCATATGTCAGCCATCCGTCTAACTCATGAATAATTTTGTAACTTTTGACACTCGTTTCTTCGAAGAGCTCCCGTTTCATTGCATCAACTAGCTTTTCATTAGTATCAACACCTCCCTGCGGCATTTGCCATTTATCAATCGGGTTATCTCTTCTTTTACCTACAAATACCTTGTTATCATTATTTAATAGCACTGCGCCAACCCCTATTCTTAAAGGAAGAGACCTTTTATTCATTTACGATTGAAGTAGTTTAATTGCATAATTGAGCTGATTATCAGTTTCGGTATCAATCTTAAAATTCGAGTCTACTTCCTCGACAAAAATGTCTGGTTCTACGCCTACTTCGGAAATTGATTTTCCAGATGGTAGATAATATCTAGAAATTGTTAGTCTCATTCCGCCACCATTTTTAAGTGGTATTATTGATTGAACGGACCCTTTACCATATGAAGTTTCTCCGATTAAAATAGCTCTCTTATGATCTTTTAATGCCCCAGCTAAAATTTCTGAAGCAGATGCTGACCCATTATTTATTAATATTATTATTGGTTTACCAGAGATACCATCACCAGACTTTGCAAAAAATTTTCTTGTTTCTGATCTTTTTCTTCCTTTTGTTGAAACAATTTCACCATCGTCTAAAAAAAAGTCAGTAATTCTAATTGCCTGAGCCAATAATCCACCAGGATTGTTTCTGACATCAATTACATAACCTAGCGGATCATTTTTGCTTTCAAATAATTTAATATTGTCAATTAACTGACTATCACTATTTTCGTTGAAAGATTTAAGCCTGACATATGCGATGTTTCTTTTTTTACCTATTAATTTTGCTTTTACCGACTTTACCTCAATGATTTTTCTCTCTACCTCAAATTCTATAGCTTTTTTAATATTTTTTCTTCTGATGGTTAGCTTTATTGATGTACCAACTGGACCTCTCATTAGTTTCACCGACTCCATTAGAGTTTTACCTTGAACTTGTACACCGTCAATTTTAACAATAAAATCACCTGCCTTAATTCCAGCTTTATCAGCAGGCGTACCATCAATAGGGCTTATCACTTTCACAACACCGGCTTCCATTCCTATCTCTATTCCAAGACCTCCGAACTCTCCTCTAGTGTCAGTTTGCATATCCTTAAAAAGTTCTGGACTCATGTAAGAAGAGTAAGGATCTAATGATTGTAGAACCCCATTTATTGCAGAGTCCATTACATCTGCCTTGTCTATTTCATCAATATATTCTTTATCAATTTTTTCTAAAACTTCTCCAAATAGATCTATTTTACCATATAGTTCGTCATACTTATTAGCATTAGCAAAATTTTGAAAGCTTAAAATTAATATTAATAGTAAAATTTTTTTAATCATATTTGTGCCTTTTCTTTAGGTATTTGTTCTTGCCACATTTTTTCTAAGTCATAGAAACTTCTTTTCTCAGGGTGAAAAATATGAACAATTATGTCAAGGGCATCAACTAGTTTCCAATCTGGACTGTCTTTTCCCTCAATTTTACAATTACGTATGCCATTTTTTTTTAATTCCGCGCAGAGGATTTCTGACAAAGATTGTATGTGTCTCGATGAAGTACCTGATGCAACAATCATGTAGTCTGCAATATAAGTTTTTTTCTTTAAATCTATTGAAACGACGTTTACTGCTTTATTATTATCTAGTATTTTTTCAATAAGACTCTTAATTTTTAAAATTTCCATTAATTTGATAATTTATTTCTTATCATAGTAGAAGATATATTAAACCTCTTATTTTTAAGAAAAATAATATTTTTTTCCCATTTTTTTGTTACGAAAGAATTTAAGGCTTTTTTGTCATATCCAGTACGGGAAAAAACTACCAATTTACAATTACTTATAATTTTTCTGTAATTTTGCCATTTGTGAAAATTTATTAAAGTATCAGAACCCATAATAAAAAATATTTTTCTCGATTTTACTCTACTTTTAAAAAATTTTATCACATTAACAGTTCTAGATGATTTTATTTTTTTATCTAAGTATATTATTTCAATCTTTTTTACTTTCCTTACCATTTTAACACATTTTCTAATTCGATTTTCTAAATCGTAAAAGGGTCTATTTTTAAACGGATTTTTTTTTGTCACTACCCAATACAATTTCTTAATCGGTAGAATTCTGAGAGCTTGTTTAGAAATTCTCAAGTGACCAATATGTGGAGGATCAAATGATCCTCCCAGTAAAGCAATGGAGTAATTTTTTGGAATTCTCATTAATTAAGATCTAGTAATTCCATTGCCATAGATTTCATACTTATAAGATGTGAGTTGATTTATTCCAACTGGACCTCTTGGCGGAAGTTTATTAGTTGATATACCTATTTCTCCACCAAATCCAAATTCACCTCCATCTGCGAATTGTGTAGAGACGTTGTGCATTGCAATTGAGCTATTAACATTTTTTAAAAAATAGTCTGAAGAACTTTGATTCTTTGTAATAATTGAGTCCGTATGCATAGTACCGAATTTCAGAATATGTTTTACAGCTTCCTTAACGTTAGTGACAGATTTTACAGATAAAATTTTATCTAAATACTCAGTGCTCCAATCTTTGTTATTAGCTAATTTAAGTTTGTTTTTAAATATTTTATTTATCTTTTTATCAACTCTAACTTCACAACCTTTTTCAATTAAAGACTCAATAATTGGAATACCATGTGATTTAATCGCCGACTCTTGAATCAAGAGTGTTTCCAAAGCCCCACAAATGCTTGTTCTTCTCAATTTAGAATTTAAAACCAGTTTTTTAGCCATTTGTATATTCGAAGATTTTTCAACATATGCGTGACAAAGTCCTTCTAAATGACCAATAACATGAACCTTTGAAACTTCTTGAACTTTTTTTACTAGACCTTTTCCACCTCTAGGCACGATAACATCAATATACTCGCTCATGCTTGAAAGCATGTAATCTACAATTGATCTATTTTTTTTTTCAATAAACTGAACGCAATTTTGATCTATATTTTTTGATTTTAAACTCTCTCTAAATAAATCTGATAGAATTTTGTTTGAGTAAAACGCTTCGCTTCCTCCTCTTAAGATTGCACAATTACCTGACTTAAGACAAAGTGAGGCAACGTCAGCTGTAACATTTGGTCTGCTTTCATAAATTACACCAATAACACCAATTGGTGTAGTGACTCTTTTTATCAATAATTTATTAGGCTGTTTCCATTTAGCTAAAGTTTTTCCTACTGGATTCTCAAATTTTGTTATTTGATTAATAGAAGATCTAATAGCTTCTAATCTATCCTCATTTAGCACCAATCTATCAACCAGACTCTTTCTAACCACATTTTTTATATCCCTTTGGTTGTTTTTAATTATTAAAATTCTATTGTTCCTAATCTTCTTGTTATAATCTTCTAAAACTTTTTTAATAATTTTATGATCAACTTTCTTAAGTGTTTCAAAAGATTTTTTTGCTCTAATCCCAATTTTTTTTATGTGAATCATTATATGTCTACCATATCATCTTTGTGAATTATTTCAGACTTACTTGGATAGCCTAAAATTTTTTCAATATCACTGCTTTGTTTACCCTTAATTTGGTTTATTTCATAAGACGAAAACGAGGATAATCCTCTAGCTAATTCCCTATTGTTTTCATCAATTACCAATACATTTTCACCTTTTGAAAATGATCCAACGACTTTCTTAACTCCTGCAGCAAGCAAACTTTTACCATGTGAAATTGCAACCACAGCACCAGCGTCTATACAAATTTTACCTGATGATGAAAGAGAACTTACTATCCATTTTTTTCTTGCATCTAAAGTTGAAATCTTTGGGTTAAATTTTGTGTACAATCTAGTTTTAATCATACTTTTTATGGGATTTTTTTTATTTCCGTTTGAGATGAACATATTGCATCCCGCATTCATACAAATCTTTGCAGCTTCAATTTTAGTAATCATGCCTCCAGATCCATAACTGTTAGTCTTTTTCTCCGCTAAACTTAGGACTTTATCATCGATGCTTTCAATTACAGATATTAATTTTTTTGATTTATCATAAAGGCCATCTGTATCAGAAAATAATATTAAAGTGTCTGCTCCAATAATTTGTGCAACTCTAGCTGCTAATCTATCATTATCTCCATATTTAATTTCTGTTGTGGCTGTTGTGTCGTTTTCATTTACTACAGGTATAACATTCATTTTAAATAAATTTTCAAATGTTCGCCTAACATTTAATGCTCTTCTTCTTTGTTCTGTGTCTGACAATGAAATTAATATTTGAGCTGTCTCAAAATTATTTTTACGAAATATTTTTTGGAATTTTTCAGCTAAATGAATTTGACCCACTGCTGCAATAGCTTGGCTCATGTCAATTTTTAATTTTTTTTGTTTTATTTTTAAGTAACTTTGCCCCAAAGCTATTGCTCCTGATGAAACTATAACAATGGAATGATTTTTATAATATCTCCTTATATCCTTTATTAAACTATCTATCCAACTAGATTTGAATTTTCCGTTTTTATCAACAACAGTTGATGAACCTAGTTTTATTACTACCTTTTTTGAGTTTTTAATTAACATTTTTTAATAAAATTTTTTTTACTTTATCTAAGTCTACCTTATTAAATGTGGATATTACTGAATAATCTGATTTATTTTTAAATTTAAAATTACGTAATTTTATATCAACTGTTTTTTTATCCATACAATCTGATTTATTAAAAAATATTATCTCCTTTTTTTTGACTAAAGATTTATCATAAGATGCTAGTTCAGACCTTATTTTTTTATAATTTGATAACAAATTATCTCCCGTTAAATCTACTAAGTGAACAAGTACTTTACATCTTTCTATATGTCTAAGAAATTTATCTCCCAAACCTATTCCTTGATGGGCGCCTTCAATCAAGCCAGGTATGTCGGCTAAAGTAACCTCCTTATTTTTGTAAAAGCAAACTCCTAAGTTTGGGTTTAACGTTGTAAATGGATAATCTGCAATTTTAGGTTTTGCTCTAGTTAAAGCCGCTAGCAGACTTGATTTACCTGCATTTGGCAAACCTACAATACCAATATCAGCAATTACTTTAAGTTGTAACCAAATCCAAAATTCTTCACCAACTTTCCCATCAGTTTTTTTTCTTGGTGCTCTATTAACAGAGCTCTTAAATCTTACATTTCCTAAACCACCTTCACCCCCACTAGCTACTAAAAATTTATCTTTGCTTTTTGTAAAATCATAAATTAAAGTATTATTATCCTCCTCGTAAATTTGAGTTCCTACTGGCACTTTTAAAATTAGATCTTTGCCTTTGGCGCCTGACTTATTTCTTTTGCTCCCAGGTGATCCATGACTCGCTTTAAAGTGCTGTGTATACCTGTAATCAATTAATGTATTTAAATTTCTATCTGACTCGAAAATTATCGATCCTCCATCTCCACCATCACCACCATCTGGCCCTCCGAATTCAACAAACTTTTCGCGACGAAAACTAGCTGATCCAGAGCCACCATTGCCTGCCTTTATAAATATTTTTGCTTGATCCAAGAATTTCATATTAATAATTCTAAGTAACTTAAGTTATTTATAAACTTAATTGGGAATTACAGAAACAAAAGTTCTGTTTAATTTTGATTTTTTGAATTTAACTTTACCTTTGATAAGAGAAAAAATTGAGTGATCTTTTCCCATCCCGACGTTATTTCCTGGATGAATTTTAGTACCTCTTTGTCTGACTATTATATTGCCAGGGATAACAAACTGATCGCCAAATTTTTTAACACCAAGTCTACGACCTTTACTATCTCGTCCGTTTCGCGATGATCCACCTGCTTTTTTTGTTGCCATCTTGTTACCTTATTTTTTTACTTTCTTTTTTATCTCTTTTTTTTCTGTTTTTACAGTCTTCTTTTCATTGATTATCTTTGCTTCATCAATAACTTTACCGTTCTTTGCTAAAATTTTTGTTATTTGAATTTTTGAATGTCTTTGCCTGTGGCCATTTTTTTTTCTAGAATGTTTTCTTCTTCTTTTATGGAAAACTAGAATTGTTCTATCCTTTACATTGTCTAAAAGTTTGGCTTCTACAGACGCACCTTCAATACTTGGGTTTCCAATTTCAGTGTTTTGGCTATCATTCAAAAGTAAAACTTTTTCAAACTTAATTGTTTCACCTTTTTTTGCATCGAGTTTTTCGATTTCTAGTATTTTACTTGTAGAAACTTTGTATTGTTTTCCACCAGTCTCAATTATAGCAAATGACATAAAATCTCTTCCTTAAGTTTTGAGGCAATATAGCTCTCAATTACATCAAGTCAAGATTATTGACGTTAAAAATTATCCTTTAAATCCCTTAATTTACTAAATATTTCCCGATCTGAAGAATTCTCAAGTTTTAAAGCTTTTTTTATTGCTGTATCGTTACATCTCAAAAAAATATTAGTTTTTAATTCTTCTTCTATAGTTGTAGGTACAGTTGGTTCGCGATTACTTAATTTAGAATTTATCATTAGCGCTTTTTCCTTTAAAAAAGAGTTATGAGGATCAATATCTAAACAAAATTCTAAATTTTTTTTTGTATATTCATGACCACAATATAAACTTGTTTTTGGATTGAGATTCTTGAGTTTATTTATAGAGTTAAACATCTCTTCGTGTGTGCCCTCAAAAACTCTACCGCAACCCAAAGAAAATAAGGTATCTCCCGTGAAAACAATTTGTTCCTTTTCAAAATGAAAAGCTATATGCCCACTAGTGTGACCCGGAACGAAGATTACTTTAAATACCAAATTTCCTATTTTATAGAAACTATTGTCGGATAAGAGAATATCAATTCCTGGTATACGATTTTTATCTTTTCCAAAGCCAAAAATTTTTGAATTGTATTTTTCCTTTAATTTTAAGTTCCCATCAATATGATCTGCGTGATGATGGGTATTTAAAATATTGTCTAATTTTTTATATTTTTTTATAACTTTGTCACAAGCATTGAATTCTGATGGATCAATTATAGAAACAATATCTGATTTTTCTTCATGAATTAAATAACTATAATTGTCACTTAAGCAAGAAATAATTTCTATTTTCATATTATCCAATTAAAAAAATTCCTATTTCTGAAAAAAGATTCTTAATTTCCAGGTTG
>MDTE01119817.1_pt1 | contig 20710 bp, 22 predicted proteins | sample 811231 | NCBI WGS metagenome assembly MDTE01 (sample SAMN05326651, study PRJNA326480) | marine metagenome | isolation source: seawater | place: Indian Ocean: Red Sea | collected 2010
TAAATATGTTGCCGATCATTCAAACACGATCATGGATCGGGCCTATGTATGGGTCGCTTTTTATTCAGGAAACGAAGGATCGCTTTTATATATCGTCCTGATCTTATCGATAATCTCAGCGATATCAGTAAGGTTCGCACCAAAGCAGCTCGCCCGCAGCATGCCGTGGACTATTGCAATATTGGCTGGGGTGCAACTTTTTTACTTTTTTGTATTGTCATTCTTTGCAAACCCTTTCGAGTTACTTGAAACAGTTCCTGCAGAGGGGCGTGGAATAAACCCGCTTCTAACTCATCCGGGCATGTTCAGCCACCCACCATTACTGATGGGTGGGCTAATTGCAATAACAATACCCTTTGCTTTCTCATCGGGAGCGTTGCTTGCTGGAAATTATGGTGATGATTGGGTTAACGTAGCGAGAATCTCAGCGATTCTTAGCTGGGCGGTTCTCGGGACGGGTATGCTACTAGGGGCCTGGTGGGCATACACCATCCTCGGTTGGGGTGGCTACTGGGCGTGGGACCCCATCGAAAACGTTGCACTCATGCCATGGCTCGTGATGACAGCCTTTGCTCATTCCATCATGGTTCAAAAACGACGCGGAATGTTCCGAATGTGGAACGTCGCACTACTCAACATCGCTTTTGTACTTGCGCAACTTGGTATGTTCATCAATCGCGGAGGACCAGTCGTCAGTGTACATTCCTTTGCATCTTCCACACTCGGCATGATTTTTCTTGGGTTCATGATGTTCGCCCTGATATTTGCATTTACGTTATTCCTATGGCGAATGCCTCATTTAAAATCCGATCGAGCCATGGAATCATTCCTGTCACGAGAGGCTTCGTTCCTAGTAAACAACTTCCTATTTCTCGCTGTTATGGGCATAACACTTTGGGGAGTCCTTTTTCCTTTGTTTTCAGACCTTGCCCGAGACGTATCAGTGAGTGTTTCAGCACCCTACTTCAATCGTGCGAACGGACCAGTGCTACTTGGTATCGTTGTCATGATGGGGGTTGGTCCGTTGCTCCCCTGGCGAAAAGCTTCATCACGTTCCCTTAGACAATGGTTTATTTGGCCTACAGCAGTTGGCATACTCACGATACTTGTGTTGTTAGGCCTAGGAGTAAAACGCCCTGTAGCAATTTTCTCTTTTGGAGTTATTGCGTTCGTCGCATTTGCCATTCTTGAAGAATGGGCGAGAGGAACCATGGCACGCCACCGCAATGGAGAGAACTGGGCAAAAGCCTGGTGGAAACTTGTAAACGGGAACCGGCCGAGACACGGCGGTTACATCGTTCACATTTCAATCCTAATGCTAGGACTGGGTATCATTGGCACAAATTTTTATCAACAACGCACCGATGGTGCCCTCGAAATCGGTCAGAGTCTTGTACTTGATAACTATCGAATTGAATATGTCGATAACGGAGACTCTAGTAGACCCGACCGCATTGCCAAATGGGCCGAAATTTCGGTCTACAACATAGATGTAAACAGTTATGCAACAGAAAAATCGGCAGCGAAAGCACAAGGCTCTACTGGTTTCACATTAAATGACAGCACACGTAGACCCGGTGATCGACTAATTAGTCAGATAAATCCCTGGCATGGGTTCTACTTGGATTTCAACATGGCTTCTGTACGTTCCGGTATAAGATCTACCATTATCGAAGATCTTTACGTTATACCACGCGATTTCCTGCCGGATGGACGAGTATCGCTCGCAGTAAGCATAAATCCACTCGCTTGGTGGCTATGGGCAGCAGGACCAATTTTCATACTTGGCACGATGGTAGCACTCTGGCCTCAAGCCGCCGACCGGCCAAATACCCAGGTGAGAAGGAGAATGATAAGAGAGAGTGATATCTGATGGTCATCATTTTGGAGATCACTATGGCGCTACTTTCCATTGCGGTCATAGCCTATCCATTTCTAAGGTCAGAAAAATACAAGTCAATTTTTGAAAAGTTAGGAACACGTGACAAAATCCTCGCAGAAAGACTCAGGATTTATAGCAAAATACATGATCTAGAAGCAGAACTTTCATCTGGTGACCTAACTAACTCGGAATTCCTGCTGATGCGAGACGAACTAAGAATGTCAGCAGCAAAGTTGCTCAAACAAGAATCAGAACCACCCATATCTGTTAGTGGTAATGAGCTCGAAGCCGAGGTTGCCCGCCAAAGAGAGCAATCTCGACAGGCTTCAGAAGATCGTGACCTTTGATGATACGCCATACCATATCTGACCAATCGCTACTAGGTTGGTGGTCCAGACTAGGCATAACGGCAATTGTCATTGGGATATTTTTTTCTTTTGACATAGACAGACCCAGAATTGCGGACTCGCAAACGTCCCAAACAGAGATTACTGGAAAAGTGATCAATGGCACGACAGAAGGAGACATTCCGATCAATACGGAAGTGCTACTGCTGACAATTGATCTTATAAATAATCAGATCATCGAAGAGGCGTCCACGTTAGCCGACGAAAATGGGATTTTCCAATTCAAAAATGTTGTACCTAAACCTGGAGCAAATTTGCGCGTTGTTGCAAACGCGGGGACCTATACGCCAAGTGTTGATATGCAATTTGTAGATAACTGGCAGGACGTTGTACTAACAATATATGAAGAAACTGTCTCACTTGAGCAAATAAAAATCAAATCATACGTGCTGATGATCCCAACCATTAATGCTCGCGAACGGCAGGCAGGCGTGCTCTCCGTCATCAATCTAAGCAACATCGGCGATCGTGTTTGGATACCTGATCTCAAAAATCCAAATCTCACTGGACTGGAATTGCTTCGCTTCAATTTACCGCTCGGATACACGAATCTTTCTGTCGAGTCAGATCTCCCACCAGGCAATATAATGGATATCGCCACCGGATTTGCTATGACCAACCCGGTACCGCCCGGCGACGCCACAATATTAATTAGCTACATCGTTCCATATGAAGGCGACGGATTCGATTTCATTTTAAAGCTACCTTACGGAGCCACTGAAATTCGAATGCTGCTGGCGGATGAAGCAGGTTCTATCAGCTCTGATAACTTGCATTCCACAGAACAGGTCACTGTAGCGGACAGCCTTTTCAACGCAATCCAAGGTAGCAACTTTGTAGCTGACGAGAAAATTACCATCTCCTTCAGAAGGATGCCCCAACCGACACCACTACAAGAGATTTCTGAATTTCTCAACAGCCGAAGTTACATATACATACTCGCAGGAATGGTCGGACTTACTTTGATAACAATCCTCGCGTACGCTATCTTCAAATCACAAAGACAGACAAGAACCGATCAAGACAAACTAAAAATGGCACGTCGAATGGAAATCATTAGGGAAATCGCTGCGCTCGACGAGAACTATGAAAATCACCACACTGACGAAAGCGAATATAAAAAACGTCGTAACAAACTAAAACAAAAGGTCGCCGCAATTGAGGAGGCATCATCCCAGAGGCGTCCAATAATTACTGACGAGTCGCCCAAAAAACCGGAAAAGTAGGCATGGGACAAAGATCTTCAGTACTAATCGGCATAGGTATACCAATAGCCCTCGTGATCGGGTTATTCACATGGGGTGTTATTCATAACGACGGAACCACTGGCAAACCGGGAGTTAACGATAGTTTCGGAGAAACGAAACTGTCCACGCACCCATTTAACGATTTTAAACTTAAAACCTTGAATGGCGATTTGATCTCGATTAGTGATTATCGCGGAAAGATCGTTGTAATTGATTTTTGGTCTTCATGGTGCTCTCCATGCCGGGCCGAGGGGCCAATTCTTAGCGAATCCTATAAAACATGGAGGGAACGCGGGGTTGAATTCATTGGAGTCGCCATATGGGACGACATCGATGCAGTCGAAAAATTCATCGAACGAAACAATATAGAGTACGTAAATGGAATTGACACCTCAGGATTAATAGCGGTCGATTTCGGAATCACCGGCATCCCAGAAAAATTCTTCGTCAACACAAATGGTGAAATCGTCAAAAAAATCGTTGGGCCAAACACCACCGACACCCTCGACCACATCCTTACCAAAATGACGGATGAGGCTCTCGGTATTAATAGCTCAAAATGAAACAGAAAAATACTAACTCCTCCTGCTCCCACCACCAACGTTAATTGCCTGACCAGTGATGAAGTTTGCTCGGTCTGATTCAATAAACGCCACTACGTTACCAACGTCTTGAGATGCCTGCTCTCGTATAAAAAGAACGGATTCCACAACTGCCAGTTAAAACATCTGTCGGTAACTCAATTCAGTGCTCTGCTCCTCAATTGAGTTACCTCGTTTAGCGATACTGTCCCAGAGTGGGATTCAAATAAGGCCATGGGGAGCAGAGAGTATTTTCCAGGTGGGATCATACGTATCTATAGTTGATTTCGAAACCCAATATAGTTCAAAATTGAGGTTCGAAAATACATATGGGAAAAAGAAATTGACCGTTTCAAGAAAACGAGCGCTCGAGTACGGATATAAACTCTTAGGGCATCCTAGATCTCATTTAAGAGTGGAATTAAACCAAGATAGAAGTGGCGTGAGCGTTACGCACAAAGGTCGGGTAATAACACGCGTGTTCTTAAATCAAAGCGGAATGAATGCAGCTGTAGCAATATCCGAAGCTATGGGCGTAGCACTCCCTGCACTTGGCAGTAGTAATAGTGGTTTGGTTTCAACAGGCTTACTTTATCGAGTACTCGCTTTATCACAACTCGACTTCCGAAATCCTGCCGCTTATGAATTAGCAAGTCAATTAGTAGACGAAGCCATATCCATGCAACGAGGTGGAGGAAAAACGAGTGGCGTTTAGATCCTAATCCCTTTAATTTTTGCTCCACAGACAGGGTAATTTTACAATTACAGTTCCTTTTGACCCTTATCTAAATCAATCAAATTTTTTCATTGACGACTCCTTTAATATCAACAGCCGCAGTTGGACACGAATTTGGTCCTTATGATGTGACGATTTCATCAGAAACTGCCAATATATATACGAAAGCCATAGGTGGATTTGAATCCCCTGATTATGGCGATGCGCAGGCACCATTAATCATGGTGGCAATTGCTCTAACCAAGTTGATCGATGAGTTAGGAATCTTCTCGAGCGGCTTGCAGACCATCCACGCAGGGCAAGAAGTCGGTTGGGTGCGACCCGTCAAAATCGGCGAAAAAATCTATGCCGTTGGAAAGTTAGCCGGAAACTCCGCCCGCGGCAATAATCGCTTCGTTACCGTTAAAGTTTGCTATGAGGACAAAACCGGAACCAATGTGGGAAGTTCCTCAACTACGATAATTGTCACAGCGGAACAACCCTAATGATACATTCAGTCGGCGATAAACTTAGTGGGTTCACGAGAAAAATCACCCAAGAACGTGTGAATTCATATGCGGAGGCCTCTGGAGATCACAATCCAATCCATTTAAATGCCGCGTACGCTGCGTCAACTAAGTTCGGGACCCGGATCGCCCATGGCATGCTCAGCCTCGCTTTGGTTACAGAAATGTTAGCTATAGATTTCCCTAAGACATGGCACTCAGGAGGAAATATAAAGGTGAGATTCAGCGCTCCAGTGATCCCGGGAGAAACTGTAAAAATACATGGGGAAATTACGGATATCACTGAAACCGATCTTGGATTGATCGCTATCTGCTCTATCGGATGCAAAAAGCCCGACGGTACTAATGCGGTTGTCGGACAAGCTACAGTACCGTTGGAATAGAATGAATCAGTGATTAGAATACAAAACAGTAAATCAGTAACATCAGACATCATATGACAGGTACTACTAAAAAAATAACTTCCATCGCTCTAGACGCAATGGGGGGTGATCACGGACCTAAAGTCATGATCCCAGCCGCTTTAAAAGCTATTAAGAAGGGTGACGTTGCTATATCGCTTGTAGGAGACCAAAAAGCACTTCAAGCCGAACTTGATAAATACCCTAAACCACCCGGTTACTTAATTAATATCGTTCCTTCCGTGGGCATCGTTCAAGAGGATGAAAGTCCCGCCCTAGCATACCGAACAAAGCCTAAAGCCTCGGTGTTTGTTGCAGCTGGAATAGTCAAAATGGGTAAAGCAGACGGATTCGTTAGCATGGGTTCAACTGGAGCTTCAATTGCTGCAGCTACCGTCGTTTATGGAACACTAAATGGAATCGACCGCGGTGCGCTGGGTGGCCCCGTCGTGGGTTATGCACCAAATACGGTTATTATTGACCTAGGAACCAACGTAGATACCAAGGCAAGCCTATTAGTAGATTTCGCAGCTTTAGGCAATGTAATGTCAAAGTTGATATACAAAAACGACAATCCTCGCATCGCCCTTCTAAGTGTTGGATCCGAAGAAGGCAAAGGAAACTCACTTGTAAAAGAAACAACGGAATTATTTAACGCTGTCGATTTAAACTTCATAGGAAATATCGAGCCGAACGATCTGCCAAAAGGGAAGGCTGAGGTTGTCATATGTGATGGATTCGTCGGAAATGTGATTCTGAAGCTAACCGAGGGTCTTGGCAGCGCCATAGTAGACCATATTCAAAAAACTCTTGGAGATACAAAAACAAGTAAAAAACTATCGCAAGAAATTTTCGAAAAATTGAATATTTTAGAAGCCTTTGGTGGTGGCCCCTTACTAGGGGTGAATGGTCTCGCCATTGTTGGACACGGATCCTCAAATGTAAATGCCGTAGCAAACGCTATTGGGACTGCCAAGTATGTAATAAAGACAGGGCTTATCGAAGCCCAGCAGGCTGAACTCGATAGAATCAGAAGTGCAGTTAATGATTAGCTGCACGGTACCTCTTACTCTGTAGCGTAAGGAACAAAAATTGGGTGGCAATATACCAAGGAGCGCACTAGTAACCGGAGGGTCACGCGGAATAGGACGTGCAACCGCCATTCGGTTAGCAGCAAACGGTCATCGGGTCGCTGTTAATTACAACAGCCATCCCGAAGAAGCTACAGCAGTTGTGGACGAAATACGCGCCAGTGGAGGCACCGCGATTGCCGTAGGAGGGAGTGTCGCCAATAAAGAAACTGCCGTAGCTATGATCGATGCGGCTGTCGAAGCGCATGGACCTATAGAAATATTGATTAACAACGCAGGTGTTATCAGCGATTCCTTACTTATGCGAATGAAGGACGATCAATTCGAACACACAATGGGCGTCAACATGTATGGCACCTACTATTGCACCCATCAAGTGATCACCGGCATGATCAAAGGCCGGTGGGGTCGAATCGTGAATGTTTCTTCCGTGGTAGGTATGAGAGGCAACATTGGCCAGTCCAACTACTCAGCTTCGAAAGCCGCTGTGCTCGGCTTCACTCAATCAATCGCAAAAGAGGTTGCTACCAGAGGAATAACTGTTAACGTCGTCGCTCCTGGATACATCACAACTGCAACCTCAGCAGATATTTCTGATAAACAACGAGATACAGTGATGACATGGATTCCGCAAGGGCGGTTTGGCGAACCAGACGAAGTAGCGCCTACAATAGTTTTTTTGACAACTGATGAAGCTCAGTACATCACAGGGGATATCATTCGCGTCGATGGTGGAATGGCGATCTAACCTCAAATAGATAAACACGGATCAAATCCTTGACAATGAACCAAAATCTTTCGGGGAAAATAGCATTGGTCACCGGCGGTTCCAGAGGAATCGGCAAATCTATCGCTTTGGAATTAGGTCGTCGTGGAGCCAAGGTGATCATTAATTACCTTAAAAATCATGATGCCGCTAAAACTACAGTCGAGGAACTGAAGCTAAAGGGTATTAGAGCAACCCGTATAAAGGCCCACGTTGGAGAAGAAGAAGCAATCGATTCACTGATTAGTAAAATCGAAGACCAATTTGGTCAGCTAGATATCTTAGTTAATAATGCTGCATCAGGTGTTATGCGCCCAGCTACTGAGCTTTCGGTGAAGCACTGGGACTGGACTATGAATATAAATGCGCGTGGTCCTTGGATGCTTTCTGTAGCAGCCTCTAGGCTAATGCAAGATGGCGGCAGGATAATAAATATTTCAAGTCCCGGATCAACATGGGTATTGCCTGCCTATTTTGCAGTAGGCGTATCAAAAGCGGCTATAGAAGCAATAACTCGTTACCTAGCTGTGGAACTCGGTCCAAAGGGCATTGCAGTGAACACCGTTTCTCCAGGATTCGTAATGACAGAAGCTCTAAATGCATTCCCTGACGAAATCGGAATAAGAAATATTGCATCTCGCCCAACCCCAGCGGGGAAAACAATCACTCCGGAAGACGTCGCAAACGTTGTCGCTATGCTATGCAGTGCTGATGCAGAAATGATCCGGGGACAAGTAATCGTAGTCGATGGTGGAGAAACTTTAAGACAAGGATAATCGGATTATCTAACTACCGCTGAGATCCCTTGAGAGTCCACCACTGAGGCTGTCTTACAAAACTCTTTTCGGACTAACGCCAGACTCAAGTAACGTCCCTCAAGACTAGCCAATGAAGAAGGACTCGTAACAATACCCGCTAATTTAGAGCCTGAAGTAAGTTTAGAACCTTTAGCAAGCGGTAACTTCGACTCCAATACTTTAACACTACGTTTTACCTTGTCATAGGTATCAAGCCTGGCGATCACCTCTTGACCAACATAACAACCTTTGTCGAAATCTATAAGAGAGTAAAGTCCAGATTCTATAGGATTGGCATGATCACCGTACTCACGATCCCAACCAGGGATTTCACGCGATATCCGAAATAACTCAAAATTATCCCCATCAGCTTCGACTGCACCAGCTGATAGCAATGCCGACACCAAGCCCACCTCAGGCGAGCGTAGTACAACATCTACCCAGGAAACACCACGGGAAGTGTCTGAAGAAAACGTCACTTTTGAACCACTATAATCCAGATTTATGACTTCATCGGAATCAATGTTAAGGCCTAATGCTGACGCCATAATTTCACCGGTTTTTGGACCAACTAATGAAATCCTAGTGTGAGAATCAGAAAGATCTTTTAGCTCAGAATCTTCAATGATTGTAAAAAAATCTATAGCAGATATCGTCCTTGCTGGATCTTCCGAGTCGGAAATAATAAGCAATGTATTTTCAATAACGTGTGCAACGACAAATACGTCTATCACTCGACCACGATTCGAAGTTAGTACAGTCCGACGAGCTGAACCTACATCAACAGTCAACAATTCTTTAGTGGTTAGTCGATGCAGAAGATCCAAGGCATCTGTGCCTATCATCTTGATAATCGTCGGTTTAACCCAACGAACTATCGCACATCCTTTTTCAAAAGCGTTTAACTGATTGTGATTTGCATCAAACATAAATTGATTAAACACTGCATACAAAAAGTCAATCCCCCGCAACTCAAATCCCTTGGTGGAGAGATTGACTGAAACTAAACCGAAAAAGAGGTGCCGCACCCGCAAGTTTTAGCAGCATTTGGGTTGGCAAACTCAAATCCCTTGCCATTCAACCCATCTGAAAAATCCAACACAGTACCAGCAAGGAATACAAATGCCTTCTTGGGAACATAAACTTCAACCCCATGATGTTCTATCAACTTATCATCATCTTCGGGACCATCCACGATTTCCAACACATAGGTCAAACCCGAACAACCACCGCCCTTCACTGCAACCCTAAGGCCAAATTCCTCCATGCCTTTTTCGGCAGCGAACTGCCTTACTTTACTGGCTGCTTTTTCGGTAATTTCAATCGTATTGATTGGTACAGAATATTGCGGCGACATTGTCGTCATGAATTCTTCACCTGCTGTGCTACTTAACTATTCCAACTCTATTTTCGCGTTTATCGGACTCCTACGCAAAAATTTTGCCATAAATTCTGTATATAAAACAGTGATTTAAAGAATTACTAACTACAATCAATACTGCAAACTAAAACTGACTTCGCGTACATTCATACTAGATCACAAATATAACTGAAAGTTTTATGGTCCCCAAAATTGTCATCATCAACACCCGTGCTGCTAATGTTCACAGTGTTGTTAAAGCTCTACGAAAAGTTGGGGCAGATCCAGTGATCACATCGGATCCGCAACAACTCATATCAGCCGATGCTGCTGTTCTACCTGGCGTAGGAGCAAGTGATTCAGTGATGACAGCATTGAACTCACTCAGATTAACTAACCCAGTTAAACAGTTCGCTGCTTCAGGAAGACCACTACTATGCATTTGCATAGGGCTACAGGTTTTGTTTAACAGTTCTGAAGAAGGTGAATTACCAGGACTTGGTCTCGTCCAGGGAAGCGTCCAACTCATTCGACCAGGAATGAAAGACAAATTTGGGAACCAAATGAAAGTTCCCCACATTGGATGGAATGAAGTACATTTCACTGATGGCGAAACCGAAAGAAATCCTATTTTCAAAGGAATCCCACAAGGTTCTCATTTCTATTTTGTTCACTCTTATCGTTGTGTTCCTGATGAGCAATCAGAAATCGCAGCCACCACTAACTATGGAGTTGAAGTGTGTGCTGCGGTTGTGAGAGACAATATTATCGGAACTCAGTTCCACCCTGAAAAAAGTGGTTCCATCGGTCTCCAAATTTACAAAAATTTTTTCAACCTAACTCTATCTGTACAACAATAAACATAAATAACCACTGGCAAATTGAATGGATATTCTCCCCGCAATCGACTTAAGAAACGGATTATGCGTACGGCTGATCCAGGGTGACTACGAAAAAGAAACCGTTTTTGACGATGATCCCGTCGCTGTGGCCAAAAAATGGGTCGACCAAGGTGCACGCAGAATGCACATCGTCGACCTCGACGGAGCCAGAGATGGAGTGCGAGCAAATAAAGATGCTGTTTCAGCCATTGCAAAAGCTATTGATATCCCTATTCAACTTGGCGGTGGAATAAGAAACGCAGCTGAAGCCGGCAGGATTCTAGATATGGGTGTTGACCGAGTAATTATTGGAACCGCAGCCATTGAAGCACCGGATGAAGTTCAGGCCGCCGTGGATGACCTCGGTAGTGATCACGTTATTGTAGGAATCGATGCGAAGGATGGCATAGTCCGGACTCATGGCTGGATGGAACAAACAACGGAGTCCGCTATAAACCTCGCAAACCAAATGGCCAATCGTGGCGTTAGAAGATTTATCTACACAGACACCAGCAGAGATGGCACAATGAGACATCCAAATTTTGCTGCAATTACCGAACTAAATAACAACCTGCGATATCCTATTATTGTCGCTGGTGGAATAGCATCTATAGAAGATCTAGTCCAGCTGGCACAGGTCGGTGTGGAAGGCGCCATTTCGGGCATGGCAATTTACTCTGGTGCACTAAATTTAACGCATGCCATCAAAACAATTGACTCTCTGTAACTAAATGGCAAATGAAGCGGTATAAATGAAATTTTCAAACGGAATAGAGACGAATGCCAACAAAAACTTCGGTAAGTAAAGTGAATGCTCTGCTAAACCCGACTCTTGAGGAAACTTACGATCCGCAATCAATGATCGCACTGGTACCCATACATGCCGATCACAAGGTTGCCGATATCGGTTCTGGCCCCGGCTGGCTATCAATTCCCATAGCAAAATATCTATACATGGGAACCTGTTACGCAGTTGACATACAAAAAGAAATGTTACAGCACGTCGAAGCCCAAGGGAAAACTGCCAAACTAGGCAACATACAAACAATCGTTTCGCAAGAAAATAGCGTGCCAATGGATGATGAATCGCTCGACGGCGTCGTATTTTCAAACGTATTGAATGAAGCAAATCGCCCAAAGACGCTAATCAAAGAAGGCGCTAGGCTGTTAAAAAAATCTGGTTGGATGGCAATCGTAGAGTGGCTTCCCATTAAGGGGAAACCTCAAGTGGGTCCTGCCGCTTCAAAACGATTGGCACAAGAGAATTTGAGAAAAGCCGTGGAAACTCTTGGCTTCACCACTCTTACCTCTCGCCAACTAACTCCTCATCGATACATCATCGTCGCCCGCAAGTAGACCGGAGATTCAGCGATGTTGACGCGCCGTGTCATTCCATGCCTAGACGTCGATGCTGGACGCGTAGTGAAAGGCGTCAGTTTCGTCGATATTCGAGATGCAGGCGATCCATCTACACTTGCAGCGTTCTATAACGATGAAGGTGCAGATGAGTTGGTATTTCTCGATATCACTGCGTCTTCTGACGCACGAAATACCATGGTCGAAGTAGTAGAAAAAGTTTCCTCAGAGGTTTTCATACCTCTAACAGTAGGCGGCGGTATTCGTTCCGTGGATAATATGAGAAAAATGCTTGAAGCTGGAGCTGACAAAGTTTCCATCAATAGCGCGGCTGTCATAAATCCTGAACTAATTGAAGAATGTGCAAAAGAATTCGGATCGCAATGCGTAGTTTTGGCGATGGATGTCAAAAGAAACATTGATGAAACAACGAAGCAGTACAGTTCCTCAACAACAGTTGAAGGCATTTCGTGGCAGGTGTACACCCACGGTGGACGCCATCCAACTACACTCGATGCTATGCAATGGGCAAAAAGAGCTACTGAATGCGGAGCAGGAGAACTACTTGTTACTAGCATGGATGCCGATGGTCAAAAGACAGGTTATGATAATAGTCTCCTATCATCAATTTCAGACTCCGTAAGCGTTCCCGTAATAGCTAGCGGAGGCGCTGGTGCTTTAGAGCATTTCTACGACGCACTGGTATACGGTAAATCGGACGCCGTTTTAGCGGCTTCCTTGTTTCATTTCGGTGAACTCAGAGTTTCGGAGGTGAAATCTTACCTTGAAGATCGCGGTATTCCAGTACGAAAGGTCGAGTAATTGTCAGTTACTTTGAGGTCAGGATCCCCCAAGTTACCCGAAGCAATAGCATTCGACTGCTACCGAACACTGTTCGACAATTCCCCTGATGATTGGAAGACGACATTTGATGAAATTATCAAAACCCAGAATCTTCCAATCACTGCAGAAGAATTCTGGACTCGATGGAAAAAGTACGAAGTAAACTTCCGTAAGATTCGAACCGATCTAGGCAGGCCATTTAACAGTCCGCCCTTCAAGTCCTACCGACAAGCCTGGACCGAATGCTTTGAAAAAGTATTCAAAGATATCGGCGTCAATGCAAATGCAAAGGCAGCAGGGGATCGTGCGACTTTACACATGACAGACCGACCAATATATCCGGAAACGTTAGAAGCCCTAGATTTGTTATCAGGCAGAGTAAAACTAGGAGTTTTTTCTAACGCAGACGATGAAGGTCTGCTACCACTGCTTGCAAGTGAAGGACTCAAATTTGACTTTGTCGCCAGTTCACAATCAGCCCAAGTATATAAACCAGCTCTGGCTGCATTTGATCACCTGTATGCTGGTCTTGAAACCGAAGCTAATAAAACCTGGTACGTCGGCGACCAATTATTCGATGATGTGCTTGGAGGTTATCGTTCAGGAGCAACCACAGTTTGGATAAATAGAAACGGTGAAAAGATAGATCGTGAACCTGCTCCAGATATTGAGATCACCGATCTCCGGGAATTGTCCGCGATACTCGAACATATCGGTGGGTAACTACAACCCGATTGGTCTAACCTACCATCACTCTGTTCCAAACCAATTTGACACATGAGGAAATCCGAAAATGATTCAGCTAGACGACCGAGGGTTATTAGCAGCGATTGTCCAAGATGCAGACTCAGGTCGCGTTTTGATGCATGCGTACATGGATGCTGAAGCGTTAAAGCGCACGCTTGCTGGACCAGACGCCTGGTTTTACTCACGAAGCCGACAAAAATTGTGGCACAAGGGTGAAACTTCGGGGAATTTCCTCAAAGTTGTGAAAGTTGAACACGATTGCGATAGCGATACCGTTCTAGTGAAAGTAACCCCATCAGGTTCTGCGTGTCACACTGGATCGCAATCCTGCTTCGACGCCGGTGTGATGAATAATAACTCCATTAACGCCGAGGGCATATCCAATAATCTTGGTCCTGGGATCCTGAATGAGTTAATTGACGTAATCAAACAACGCTCCACTGTCAAACCTGAAGGCTCTTACACCGCTGAACTTCTAAAGGAAGGTACTGGTCGTATAGCACAAAAGATCGTAGAGGAAGCGGGAGAAACTGCGATTGCATCTGTCAATCAAACATTGGATGATGTAGCGAACGAGATGGGTGACCTGCTATATCACTGCATGGTACTGTTGGTCTCCCTAGGAATGCCAGCCGAGCAAGTCTGGGCAGTACTTGCAAAACGACGTGGTTAAGTATCAGATGTCTTAACTTTCGAATCGAACTCTGACTCGGTCACTGGAATACCGTTAACGGGTTCAAACGGATCTGTTGACAATTGTGACGCATTATCACTAGGAACGGCGCGATGCTCATCAAGGGCCATAGCATACTCAATGGCAACTATCGCAACCTCCATCATGTCGTTATCGGGCTGGCGGGTAGTTAAATCCTGAAGCAAAATATTTGGATAACCGGACACCCTGACCAACACATTATCCTGATGGGTCCCGGCATAACGAATAAACTCGTAGCTCATCCCAGCAATAATTGGAATCAATACGATTCTTGAAACTAACAAAACCCAAAAAGGATCTCTCGGGAAAAACATAAACATGATGATGGATACAAGAACTACCGTCATCAAGAATGAAGTCCCGCATCGTGGATGAGCCGGTGGGAAACGCCGGACTGAGTCGATTGTTAATGGCTCCCCGGCTTCATGGGCGTGAACGACCATGTGCTCAGCACCGTGATAACCAAACACTCGTTTTATGTCGTCCATCCGGCCAATTAGCCAAACATACGCGATGAACAGACCGAATCGAATACCACCCTCGACGACATTAGCTACGAAATTATTGGCTCCAACGTTTTCAACCAGTCGGGATACGAATACCGGAATAAGAAAAAACACCACGATTCCGAGTGTGATCGAAACAGCGAGCAACCCTGCCATAGCGAGCGAAGAAAACTCCTGCTCTGGCGAATCGTCTTCTCCAACAGCAGATTCATTAGCTGAAATACTCAAAGATTTCATACCAACAATAAGAGTTTCGAGAAGAACCAGCACACCTCTGAGAAACGCTATCTTGCGAAGCGATGAATTAGCCCAACCTTCAAGCGGGATCGAGCGACGAACTATTACTCCATCCGGCCGTCGCACCGCCAAAGCAGCACGGCTTTGACCTCGGATCATCACGCCCTCGATTACAGCCTGACCGCCGTATAGAACTGGAGGTTTTGCCAAAAACTATTTAGCTCTTATCCGTAGAACCGCCAAGGTTATATCGACGCATCATGCGCTCGACACGACCTTCAGTATCGACGATTCGTTGTTCACCAGTCCAAAAAGGATGGCATTTGCTGCAGATTTCGGTCCGAAGGCTTTCTCGTGTAGATCCCACTTCCCAAGAATTCCCACAAGCACAGTCCACTGTGGCGCTTTTGTGATATGCCGGATGTATGTTGGCTTTCATATTTTGTTACCTGACTAAGAAGCCGATGGATCGACGTTAACTCGCTTCGTATCTTTGCGTGCGTAGTCAAACCTAACCACACCATCGATTAGTGAGTAAATAGTGTGATCTCGACCGATACCTACATTGTCTCCAGTATGAAATTTTGTGCCGCGCTGTCGAACAATGATAGAGCCGGCACTGACATGTTCACCTGCAAACGTCTTAACGCCCAATCGCTTCCCCGCACTATCACGACCGTTTCGAGAAGTCCCGCCACCTTTTTTATGTGCCATACAAAATTTCCAATTCTCTAAGAGAATACCAAGGAGAACTATTTTACTGAAATTGACTTGATCGTAACCGAAGTAAAGGGTTGACGATGACCACGTTTCACGCGCTGCCGCGTCTTGTTTTTATATCGCAGCGCTATGACCTTATCTGCTTTACCGTGTTCTGCAATCTGACCAACGACCTTGGCCCCCTTGACAGCTGGAGCCCCAATCGTCAATTTCCCGTCTACTGATGTCATCAGCACACGGTCAAATGTAAAATCTGATCCTATTTCACCATTCAACGTTTCCAACGATACCGTATCGCCCTCGCGAACTCGGTACTGCTTCCCGCCTGTGGTGATAATTGCGTAATCTGTAGTCATTAGTTTTTCATCCGTTCGCTACCCAACCTTACTATTCTAATAATGTGTAACGGGCAGGGTCAATTTGATTTGTTGCGAATTTAGCTCACCATTCACCATTAATGGACATTCCCCGGCATAAGCCCGAGGTGATAGATCCCTCAATCAAGATCTACTCAATATGGTATGAAGGAATAAGTAACCCAAATTCTTGAGCTGCCTGAATTTCTAATTCTAGTCTAGGATTATTACCTGGGAGCTTTGACCGCACTCGCTCATTATCCGTACTTAACAACCCCGTTAGCTCTGGATAAAATCCAGCCTCTCCAGAGTAATCGCTAAAGATGAATTGCTCTTGTAAATCACACCACGGAGCTAAACAAAGGTAGTCATCTCTTTCCAACATAACCGATCGCTGACCAATTAATGGTTTCGTGATCGCAGATTCATAACCTGTAATCATAGATTCTAATGAATATTGTGCAGCGATTTTCCGCTTGCCTGCAGTCAATGACGTTTCAGGTAAGTCCAATGCCTGAACAACGCATTCCGCTGCAGATGGTATATCTCCGTAAGCAACATGAGCTATACCATCGATATCAGTGAAATTTCTAAATGCCCCAACTCGAGCGCATATAGCGGGCGTGCCGTGTGCGACTGATTCAATCGGTGTCAATCCGAACGATTCGACGAATGATCCCAGGCAAAGCGTTACGTCACCGGCAGCATAGTAACTTGAAATCTCCTCAGGACCAATCCAGCGGTGAAGTTCAACAATCTCCTGTGCGTGAAAATCCTTAGACAACTCCTGTATTTGACTTACCGTATCAGCCATATTATCGAGAGCAGCGTCTGAAGGGTATGCCGGCATTAGCAACCTGACTTTGCGAGTCGGGATTAATTGTTGCACCGCAACCGCAGTTTGAATAGCCTCTGAAACACCTTTACTTAGTATCGGACGATGAGGAAATAAAAGAATTAGATCACTATCTTCACGTGACCTAAGTTCCGGCGGCAACCAAGGTGGAGGTATGGTCTCGGGGACTTGAATTCCATTTGGTACCGCCACGATCGGTTCTACCATTTTCCGACCGGAAATCGCTACGGTGGCTTCAATGCACCGCTTCAGATAGTCACTTGGGACTATGGTCAAATCAGCAGGCAATGTCAGTGCAGAAATTAATGCTTCCTCATAAGTGAAATCGTGAATCGACCTAACAATTTCACAATTCTCCAGAGCATGTCTCATATAAATAGCATCAGCATGAAGGTATATCCGCTGAGCCCAAGAACCGGCGCCAGAAAGTACCTTTGCCGTAGTCGCCAGATCGATTGGCGAGACTTGGTGAGTCGCAGGGAATGTACCCCGAAGTCGCAAATCAGGGTGAACCGCAATCCCATTCATTTCAAATTGACAAGTATGTTTTCTCGTTCGAGTACACCAAAGCTGAACATCATGCCCGATTCGATTAAGTCCAACCGCAACATCTTTAAGGATCTTCTGAGAACCCCCAAAAATACTGTTAGGAAACAACGGGGCGACTGAAATTGCAGCAATACGCAAAAAAAATCCTAGATCTAATGTTGCTGAAGATTCTCACTTAAAAACCCGCCAAATTGACGCTCAAGCCAAACCAGCGGAGCACCATCATCAACCCTTATCGCCTCTATCTCACCGATAAAAACCGTATGATCTCCTGTTTTATGTCCGGCTATCACACTACAGTCCATAGAAGCAATAGAGTCCCGTATAACTGGAGATTTAGACAGAGTGGAGATATGTTTGGGATCTATACTGCCACGAGATTCAGGTGGGGCCGCAAAATGCTTGGCTATATGGGCCTGACCCACATGAAGAATACTCATCCCAAAACGTCCGGTCGCTTCAATCAATCCATGCGATTGTCGCTCCTCCCCGATCACAACCAACATCAGAGCAGGTTCCAATGAGACAGAAGTAACACTGCTTGCAGTCATTCCGTGCACAGACCCACTCGGTTCAACCGTGGTGATAACCGTTACTCCGGTTGCAAACTTGGACCAAGCATCACGGTATAGCTGATTTATAGATTCAGCCGTTTGCAAAATTGTCATCCTTCTGACATGCGAGGTTCTATGCCGAAATTATAGACATATCTTCCCAGGATGCGCAGCTTTGAATCTTTCGAACTTGCGAAGTTGACAGTTAAATTTCCATTGTCAACTCAAGTACCTACCAACGGATCTCGACAGATAAAAGTAACTATAACCTGAATTTAGATGAAAATTTCAGTTCAGCACAATGTCCAATCAGCTTGTTAGGTAGACCTCTCCTCTAAACCTCAGAAGGAACATCAGGTCCAGATTCGACCTCACTTAGTTCTTCCTTATCTGCACCATTTTCTAGTTTAGAAAGATCGATATCTGAGCCAGCTTGTCGACGCTCACCAATCACACGAATGGCCGAAATTCTGTCACCGGATTGGGGCTTTTGTATCCAGACGCCTGAGGTATTTCTGCCTGTTGAGGCTATCTCGCCTAGATTAGTACGTATCACCTGTGCCTTTTCAGTGACCAACACCAACTTGCCTGTCGAGTCTTTTCGGACATCCTCGCTAACAACCGCAGAATCAGCAACGTGATTATTCTTAAGTTTTTTGCTCTGGGTTTTGAGTGTTATCAAACCCTTACCGCCACGCCTTTGCTGAGTATAGTGTCGCAAAAGAGAAAGTTTCCCGACACCTTTTTGACCTACTACAAGCAAATACCCCTCATCGTCAACCACATTCATCGAGACAACTGCATCCTTCACTTGAACTGCCATACCCTTCATCCCACCAGCGGCACGTTGACGAGGTCTTATATCTGACGACTTAAACCTAATTGACATGCCCAATTTCGAAACCAATACCAAGTCTTCGTCTGCACTTGCCAGAACTGCACCAATCAGGGCATCATCTGGCTTGAGATTGAAACACCGGAGTCCACTGCGGTTCATGTTTCTAAGCAGCGGAAGGTGCATGCGTTTAACTTGACCCTGTTTTGTCGCCATGATCAAGTAAGTGTCTTCTAAATAACTCTGCACAGCCACGACTGCCTGAACCTGTTCGCGTGGCTCCATATTAAAACCGAGATTTTGAACCGGGGTCCCTCGTGAATTCCTCGATTGATCCGCAGGAAGTTCGAAAACACGAGAAGCAAAGACCCTACCTCGATCCGTAAAAAACAACAAATAATCGTGAGTATCCGCGATTTGAAGATGAGGGGTCACGTCTTCCTCTTTGGTCATTCTCTGACCACTCACGCCCCGTCCACCGCGATGCTGTTTTTTATATGTGTCTAACTTAACCCGCTTAACATAACCGTTGCGACTCAACGTGATCACGACTTCATCGTGAGGTTCTGTATCTTCGCGCCTCCACTCCCCAAGTTCTTCTGGATGAACTTCCGTACGTCGCTCATCACCATATTTGCGTTTGAGTTCCTGTGTTTCTTTACGAACAACTCGCAGAACTTTTGCACCGTCTCCAAGAAGTTCCTCGAGTTCCTGAACCAGAGCAGTTAGATCCTTGTACTCATTCTCGATTTTTTCACGCTCTAAAGCGGCCAATCGCCTTAATTGCATATCGAGAATGGCCTGAGCCTGAATCTCTGAGAGCGCAAACTCAGCCATAAGGTTTGACCGGGCTTCCTCAACATCAGCCGAAGCTCTAATCAATTCGATAACTCGGTCTAAATTATCTATAGCTACTCGAAGCCCTTCGAGCACATGAAGACGTGCCTTGGCTTTTTTCAAATCGAACTCAGCCCGACGACGAACCACTTCTACACGGAATTCTAAATAATGGCGAAGTGCCTGTTTCAAATTCAGCACCTTAGGCGTACCATCCACCAACGCGATCATGTTGCACGAGAACGAATTACGCAGACTGGTTTGCTTGTACAAATTGTTTAAAACGACAGGGATTGCTGCTCCTCGACGCAACTCGAGTACAATTCGCATGCCCTTGCGATCAGATTCATCACGGACTTCACTTATTCCTTCAATTTTCCGTGCTTTGATCAGATCAGCAATCTTCGCAACGAGGTTAGCTTTATTGACCTGAAATGGGATTTCATTGAACACCAGACGCTTTCGCTCTTGACGGGGAATGTCCTCCACTTTGTGGTCTGCCTGTACCATGACTCGCCCGCGACCGGAGACATAAGCATTACGGATACCTTCTTGCCCCCAGATATGAGCTCCCGTCGGGAAATCTGGACCCTGCACAAACTGCATAAGATCATCGACCGACGCGTCCGGATGGCTGATCAAATGTACTAAGGCATCACAAATTTCCGCAGCGTTATGCGGAGGTATGTTGGTTGCCATACCAACGGCGATTCCCGCTGCCCCATTGACCAAAAGAGCAGGCAGCCTAGCCGGGAGTACCGTCGGTTCTTTCAATGACTGGTCAAAATTTTCACCCCAGTCAACGGTATCCCGATCGATATCTCCAAGCATCATTTCAGTTATAGAAGACAGGCGACACTCTGTATAGCGCATGGCAGCAGGCGGATCTCCATCTACCGAACCATAGTTACCCTGGCCATCGACAAGCGGATAGCGTAAAGAAA
>MDTE01140614.1_pt1 | contig 20709 bp, 13 predicted proteins | sample 811231 | NCBI WGS metagenome assembly MDTE01 (sample SAMN05326651, study PRJNA326480) | marine metagenome | isolation source: seawater | place: Indian Ocean: Red Sea | collected 2010
GGGCGACGACCACCACACAGCGCAACACCGATGCCCGGCTGTGCCAGGGTCCAGCCGATGACCAGTTGTGAAACGCTCAGGCCGGCATCCAAGGCTATGGGACGAAGCGTATCGACAAAGGCCAGGTTCTTTTGAAACTCCTCGCCTTGAAACATCGGGTACTTGGATCGGCCGTCAGGAGGATCAAATCGGTCGGCGGGTGACAGGTGACCCGCCAACAGCCCCTTGAGCAGCACCCAATACACCATCACGGTGACTCCCTGTTCGCGACACCACGGCAGGTGCTCATCCTCAATGTCCCGCTGGAGCATGTTGTAGGGAGGTTGAGAGGCCGAGATCGGACAGACCGCAGCCATGCGTTGCATCTGAGCAGCGGTGACATTCGAAACGCCCACCGCCCGGATCTTGCCGGCATCCAGCAGCGCCAGCAATCCCTCCGCTGACTCTTCAACCGGGACACGTGGATCCGGCGCGTGCAGGTAATAGAGGTCAATCACATCCGTCTGCAATCGCCGCAGGCTTTCCTCGCACTGCCGCTTGAGCGTCTCGGGGCTGGCATCACGTTTCTGGACGCGATCTTCCCAGTGAATTCCGCCCTTGGAAGCGATCACGACCTGGTCGCGGCGATGGCCAAGGGCCCGAGCCAGCAGCTTCTCGCTCTCGCCCGAGTAACCGTAGCAGTAGGCGGTGTCGAAGAAGTTGATCCCGGAGTCGACAGCCGCCTCAAGAGTCGTCAACGCGTCCTGCTCGGACACGCCCAGCGTTGTCACCCCACTGATCGGCCAGCAGCCCATTCCCACCAGCGACACGTGGATCCCTGTCTGGCCGATTTCCGTCTGCGTGAGCTCGGTCATGTGTCGATCTCGTGTTTTGTCTGGGGGTGAGAGCCTGACCAGCATACCTGCCTGGTGCTGCACTCACAGCCTCCGGAGATGCCTCTGGCCATTTCCTCCGCTTACGCCCTCGCGGTAGCATGTCGACATGTGCGGACGATTCAATCTCAGGACCCCTGCGTCGGAACTCGCGGCGTTCTTCGACATCGCCTTCGATCCCCCGCTACAGACGACGCTGGCGCCTCGCTTCAACATCGCGCCCTCGCAGCCCATTCTCGTGGCTCGCGGAGCGTCGACCGCCACCGGCGGCCGTGACTGGGCGATGCTGAGTTGGGGGTTGGTCCCGAGCTGGGCCAAGGATCCCACCATCGGGAACCGGATGATCAACGCGCGGTGTGAGACCATTGCCGAGAAACCGTCGTTTCGGTCGGCGTTTCGTCGACGACGATGCCTGGTGGCGTGCAGTGGATTCTACGAATGGCAAAAGATCGATAGTGTCCGGAAGCAGCCGTGGCACATTCATTGCCTCGACGACAGCCCGGTGGGACTCGCGGCGATCTGGGAGCACTGGGAGACTGACGACGGCTCGGTGCTCGAGAGTTGCGCCATCATCACGACCGAGGCCAACAACCAGATGGCGCCGATCCACCACCGCATGCCCGTCCTGCTCGACCGCAGCCACTTCGACGAGTGGCTCGATCCGGCCCATGACGACCAGCAACGACTGCAATCCCTGCTAGTTCCGTGTCCAGACAGCACGCTGGTGGCCAACCCGATCGACACCTGGGTCAACCGACCTGCCAACGAGGGGCCCGACTGCCTGCGACCGGCCGGGACATCCGACACGTGCCCGTCGGCTCCGCGACCAGGCACGCTATTCCGTTAGGATCTTGGCCACGCGATCGGTCGCTTCGAGTGTCTCCAAGTGAACGTCCGGCTCACAGGCGATCAGCTGGTCTGCACTGAAGATCCCCGTACTCACAGCCAACACTCGAACTCCAATCGCACGGGCACACTGGACGTCCAGGGGCGTATCGCCAATCACCCAGACAGCAGCCGGGTCCCAGCTCCCCCGTTCCTGTCGGACCTGCTCACGCACACGTCGAGCCACGTCGTCCCGGCAACGATCGAGGTCGCCGAATCCCCCCCACAGCTCTCCCGCCTGTTCGAAGAAATGGTCAAGACCGAAGTGCGCCAACTTCGTCCGGGCTCCGGCCACAAGATTGCCGGTGAGCAGACCGAGTGTCACGTCGTTCCGATCGGCCAGGACCGGTAGCAATTCGGCGATCCCCTCGATCGCCTCGCCATCCCCCTGCTGCAGGTGCTCCGGCAATCGCCGCAGGTAAGCCTCCTGCAATTGTGTCCAGGTCTCGGGGTCGCAGACCTCTCCGTGATAGGACACGAGGTCCTCAATGATCGACAGGTCGGTTCGGCCCGCCGTGGAGATGCCTTCGGTCGGCCGCGTCACGCCGAAGATGTCTCCGAGGGCGGCTTCCATGGCGGCCTTACCGGCACCGCCGGCATGCACGAGTGTCCCATCGATGTCAAACAGGCACATTGTCATCGCATCGCGATTCCCGTACGAGGTTGAGAACGCCGCGGGCCGGATGCCGATCGATCCAGGACCCTCAGAGTCCTTCCCGATCTCCGACACAACACGGATGACCGCTCCAATCGGTTTCCGTACCCGTTCTAGTGGATCACGTGGGTGGCTGCTATCTGGCCAGAGCCCACGACACCGCTGCCATCGTTGAAATTGGCATTCCTGCAATCACCTGTCCGTTTCGAGGGGACAACATCTCCCATGTGTCTCAACTGACATTCTGACAGGTGAACGACCCTGCGGACTGTCGATTAACGTCCTTGACGGTTTTCTAACGAGACGAGTAGAGTACCCGGCGGAGATGGCTGCGGCATGTCGTGGCAATACTTCTGCTCTACCGCGACAGTCTCACAGACGTCGCCGGGAGTTGAACTGAGATAGTTGAGGATAGGTCGATATGGCTCGCCAAAAACGCCGCGTGGGTTTTACCTTGGTCGAATTGCTGGTGGTGATCGCCATCATCGCTGTGCTGGTTGCATTGCTCTTGCCTGCCGTGCAGCAGGCGCGTGAAAGCGCTCGTAACACCCAATGCAAGAACCACCTCAAGCAACTTGGGCTTGCACTCCACAACTATCACACCGCCCACAACTGCATGCCCCCGGGTCAAACCAATCAGTTGACTCTCGGTGGCACCGGTGCCGGAGGATTTCAGCACTCCGATCCCTCCGAGCCCATGCAGCCGAGCGGCAATGGCCTGCATGGCACCAGCTGGATGCTGCACCTTCTTCCGCAAATCAACCAGGCGCAATTGCACGAGCTATGGCGTGAAGAGATGAATGTCCAGATGAATGGCAACGGCTCCAACGTCTCGATCGACCCGATCACAAACACCCAAGTCGTCCTGACGCCCGCGCAGACCGACATCCCCGAGTTCTATTGCCCGTCTCGTCGAAATTCACTGAACCGGTCGAAGTTCCCCAACACGCTGCTGGTCAATCCCGACTGGACCAAGGGAGGGAACGACTACGCTGGCGTCACCGGTTCAGGCGTGGCGTTCAATGACGCCAACCGTGGCACCTGGAACCTGACAGCGGCACAGACGATCAACGACCCGACGCTGTCCCGGCTGCCCAACAACATCCACGTGGGCATCTTTTCGGTCAACAGTTCAACGCGTTTCCGTGACGTGGTCGACGGGGATTCTCAGACGCTGATGGTCGGAGAGATCGAGCGGTTCGAGTCGATTGTCGGCGACCCGCTGCGACAAAGTAGTGACGGATGGGCATGGGGCGGACCGGCCACCCTGCTCTCCACACGGTTCGGTCCAAACGCGAAAGTCCACTATGACAACGCCGGCAGCGTACACAGCAACGGCGGCGTCAACTTTGTGCTTGTTGACGGAAGCGTGCGAACCATCAACAAGAACGTCAACGTGTCAATCTTTCAGAATCTCGGCAACATGCGGCGGAAGATCCCCGTGCAGATTCCCAACTAGCAGCCCCGTGCCGCCAACTGCGATCTGCTTTAATCGCCCGTCGCCTCCGGCCCACCTCGCCTCATGACGATCCGATACCAGTGTGTCGAGTGTGAGTCGGTTCTCAAGATCCGAGATGACAAGGCCGGACAGACGGCTCATTGTCCGAAATGCAAAACCGAGTTCGTCATCCCCGAGCCGGCCGGCGACGAGGATGTCCCAGCCGCTGGCGTTGCTGACGACGCACCGGTTGACGAAGAGGACGACGCACTGGCATTTCTGATGGAAGCGGGTGACCTGCCCGCCGCATCATCCGACGCGACGGCGGTTCCCGATGCACCCGACCCGCCGGGCTCTCCACCTCCGTCAGAAAAGCCATCGCCCGCCGAGCGCAAGCTGCATCGTCCGAAGCCTCGCGCCCAGGTCGACACCGATGACACGGCCAGTGCCGCCGGTGCACTGCTCGCTCAAACAGAATCCGCCAAGACCTCGTCTCCGGCCGAAGACCCCTCACCCCCAACACCCAGGATCGACATCGAGGATGTGAAGGAAGTGGCCCGCACCAGGCTACTCCCCATTGGAGGTGGGTTCCTTCTCGTCTTCGGCCTCTGCTACCTCATGTGGGGCTTCATGGCACCATCCGACAATCTGCCCCCTCTGGGTGAAGTGTCCGGGACCGTCACGCTCGACAACAAGCCGCTCGCCATGGCGACGGTCATGTTTGAACCGGTCGTGGATGATACGGACGCCGATCAAAGGCGCTATGGAGCCAGTGTCGGACGGACCAACGAAGAAGGCGTCTATACGCTCACTTACGCCGGCACAGCCACGGGTGCGGTCCTTGGCAAGCACACCGTGCGGGTGAACAAGAACGACGCCAACGGACTGGAAGTGCTTCCCAAGAAGTATCATATCCAGAGCCAGATGAAGCACGACGTGACCGACTCGTCCAACACGATCGATCTCAAGCTGCAATCCGAAGCGAAGCCGGCAACGGTCAATCCCCTGGCCGACCCACCGACGCCATAGACCGTGGCGGCTTAGCTGTCGCCCCGGTTCATGCCCCCACTGGGTTGCGTCTGCTCAGCACACAGCCTCAGGGGACCGAGGGCTTCCCGCTACCGAAGGCCGTGGGATCCAATTCCACGGCTCGTTTCGTATCAGCCTCGGCTTCAGCTGTGCGACCCGCCTTCTTGTGCACCTCGGCTCGTGCGGCATACGTCGCCGCAACGACATCATCAAAGCGACGTGCCTTGACGAAATCCGAAATGGCCTCGTCCCACCGCTGGAGTCCCTTGTAGGCCTCACCGCGAAGACTCCAGGCCTCGTGTGTCGCACCGGACTTCAGAGCGGACTGGCAATCCTCCAGGGCCTTTTGCCACTGTTTCTGAGAAATCCAGTGACGCGCGCGGTCAATGTAGGCATCGACCGCCTTTGCCGGTTCGACAGCAATCGCTCTCTGGTAATCTGCCAATGCGGCCCCGGTCCGCCCCTGTTCGGCAAGGTGGCGTGCGCGCAGGATGTACCCGTCTGCACCCCGTGGTGCACGAGCAATCTGCTGCGACAGCCGTTGGTAGGTGATCAACCAGATCATCATCTCACCATCTGCCAATGCCTCTTTGGCCTTGCCCATCCGCCGATACGCCTCGCGGCGCAACTGGTAAAAACGCGGGTTGTCGGAATCGAGGCCAATGGCCTGGGTGCAATCAGCCACCGCTTCGCGGTACTCCTTTCTGGCCATTCTCAGCAGAGCCCGGTTGTTGTAGGCCATGATGAATTTCTTGTCGCAAGCCAGTGCCTGGTTGAAATCCGCCAGAGCCTTAGCGTGCTGGTCACTGCGGAAATGGGCAAAACCGCGGTTGTTCCAGGCGTCGGCGTACTTGGCGTCCGCCCGAATCGCCTCGTCAAAGTCCTTGATCGCCAGTTGATACTCCTGCCCACCGACGTGAACCAGCCCTCGGTTGTTCAGCGCTTCCGCGTACTTCCCATCCAACGTGATAGCTGCATTCAGGTCCCGAAGCGCAGCGTCTCGTTTGCCACGGGTGAACAGGAAGAAGCCACGTGCGTTTCTCCACTTGGGAGTCTCGGGCTCGATCCGAATCGCAGACCCGAAATCGGCCAAGGCGTTGGCGTCCTGTTTGCGTGCTGCGTAAATGTCGGCCCGAATCGCAAATGCTCTGGCGTTATTGGGGTCATTGCCAATGACCTGGCTGAGCAGTTCGATGGCCCCCTTCGAATCCCCGGCCTTCACACGAGCGATCGCCTGATCGATGAGTGTCTCCACCGCCGCGTCCGACTTCTCGCCCGACGGCCTTGGAGCAACATCGGCCTTCTTTTCGCCTCCCTCCGTCCCTCCACCATCTCTGTCGTCCCCGCAACCAGGCAATCCAACTGCCAGGGCAAACAAGAGAAAACAGGCGACGAGGACGAGGGGGCGAGTCACGGGTGACTGCCAGGTGAGTTGACGCATTCTGACGTCTCCTTGATGCGTGCCTTCGGGACGTGACGGGCGACACCGCTCCACGCGATCTGCCCGGCCAGCCCGGCCCAGCGTGGCGGCTTGTAGTCGGCTCTCCCGGGGACGTCAATCCCGATCGCCAACGGCCGGACTCATTCCGAACTCGCCGTGGCGGAATGGCCCATCGTCGGTCTGCCTTCTGGAGCCAACCTGCTGGGCCGATTACAATCTGGGCTCAATCCCGCCGCCACGCAGGTGCCTCAGACGTGCAATTGCCTCGCAACGCCACTCGTCGCGTCACCATCGGCACCGTCTCGATTGGAGACGGCCAGCCGATCGCCGTGCAGAGCATGACCGCCACATCGACGCAGGACGTTGCCGCCACGGCTGCCCAGGTGCGTGACCTGCACGAAGCCGGGGCCGACGTCGTCCGGATCGCGGTCGACAGCCGCCCTGACGCCCTCGCGGTCTGCCAGATCGCGGCCGAGACGGACGCCAACATCGCGGTCGACTTGCAGGAGAACTATCGGCTGGCGGAGATCGTGGCGCCCTCCGTCGCCAAGATCAGGTACAACCCGGGTCACCTGTACCACCACGAACGCAACAAGCCGTGGCAGGACAAGGTCCGTGGGATCGTCGACCAGGCGGCCGGGAACAACTGTGCGATCCGGATTGGAGTCAACTGCGGATCGGTCGACCCCGAAAAGCTCGATCGCTACGAACCGGACGACTCCATTTCGCCGATGCTCGACAGTGCCTGGGAACACTGTGACTTTGTCGACTCACTCGGCTTCACCAACTACTGCGTCTCGCTGAAAGACTCGGATCCAGAAAAGGTGATCGAGGTCAACCAGCGATTCGCCGAAAGGCGGCCCGACGTGCCCTTGCACCTCGGTGTGACCGAGGCGGGCCTCCCGCCTGATGGAGTCATCAAGACACGGATCGCATTCGAACAACTCGTCTCGAAGGGCCTCGGAGACACCATTCGAGTCTCGCTCACCGTCCCCAATGACCGGAAGTCCGAGGAAATCGAGGCGGGACGGGGAATCCTGGCCGACATCGCCGCCGGCCGTGTCCGGTCATTTGTGGACTTTGGCCTCGACACCCTCAACATCATCAGTTGTCCGAGTTGCTCGCGAGTTGAAAATGAGGCGTTCGTTGAACTCGCCGAACAGGTCCGCGAGATGACCGAGTACGCTCGGGAGCACGCCTTGACAATCGCCGTGATGGGATGCCGTGTGAACGGACCGGGCGAAACCGACGACGCCGACCTCGGGCTCTGGTGTGCCCCCAACTTCGTGAATCTCAAGAAGGGCGAGGAATCCCTGGGGGCGTTCCCCTATGACGAGATCCTGGATCGGCTCCGCGTCGAGCTCGATCAGCTCATCGCCCAGAAGGCTGACGTCGCTTGATACAATCGTCGCCCCGGATTGCGTCGCGGAGGCGACAACGAGATCCGGGCACGATGCCAACCGCACTCCCCGCACGGACTCCGAGCGAGCAGCACCATGAGCGTCTTTCTGGGCATTGACATTGGCACCAGCGGCGTCAAGACACTGGCGATGAGGACCGATGGCCGGATCCTCGCCAGCAGCACGTTCGAATACCCCCTGTCGAGTCCGCGTCCCGGATGGTCAGAGCAGGACCCTGAACACTGGTGGCAGGCGTCGGTCAAGAGTGTGCGGAAGGTCCTCCGAGACGGAGGTATCAAGCCGGCCGCCGTCGCCGGGATCGGCCTGTCCGGTCAGATGCACGGCAGCGTGTTTCTCGATCGGAAGCACGAGGTCATTCGCCCCGCCCTGCTCTGGAATGACCAGAGAACGGCCGCCGAGTGCGAGGAGATCGAATCCCGAGCCGGGAGCCGACGGAAGCTGATCCGCATGGTGGCCAATCCGGCGCTCACCGGATTCACCGCCCCCAAGATTCTCTGGCTGAGAAACAACGAACCGCGCCGCTTTGACCGCACTCGGCAGGTATTGCTTCCCAAGGATTATGTCCGATTTCGACTGACCGGTGAGTTTGCCACCGAAGTCAGCGATGCCTCCGGGACATTGCTGCTGGATGTCAAACGCCGGCGCTGGAGCCAGCCGCTGCTCAGCAAGCTGGAACTCGACCCCCGTCTGTTGCCCGAGGTGTATGAATCCGAGGATGTCAGTGGATCTCTTTCTGGCGTAGCGGCCAGAAAGCTGGGGCTGCCAGCGGGCGTCCCGGTGGTTGGCGGAGGTGGGGACCAGGCAGCCGGGGCTGTCGGAAACGGGATCGTCCGCCGCGGTGTCATTTCGGCCACTCTGGGCACCTCGGGCGTGGTCTTCGCCCACAGCGAGGGAATCGAAACCGATCCCCTCGGACGCGTCCACACATTCTGTCACGCTGTTCGAGGACAATGGCACGTGATGGGTGTCGTCCTTTCCGCTGGCGGCAGCCTGCAGTGGTATCGAAATGAATTCGGACAGGATGCGGTCGCCCTGGCCAAAAAACGGGGAATCGACCCGTACGAAATACTCACTGCCGATGCCGCGAAGGCACCCGCCGGATCCGAAGGACTCACGTTTCTCCCGTATCTCACCGGAGAACGCACGCCGCACGCCGACCCGCACGCCCGCGGCGCCTGGATCGGCCTCAGCCTCAGGCACGGACGATCACACATGATCCGCAGCGTGATGGAAGGAGCGACTTTTGCCATGCGGGACTGTCTGGAAATCATCAAGGGAATGAACATTCCCGTGCGTGAGATCCGCGTCTCGGGGGGCGGTGCTCGCAGCGATTTCTGGAGACAGATGCAGGCCGACATCTACGGCAACCGGGTCTCGGTCATCAACGCCGAAGAAGGTCCGGCCTACGGTGTCGCGCTGCTCGCGGCCGCCGGTACCGGAGCCTACAAGGATGTCGTCGAGGCTTGCCGGGCGACCATCCGCGTCGTCGATCACACGCCGGTCCACCAGCCCACCCGTCGCACATATGATCGCCACTACCCGCTTTACGGCCAGCTCTACCGTTCGCTCCAGGACGACTTCCCGCACATCAGCCAGCTGGCGTATTAGCTGGTTGCTGAGCTGGCAAATTATCCGTTTCACTCGACAGTAAGCCCGCCTGCCCCTCATGTGCTCTCGACGCAAGGGGGCCCAGCGGGTGTAATTCGACATTCCCTGAGCCTGTTCCGCTTCGGATCATCTTCCTTTCTGAACGCCCTTCCGCCACCCATGACCAGCCCCACCCTCCCGATCGAACCACCGCTGGTGAAGACCAAGATCATCGCCACCGTCGGTCCCGCATGCTGCGAGGCCGAGCCACTGCGAGACCTGGTGCTCGCCGGTGTCGACGTCTTTCGACTCAATTTCGCTCACGGGACGCACGAGTGGCTCGACGGCGTCCTCGGAGCCATCCGCGAGATCGAAAAGGAACTCGACAGACCGATCGGTGTCCTCGGTGACCTGGCCGGCCCCAAGATCCGGCTCGGCGAGATCCCGGGAGGTCAACTGTTATGCCAGGCCGAGGCCGAGGTGGTGTTTGTCCGAGGCGAGCAGCCCGAGAACGACAACGAGCTCAGTTGCACGTATGACCGGCTGATCGATGATGTCGATCCCGGAGACCGGATCCTGCTGGCTGACGGCATTGTGGAATTGACGGTCGACAGGGAGGAGGGAGATCGCATCATCTGCCGGGTGATTCGGCCCGGCACGGTACGCAGTCGCCAGGGCGTCAATCTGCCGGGCGTGGCGCTCAGCACACCGAGCGTGACCGAGAAGGACCGCAAGGACCTCGCCTGGGGTCTGGACAACAGGGTCGACTTTGTCGGATTGAGTTTTGTCCGCAGCAGCAACGACATTCGCCAGCTGCGAGAGCTGATCGCGGCCCACCCCGGGGATCACTCACCGCACATCGTGGCCAAGATCGAAAAGGGTGAGGCCATCGCAGATCTCGATGCGATCATGGACATCACCGACGCCGTGATGGTTGCCCGAGGTGACCTGGGGGTGGAAGTCGACCTGGCCACGGTACCGGTGCTGCAGAAACAGATTATCCGCACGGCCAATGCCCACCGCGTGCCGGTCATCACCGCCACCCAGATGCTCGACAGCATGACCAACAGCGCGTTTCCGACACGTGCCGAGGCGAGTGATGTGGCCAACGCAGCGATCGATGGCACCGATGCCGTGATGCTCTCGGGCGAAACGGCCATCGGTGTCAACCCGACCGCCGCGGTCGCCATGATGAGTCGGATCGTCAAGGAGGCCGAAGACTCGGTTGGCGGAGATTCGCCGCGGCTGTTTGAACCTGATGCGAGAGCGCGGGCGCTGGAGGTGACCGAGGCGGTGACGGTCGGAGCCGTCGCCATCGCCGAGCAACTCGAGGCGAGCTTGCTGGTCATTCCGACCGTCAGCGGTCGTACGGCCCTGGCCGTATCCAAGGAACGCAGCCCCGTCCCCGTGCTCGCTCTCTCGGATTCCTCCACCGCTGCCCGAAGGATGAACCTCTATTGGGGAGTCCGTTCACTCGGTTCGATACAGGCCGACACCAGCCCCAGGCGATTGCTGGACGCCGTGTGCCAGTGGGGCCGCAAGATCGGGGTCCTGGACGCCGGACAACGGATCGTGCTCGTCGGGAGCTCGAACTGGTCGGCCGCAGGACACGACCTGGTGATGGTCCACGCCGTTCCGCCCGGCGAGTGACCGCCGGGCTGCCTCACTGGTTCACTTCGAGGCTGTCTTGCCGGTCGCTCTCAGCCAGTCGGCGATCCACAGCTGGCTTGTCTTGTCCTTGCTGCGAGCCGACGTCCACATCAGCTTCTTGCCGTCGGGACTGAACACCGGCAGCACGTCGGCCGCCGTGTTCGATGTCACCTGCCGCACGTCACCGGCCTTCACCGTCGTCTTGCCCAGCTTAATGTCCATCGTGAAGAGATTGAAATGAGCCCCCCGGGGACCTCGCGAATAGTCAGCGCGGGTCCAGATGATGTACTCGCTGGACGGATGAAAATACGGTGCCCAGTTGACCGTGCCCAGGTTGTTGGTCAACTGGATGTCGTGCTTGCCATCCACGCTCACCGCAAACACTTGCAGCATGTGTTCCTTCTGCCGATCGCTCCGGTAGATCACCCAGTTGCCGTCTGGTGAAAAGAACGGGCCACCGTCGTATCCCGGCTTGTTGACGATCTGTCGCACGTTTTTCCCGTCCGCGTCCATGATGTACAGGTCCGGGTCGCCGTCGCGGCTCGAGGGGAACACGATGTGTTTGCCGTCGGCCGAGTACGAGCCCTCGGCATCGTACCCGGGTGCGTCGGTCAGGCGCTTGAGTCCTGTTCCGTTGAAATCACACACGTAAATGTCCATGTGACGATCGAAATCCCACTGGTAGCGCCGACGACCGCCTTTGGCCGCGAGGTCGCGTGCCTGCCGTTCAGTCTGGTCGATTTGCGGGTCCGTATGGCTCGACGCGTACAGGATCCGCTTGCCATCGATCGTGAAATAGCTGCAGGTTGTCCGTCCGCGACCGGGACTCACTCGCCGTGGCGTCTTCTCACCGAGCTTCTGCACGTAGATCTGGTAAAAGGGGTAGCCGACCGGATACGCCTGGAAAACGATCCACTTGCCGTCCGGCGAGAAGTACCCTTCGCCGGCACGCGGAAGGCCATAGGTCACGCGCTGGATGTTGCCCAGGTGACGCGCTTCAAGGGCGGCGCCTGCTGCCTTCTCCGACCTGGCACCAGCCGCCTTGTCGGCCGCAACGGCCATCGGTGCGAACGCCAACTCCGCACACACCGCCGTCACCGCAAACACCGCCAACATCGACCCGCGAATCACCTGCCAACCCGTCTTCCTCGTCACGGCATCCCCCTCGGACCCTTGATCAGAACCTGTCTTGCGCCACGAGTATACCGGGGCGTCGGCCCGATCCGCCATCTTCACGCCATTACATCGACTGGCTCGGTGGCCAACAAAGTCGTCGGCTGGCAAAATGGCACGCTCACTCCCCAAGGAACGCAACGATGTCCATCCAAGCCGCCACCCGACACCATCTGCCTGTCCTGGTCATTGCCGCCACCCTGTTGACCGCCTCGTCGCCGGCACCGGCCGATGACTGGCCGCAGTGGGGTGGTCCGAAACGAGACCTCGTGTGGCGTGAGAAAGGCATCGTCAAGACCCTCCCCACCAAGGGGCTGCTGCCTCGGGTCTGGTCGACACCAATCGGCGAGGGATACTCGGGTCCTGCTGTCGCCAATGGACGTGTCTACATCACCGACTTCATCCGCAACAAGCGGATCGAACGTGTCCACGCGTTGGATGCCGAGACGGGCAAGATCCTTTGGACCCACACCTACTCGGTCCGGTACAGCATCAGCTATCCGGCGGGCCCGAGGATGACACCGGTCATTGAAAATGACCGCGTCTACACGATCGGTGCGATGGGCGACATGTTCTGCCTGAAGGTCAGCGATGGCAGCATCATCTGGAAGAAAAACTTCGTGGCCGACTACGGCACCAAGCTCCCGATCTGGGGCATGGTCGCCTCACCGCTGATCGACGGCAACCAGTTGATCACGCTCGTCGGCGGCACCGACGGATCTCTCGTCGTCAGCTTCGACAAGCTGACCGGCAAGGAGATCTGGCGGAGCCTCGAGGACAACATGATCGGATACTGTCCGCCGGTGATCATGACGATTGACGGCACGCGGCAACTCGTCGTGTGGCACCCCACCGCCATCAGCAGTCTCGAGCCTCGCACCGGCAAGTTGATCTGGCAGGTTCCCTTCCGGGTCCGCGCCGGCTTGAGCATTTCGACCCCCCGCCAGGTCGGCAACCGTATTTTCATCACCGCCTTCTACAACGGGCCGATGATGATCGAGGTGACCGGCGGCGGCCGCCAGGCACGAGTGGCCTGGAAGGGCAAGAGCGACAGCGAGATCCGAACCGATGGCCTCCACTCGATCATGTCGACTCCGATCTTCAACGGGTCGCACATCTATGGCGTCTGCAGCTATGGACATCTCAGGTGCCTCGACGCCACCAACGGTCAGCGAGTCTGGGAATCGCTCGAAGCCACCGGACGGGACCGGTGGTGGAATGCCTTCCTGGTGACACACGAGGATCGACAGTTCATTCACAACGAACAGGGCGACCTGATCATCGCCAAGCTCAGTCCAAAGGGGTATGAGGAAATCTCGCGAGCCAAGCTGGTCGAGCCAACCCGCAAGGTGCGTCGTCGCATGACGATCTGGTCGCACCCGGCCTTTGCGCTCAAGAGCGTCTTCGCACGCAATGACAAGGAACTGGTGCGGGTCAGCTTGGCCGCGAAACGGTGACCCCTCGTTTCGACAGCATCGTCATCGGAGCGGGAGGCTTCGGCAGCGCCGCTGTCGATCACCTGGCAGCCCGTGGGGCGAGTGTGCTCGGCATCGAGCAACACGGCATCGCGCACGATCTCGGCAGCTCGCATGGCCACACCCGGGTGATCAGGCAGGCCTATTTTGAGCACCCCGACTACGTCCCACTCCTCCAGGCTGCCTACTCGCTCTGGGATGAACTCGCCCTCGACAGCGGACAGGACCTGATCGACCGCTGTGGCCTCCTACTCGCCGGATTGCCCGACGGACCGGCCGTCTCTGGTACACGGATTGCCGCGAAACAACACGGACTGGAACTCCAGGACCTGTCTCGACACGACCTCGAGTCCGGCTTTTCCCGCTTCCAGGTTCCCGCCCACTTCGATGCGGTCTGGGAGGCCGAGGGAGGCCACCTGTTCGTCGAGCAGGCTGTTGCGGCACATCTCAGGCGGGCCGAATCCCGTGGAGCGGTCCTGCAGACCGAAGAGACGGTCATCGACTGGCAGCCCTCCGGAAGCGGCTTCGAGGTAACCACGGACAAGGGTCGATACTCAGCCGGATCGCTGGTGATCACGCCAGGGTCGTGGGCCCCGCAACTGATGCCGGGCATCAAGGTCGCATGGGACATTGTTCGCAAACCCCTGTTCTGGTTTCCGACCTCCGGCCGCCACCATCACAGGGAACAGGGGGCGGGCGTCTTCTTCCTGGAGACCCCCGGAGGCGAGTTTTACGGATTCCCCTCGCTGGATGGAGAGACGGTCAAGCTGGCCGAGCACACCGGCGGGCTCAGCATCGAAGATCCCGTTGGGGTGGATCGTGGGATCCTCAACATCGACCTCCCACCGGTGGTGGAGTTTCTCGAAGCTCATATGCCCGACCTGTTCCCAACGCCCTCGAAACACACCGTCTGCCTGTATACCAGGACACCGGACGGCCACTTCATCGTCGACCGCCACCCCGAGCACGATGCGATCGCCCTGGGATGCGGGTTTTCCGGCCACGGATTCAAGTTCACTCCGGTCATCGGGCAGGTGCTCGCCGAGCTGGCCCTCGAGGGACAGACCCGATTCGACATCGAATTCCTGTCCCTGCTTCGTCCCGGGTTGCTGTGGCACGACTGACTCGTGAGAATGGCCCGCTTCCGACGACTGCTCACCTTCACCGGCGTCACAAGACATCGAAAGACCCGCTCATGACGATCATTCCCGGCTACCCACTCGATGACGGCCAGGAACAGCGAATCCCCGTCGAGCCGCTCAGGCAATGGGTGATCGACGTGCTGTGCGACGAGAAGATGATCGAGGTCGAGGCGGCCGCTGGAGCCGATCGACTGATCGAGGCCGACCTGAGAGGGATCCCCTCTCACGGCACCCGGGCCCTGCCCCGTTACCTCGAAGCGATGAAAGAGGGTGGCATTGATCCCCGGGCGGTGATTCTGGCCGAGCGTGAGACACCGGCGATGGCGGTGCTCAACGGCGGCAAGGGACTGGGGCACGTGGCGGCCACGCGAGCCATGGAGATGGCGATTGCCAAGGCGAAGGAGGTCGGCACGGGGACCGTCGCTGTGAAGGCGAGCCAGCACTTCGGAGCCGCCCAGGTCTACGCGATGATGGCGGCGGCCGAGGGCATGATCGGATACGCCACCACCAGCACGGGTCCGGCAACCGTCGCCGCCTACGGCAGCCGTGGCCCCGCGGTGGCCAACAACGCGCTCTCATGGGCCGCACCCACTCGGAACGGACACCCCGTGGTCCTCGACATGGCCTGTGCCGTCTCGAGTTGGGGTAAGGTCCATTCCATGGGCATGTACGGCCATGAAATCCCGGCGGGTTGGGCCGTCGATGCCGATGGCGAACCCACCACTTCAGCCGACGACGCCAAGACGCTGCTCCCCGCCTCGGGTCCACGTGGCTACGGACTCGCCTTCTTCAGCTCCGTCCTGTGCGGCCCCCTGGTGGGTGCCCGGATGCCGCTGATGAAGACCTGGGAGATCGCCACCGACGGCTCCGAGCACTTCATGTATGCCATCGACATCAAGGCGTTTGTCGATCCCGACGACTTTTACCAACAGATCGACGACACCGTGACCGGCATCAGAGAGCTGTCTCCCTCGGAGGGATTCTCTCGTGTCTGCCTCCCGGGCGACATCGAAGCCGAGCGAGAGCAATCCTGGCGGGACGAGGGCCTGCCGATGCACGTCGACCAGGTGCGAGCCCTCGATGAGGTCGCAGTCGCCAAGAGCATCCCTGGCCCCTGGGTGTCACCGGGTTAGTAGCCTGATCTGGAAGTCGCTGCGCCGGTGGCCAAATCGACTCTCGTTCGCAATAATCGGCCAATCACCGGGCACCCGTAGCTCAATTGGATAGAGCATCGGTCTTCGGAACCGAGGGTTGGGGGTTCGAGTCCCTCCGGGTGTACTCTTCTTTTGCAGTTAGGGCAGGCGGTGCAGGTCGGGCTGGCAAAGCAGCCGGCCGCGTCCAACTGCCTCGTCGCACCCGGCTCCCCCGTTGGCCCGTTTCGGGCGAGGCAGCTCATGGATCTTGACCGCGTGATGTCCTTCTCGACCCGCTGCGTCCACATCACACCCAGACGGTCACGACGACTTGCAGCGATGCTCGTGGTGGGGTTCATCGTGGGCCTCGGCCTCCCGATCTTGCCGGGCACGATCGCAGCAGGAGCACCTGCAAGAAAAGCTCGTCGCCCGATTCGGGCGCTGTTGGTCACCGGCGGTTGCTGCCACGACTACCAGCGGCAGAAGCTGATCATCACGCGGGGTGTCTCGGCGCGGGCCCATGTCGAATGGACCGTGGCCCACCAGGGCGGAACCAGTACGAACGCAAAGATTCCGGTCTACCAGGACCCCAACTGGGCCCGCGGCTTTGACATCGTGGTGCACAACGAGTGTTTCGCCAACGTCCGCGACGTCGAATGGCTCCATCGAGTGCTCGCCCCACACAAGAACGGTACGCCCGCCGTCTTGATCCACTGTGCCATGCACTGTTACCGGACAGGCACCGACGACTGGTTTCGTTTCTGCGGTGTCCAGTCACCTCGACACGGTCCCCGGTACTCCTACACGGTCGAACCGCTGCAGCCCGATCACCCGATCACACGCGGGCTCGGCCAGGCCTGGAAGACACCTCGTGGCGAGCTCTACCACAGCGTCAAGTTGTTCGATACCGCCACTCCGCTGGCACAGGCGAAACGACGAAACGACGGCAAACCCCAGGTCTGCGTCTGGACGAACCGATATCACGACGCCAGGGTGTTCGCCACGACCATCGGGCATCACAACGAGACGATGGTCGATCCCGTCTATCTCGACATGCTCACCCGCGGCCTGCTCTGGGCCGCCGGCCGCGATCCGGTCAAGGACTTTGGCCAGACGGACAAGGCGACCAATGACGCGATCGTGGCCCTCGCCACAGCCTCGGCTCAGGCAGGCACGACGAAGACAGCCGTCGTCGACAAGTGCTGTGGCGAGGGCAACCTGGCGTTCGGACGCCAGGCCACCGCGAGCAGCGAGGAAAAGGCCAAGAACAACTTCGCCCGCCACGCGGTCGATGGAGACCCCCGCACCCGGTGGTGCGCCGCCAACGGCAGCAAGGGCCAGACCTGGCAGGTCCAACTCGGCAAGACCGATCACGTCAAGAGCCTGCGAATCCACTGGGAAAAACCCGGGACCGCCTACCAGTACCAGGTCGAAGGATCAGCAGACGGCAAGACCTGGAAGACGATCGTCGACCATTCCCGCAACAAAAAAGTCGAGCGGATCGTCTCCCACACGGTCGATGCTCCACGAACGCGTTTCCTGAGGGTGAGGTTTCTCGGCTCAAGCTCTGGCATGTGGGCAAGCTTCTGGGAGTTTGAGGCCGGTACTGGCCCTCTGCCGAAACTCCCCCTCGGCCTCACACAGCCGGTCTCGGCCAGGGCCACTTCGTTGGCCGGCGTTACCGCGCCGGAGGACATTGACGTCACGCTGTATGCCAAGCCCCCCCAGGTCAATTATCCCGTCTGCCTCGCCGCCGCCCCCGATGGAACGGTGTTCGTGGGCGTCGACAAACAGGGTTCCCTGGGTAAGAAACCGGGACAGGGCTACGTGCTCAGGTTGCGGGACACCGACGGCGACGGGGCCGCCGACCAGCTCAATACCTTTGCGAAAATGGACCACCCACGTGGACTGTTCTACGACAACCACAGCCTGTGGGTGCTGCATCCGCCGCTGTTGAGCGTGTTCCACGATCTGGACCACGACGGCCAGGCAGACAAGCAGGAGGTCTTGATCAAGGGGATTACCACCGACCAGCTCCACAAGCGCGGCGCCGATCACACGACCAACGGGATCCGCATGGGCATCGACGGCTGGCTCTACATCGCCGTCGGTGACTTCGGGTTCGTCAAGGCCACCGCTGCCGACGGTCGCGTGATGACCAGACGCGGTGGTGGTGTTCTCAGAGTTCGGCCCGACGGGAGCGAAATGGAGCCCTACTGCTGGGGGCTGCGGAACATCGTCGATGTCGCCGTCGACCCGCTCATGAATCTCTACACGCGTGACAACACCAACGACGGGGGCGGCTGGGACATCCGTCTCAGCCACCTGCACCAGTCGGGCCGCTATGGCTACCCGTCGCTCTACCTCAACTTTCCAGACGAGATCATGCCCCCGCTGGCCGATTACGGCGGAGGCAGCGGGTGCGGCAGCATGTTTGTCCACGACCTCAGGTGGCCCGCCCGCTACGGCAACACGCTCTACACCTGCGACTGGGGCCGCAGTGAGGTCTTCCTGCATAATCTCCCCGCCGCCGGTGCCACCTTCAAGACGCACCAGGAGTCGTTCCTCAAGATCCCCCGCCCCACCGATCTCGACGTCGACGGCAGCGGACGGATGTATGTCGCCAGTTGGAAAAACGGCAAGTTCAATTTCTCCGGCCCCAATGTCGGATTCGTCGTCCAGGTCACTCCTGCCGGCTTTGTGCCAAAACCGTTCCCCAGGCTGGCCGAGGAATCGGACAAGGCACTCGTGGGGCACCTGGCATCTCCGAGTGCCGTCTACCGCCTGCACGCCAGCCGGGAATTGCTGAGAAGGGGCCCCGGTGAAGGTCGCATCGACCAGGTCGCCAACCTGGCCGCCAACAGTGATGCCAACGTCGCCTCGCGGGCCGCCGCAGTCTTCACGCTGGGACAATTCCCGGACAAGAGTGTCATCAGGCGACTCCTGCAATTGGCCACGCACGGTGAAACCCGTGAGTTCGCATTCCGGGCGCTCACCGATCGCACCGGTCGGCTCAAGGACGTCCCGACGACTCCATTTCTTGATGGGCTGAAGGATTCCAACCCGAGAGTCCGAGCCCAGGCGCTGATCAGTCTCGGAAGGCTGAAACGACCTGAAACCGCCAAGTCCATTCTGCCTCATACATCCCGCAAGTCCCGGCCTCCCCAGGTGGCCGCCCCGCTCCGACACAAGCAACCGGATCCGGATCGCGTGATCCCACACCTGGCCGTCAGGGCGCTGGTCTCGGTCGGCAATACCAAGACCCTGCTTGAGGGGCTCGACGGGCCACATCATGCCGGTGCACAGTGGGCACTCAAGAGTGTCCACAGCCGAGAGGCCGTCGAGGGTCTCATCAAGAAGCTCAGCACACAGCGTGACGACGCCAGGCGGCAGGCGACGCTCACCACGCTGATACGGCTCTACCATCACGAGGGTGACTACACCGGAGACTGGTGGGGCACGCGGCCCGACACCAGTGGTCCGTACTACGACCGCACCTCCTGGACCGCCAGCCGGGCGATCGCTGAGGTGATCAAGACGGCAATCGCCGACAACGACAAGGCGACCTCGCGGCACCTGCTCGCTCAACTCGCCCGGCACAAGGTCAACATCGAGGGACTGCCCAAGACCGTCGCCCAGGCGACGGCCGAGTCGAGCAAGCCGATTGTCGTCCCCAAGCCGGATCCCAACGACAAGAGCCAGATCGCCAACAGGGATTACCAGGACGTGCTGAACGAGGCGCTGCGAGCGAAGGGAGATGTCTCGCGTGGGGCACGGCTCTTCAAGGCCCAGTCCTGCATCCGTTGTCACACGACCGCCAACGGCCAGAAACCCAAGGGGCCTCACCTGGTCGACATCGGCAAGCGATCCAAGCCAGCCGAACTGTTGCAGTCGATCCTGAAGCCTTCTGAGAAGATCGCCCAGGGATTTGACACCTACATCTTTGTCACCACCAGCGGCAAGGTGGTCACCGGCTTCGTCTCGCGCGAGGCCGCGAAGTCCGTTGAGATTCGACAGCCCACCGGGCTGCCCGTGACTCTGCCGAAGGACGACATCGAAGAACGGGTTCGCCAGAAGAAATCGATGATGCCCGATGGCCTGGTCGGCAACCTCAACGCCAGGCAACTCGCTGACCTGCTGGCGTACCTGCAGTCCCTGAAGTGAACACCTCTGCCCAGGAAAACCGACAGCCTATCGGAGTTTCAACCGTGTCCACAGATGCCTCACAGCCCACCGATGCACCTCCGGCACAGCGCACCACCAGGTCGGGCGGACTCTCGGCGGGACGACTCATCACCTGGGCCATCATCGCCATCCTGGCCGGTGTGGCCGGCATCGAGGCAACAGCCAAGTTCGGCTATGAAGGCACTCTCGGCAAACTCGAGAAACTTGACTTCAGCGGAAATGAAGGCGGCATCGCGGCCGCCGACATCGACGCCGTGATCTCGGGATGGACCCATCGCACCACCGACACCAACGGCCAGGTCAGCGTCAATTGGGTGAGTCTCGTGAAGGACTACGGCGTGACCCTGATCCCCGAGCCCGGACAAGCCGACCGCTTCGGATCCTACGAGACCTCCGGGGCTGCAGGATTGATCGACGAGGCCCCATCGATGCCCGAAGGATTCAAACCCGGCGCTTTGCCACCCAACCCAACCGCCGGCCCGCCGGCGGATGGATCAAGCCTCGGCAATGCACTCAAAGTCCCCGCCCCCCCCGGGCTGAAGACCAGCCCACTGCAGAGCCCCGACGCCAAGCCCGACGCCAAGCCCGACGCCAAGCCCGACGCCAAGCCCGACGCCAAGCCC
>MDTE01163722.1_pt1 | contig 20707 bp, 18 predicted proteins | sample 811231 | NCBI WGS metagenome assembly MDTE01 (sample SAMN05326651, study PRJNA326480) | marine metagenome | isolation source: seawater | place: Indian Ocean: Red Sea | collected 2010
TTATTTTAATTCTTTTCTGTTATTTAATACTGTATCAATAAGGCCATATTTTTGAGCTTCAATAGAACTCATGAAATTATCTCGTTCTAGATCTTTCTCAATCTTTGTGATTTTTTGACCCGTGTGTTTTGCCATAATTTTATTCAATCGATTCTTTAGCTCTAGTACTTCTCTCGCATGAATATCAATATCTGTAGCTTGACCTTGAAAACCAGCACTTGGTTGATGCACCATAATTCTCGAATGCGGAAGAGCAAATCTTTTTCCAGAAGCACCTCCACCAAGGAGAAGAGCACCCATACTGGCTGCCTGGCCAACGCAAATTGTTGACACATCACAATTTATGAATTGCATAGTATCATAAATTGATAACCCCGCGGTTACTGAGCCACCAGGTGAATTTATATATATATTGATATCTTTATCAGGATTTTCGGACTCCAAATAAAGTAACTGAGCAACGACTATATTTGCCATTTGATCTTCAACTGGTCCGACAAGGAATATAACCCGTTCTTTGAGTAACCGAGAGTAAATATCATAGGCACGTTCACCTCTTGAATTTCTTTCAACAACCATTGGAACAAGATTTGACGTGATATTTTTCATTTCATTAACTATTCTTCTAACTTAGTGACAATTATATCAATGATTCATGTATTCACTGAAACTTATTTTATTTGACTTCTCTTTGCCTTCTTTTGCGATCATGTCAAAAGCTTGTTCTTCTAGAACCATGTTTTGTATTTGACCCATTATCTGTTGGTTCCCCATATATTGCTCAATGAGCTTACCAGGCTCTTGGTATCCAGCAAACATATCTTCGATATGTTTTTTTACTTTTTCTTGATCTACTTTTAACGCTTTATCTTCTATATATTTACTTATCAAGAGTCCTAATTTAACCCTTTTTTCAGCCATTTCTGTAAAATTTTCTGCTGGCGGCATGTCTTTTTCATCTTTAATATTCATTTGACGCATTGATTCTTTCTGCATGTTTTTAATCTCATTGTCTTTCATGCTAACAGGGACAGGAATATCATTTTTTTCCAACAAACCTTGCATGACTTGATTTTTTACATCTTGACTTATTTTATGACTCAATTCACGTTTCATATTTCGGGTTACGTCTTCCCTCAACTTCTTTATATCACCATTATCAATTCCAAACTCTTTCACAAAAGCTTTATCAATATCAGGAAGCACCTCTTCTTCAAGGCTATTAACAATTAGATCAAAATCTACCTTTTTTCCTGATAATTCTTTGGAGTGGTAATCATTTGGAAACTTCACTTTAAAAGATTTTTTATCGCCTGTTTTTAATCCATATAATGCTTTCTCGAATTCAGGGATCATTTGTTTTTCGCCGAGAACAACATTCACAGCTTTACCTTCGCCACCCTCAAAAATCTCTCCGTTTAGATTTCCAATAAAATCAATATTAATTTGGTTACCTTCTATGCTTTTCGTATCAATTTTTTTCCATGTCCTTTTTTGTTTTCTCAATTTTTCAAGCATGTTATCGATATCTTGAGAGGTTATTTTAACGTCCGGCCTATTAATTGAGATTTTATCTAGACCTTTTAGTTCTATGTCAGGAAGAATTTCAAAAGTAGCTTCGAATCTTAGGTTATCACCATTATTTTCAATTGGTTTAATGTTCGGTGGACTTATTGGATCATGATTAGATTCTTTTATAGTCTCAGCATATCCAACCTGAATTAAATCAGAAATTGCATCCTGATAAGCCTCTGAGCCATGATATTTTTTTAAAACACTGTTTGGAATTTTACCAGGTCTAAATCCTTTAATTTTTGCTTTCTTTCCAATAGAAATTAGTTTTGACTCTATTTTTTCGTCCAGAGAATCCTTTGGAATTTCAATTACCACGCTCTTTTCTAGCTCATTCATGAGTTGTTTTTTTTTCATATTTCAGCCTGATTGAGATGTATTCGCGTTTTTTTATTCTTTAGATGGTGCGAAAGGAGAGAATCGAACTCTCACGGGTTGCCCCACAGAAACCTAAATCCTGCGCGTCTACCAATTCCGCCACTTTCGCATTGGTTGATATAATTCAAACAAATTATAACAGCGAATTATATTTTCTTAAGATTTATTTTATTTAATATAAGGTAAATCAAGCAAAGAAACAAAAACTCACATATAAATAGAGAAAGCCAAATTTTATCATTTGGTTTTACACCGCTAATGAAAAGGTATAGTGGCACAGTAGAAGTCAAAGATGCCAATATTAATCCAGTCAGTGAATTTGATTTATGTGAATTAAAACCAACTGATAACAAATAATCATAAACATAGTTATGAAGATGATTATTGTCAGGGCTTATTAAAGATACCTTAGTAAAGAACCTGATAACTAATGTTCGTGTAATCTCGAAACATGGATATATTAATATTGCGGCAAGTAAAAAGACTGAAACATCGTATTCAGCATAAATTTTTAAACTGCTATATGCCACTATAGCTGAGAGAAAATAAGCCCCGAAATCTCCTAAAAATATTCTTCCCGTAGTTACATTATATACAAAAAAAATCGCCAAACTAATTATCATAGATGAATAGAAAATAGATGGATTAATAGAATACAGAACAAGAAAGAAAACCAAATAGACCAGTGATAGAAGACCATTAGCGCCATCAGCTATATTTCCGGCATTTATAAAGCCACTAATCATAACTATTGTGAAGAGATAGACAAGTATGGTTTTTATTAATCCCTCAAATTGATTAAATAATTCTAGCTCATAAGGAAGCATATCATTCATTATTGCTATACTCATAGCCACTATAACAACTATCAAAGATAATCTTAAAACTGAACTTATATTCTGAATAAAATCTTCAACCAGACCAATTAAGCCGATTAACAAAGAAAATAATAAGATCTGATCAAAGTAATAAGAAATGTTTTCTAATGATGAATTATTGCTTAGATAGTAATTAAATATTAGCCCGATAGTTAATGAAAAGAATATTGCTATACCACCAAGTCTAGATGCACCTGATGAAACACCATGTTTTTGGACAGAATCTCTTCCAAAATCAAGTTGTGAAATGCTAATTAATAAGGCGATAGATATTAACCCATGAATTCCTGCAGAAATGATGGAAAAAATTATAATAGCCATAGAAGAAATCATATCTTTTTTAGAGGCAATCATGGTCATTATGGATTTAATCGAATATTGTGCTAAATGCTGCAATTGATGCGATGCTCTGGAAGACAACCTGTGAAACCGTGCTATATAAATTTAATGGTGTTTGATAATTAGATTTGATTGGAACAACTACAGTATCACCAGCCTCTATTTTATTGCCACCATCATCAAAAACCAATAAAGATCTTTTTTTAATATTTTTACTCACTGAGCCATCAGCTTTAATTATGTATATTTCTTTTTCATCGCCTCTAGCAGTCATGCCTGCTGCTAATGACAAATAATCATCAACATCATAGTTATCTTGCATCACAAAACTTCCAGCTCTTCTTACTTCCCCTACTACTGTTACAGCATTAGTAAATTTTGGTATTATTAATTCATCACCGTCCTGCAGAACAATATCAGCATCAGAATTACCACTCATTAATCTCGGAATATCGATAATCAATCTTCCGTATACAGCAGAAGTTAACAATGCAGAAATACTTGCCTCAACTTCACCTGAACTTACAGAAAAATCTTCGGATTCTTTAGTCATAGATCTAGCTGCTTGATCACGCCTGATTGTGTCACCTAGTATTTGAAGCTGCTCTCTTTCTTTATCTTTTATACTTTCTCGAGTAAATATTGCTCCCTCGATGAAACTTTCATTGGTAAAACCTCCAGCTCTTTTAATTACTGAGGATAATGTTTCATTGGGACTTATCAAATAAGAGCCAGGATAAAAAACTTCTCCACTGAGTATTACTGTATCCCTAGCTTCCCAATCTTTAACATTTCTTATATGTATATGGTCTCTACTATTCAATTTGGTCGCCGAGAGCTCTCTTAAATCAACATTAGCTGTATTTATTATCATTGAACCCAGGGAGTCCATCACTGTTCGTCTTATTTCAGCTGACTCTATAAATGCATCATCTTTATATCCTCCTGCTAGCTCAATTAAATCCATATATGTTGCATTTTTTGTTAGAGGATAATTACCTGGCACTTTAACTGCACCACTTATTGACACCAATTTTGGTGACTCAGAAGATGAAGCCTGTTGTTGAAGCTTACTAATTAAGGGTTGAAGTAATAACCTTCTCTTTCCTTTATTTAAGAGTTTATATTCTTCTATTTTTTTGAGATTATACATCTCAGTTATTTGCTCTTCCTCATAATTTGATTGGCCTTGTGTCTCTTTAAAAGAATCTATTTCCTCAGTTGTTGGGTCTCTTCGGCTTTCACCCTGAAGATATAGGGGATGATATGGATCATTATTTGGATTATATAATTGCTCATTATTTAAAGTGTCATCATTATAGCCAAGAGAAAATACCAACACCTCGTCATGTAATTTTAATAACGGATCAAATTTTGATTTTGGTGATTCCAATGCCATCTTAATATTAAAGTCTTCAGTTTCGATATCATAGTTATGGTTATTTTTTCTGCGCACGATGACGGCTTTATTCGCATCGAAATTAGCCGAAAAATCATTAATAGAATTAATTAAGTCTGAAAATCTCATGCCCTCATTCCAACCATAATGACCTGGTCTTTTAACGGCACCTTTAAGTGCAACTGAATTACTTTGCGCATCGGATATTTCAGCGACTCTAATTATATCACCGTCAATAATTTCATATTCTGAGTTTTCTATAACTGTAATATCCAGATTCAAAATAATTGGTATATCATTATTGTGATCAAATCTTTCTATTTGTATCTGTTTCTTGTGAGCGCGATTTGTCAACCCGCCAGCTAAATCAAAAAGCTCAGAAATATCTTCATTGTTTTTTAGCTCATATTTTCCTGGTCTCCTCACAGCTCCGTCTACAACGGCACTCTTATTTATTGTAGGAACAAAAACGACATCACCAGATTGAAGCCTAATATCGTCTTTAGCTATGCCCTTCATTAGTAGATCATATAAGTCAAATGTGGTAATTAATTTATTGGATCTTCTAATTTCTATATTTCTGAGACTTCCAATATCAGTAATACCGCCAGATACAAATAAAAGCTGTGAAACTGTTGATAATCCTGAGACAGCATAGGCACCAGGAATCATTGCTTCACCAGCCATGAAAACATTTATAGTCTTCAATCGGCCAATAGAAATGCTTATCTCATTCCCAATCATTTGTTTAGCAACACGCTCTTTAATATAGTTAGTTGCCTCTAAAAAAGTCATACCAGCAATACTAATACTTCCCAGTTCAGGAAAATTTATATTTCCCTCTCTATCAATAACTAACTCTATTTCTGAATCATTAATGCCATACATAATAATCTTAATTGAATCGCCAGTTCCCAATAGATAATTATTTGGAACAGGAGCATTATCTACAGGAGAAAATGTTGAATAATTACCATCAAAAAGGAATTGACCATATAAAGGTAACTCTTCTATAGAAGAAAATCCTCTCTCAAAAATAGGTGTTGTACTTCTGATATATTTACGAGTTTTATTATCACTCTCCTCTGAATCTATGATTCTCTGAATAATAACTTCATTGGCTTTTGAGGTAACTGGACCTTTTGAAGTGCCAAGCTCATTATCGCTTGATATTATGGAAGCATCTAAATCCAAATCATCTAAATTTATACCGTATTGACCAGCTAGCTGTCTCCTCTCATTTGGGGGCATATTAGCTATTTGAGAAATCATGGAGGAAGGGATAGCTGGGATCTGCCCTCTTAGCTCGAGGCTGAATACGAACAACCAACTAAATGCTATACATTGAATTACCCTCAAATTAATTATTTTCACTTACTATCACCTTAATGTTTCATTGATGGGATTATACGTTATTGGTGCCAATACAAATTAAATATCTTATTTGGTGTTTATTATGATTAAGATCTATCGGAACCTTTTGATCGAAAACAATTTATATCTCAATTATAGTGGACATTCTGCTTAATTTTCAATTCTATAGGTGGGTAGTTAGGTCTTATTTTGAATCTTAATCCTATGACCAATCCATCTGAATTTAGTGTAATCTGGTTAAGATAAGGTCTTTTAGATGATTCGTGATAGCACTTTTTTGTATATAGTTTTTGCTTTTGTTTATCGGATACAATCATAGAATCACAATAATCAACCGATAGAGTTTCATTACCGACTATATACTCTAAACTATTATTTTCTAATTTAATATCTATCAATTCAACATCAGAATATAACCCCATTACTTTGTATATTTGATAATTTTTATAGAAAATATTGATCTGTTCATCAGCAAATATAACTTGATCATTATAATTTATAGCAAAAAGATCGATTTCTTTGTCCATCCAATTCGCAGTCCAATTTTTTACTGGACCTTCTTTATCACGATTGCTGGAGATAAAGTCTTTCAACAATTCATATTGAGGTGATCGGAAACTACATGAAAATAGAAAAAGAATGCAAATACTTATAAAAAAATATCTTACCATTTTGGTAGCATCCTATCTTTATTTTCAAATAAGTTATCATATCTTACATTTCTTAGATCAAACCATAATCTCCCTGTAAAATCATCTAGCTTCTGACCGCCATCCCTAGTTAATGATTTTACCATTACTGGTATAGCAGTCTTGGTATTTTGATTAATAAAATTATCAAAAGGAATTCTAAGATAGATCCCTTTATCATAACTGCCCTCACCAAATTGCTCAGAAGATACATTGGTGAATGTTGCATATGCTCCAATTGTGAAACCATTATTGAATGATCTTCTAATCTCAAATGTAGCGCCTACATCTTTTGCAAGGTATCTACCTAAGTGCAACGCAAAATCATAATTGTAAAATGGAGAAGCATAGAAAAGACTGACGAATGCAGTTGTTGACATATAATCCAAATGATCAAAATTTCGCTCAAAACCTCTTTTTATTACACGATTTATAGTTGCGCCCAGAGCTATTCTAGACTTATATGGTTGGTATAGAAATTCAGATCCTAAGCCTGAATACATAGTTTCCAGAATACCTGCATATGATCTAAAATAAACCCCTTCAATTGGGTTTGAAAGAAGCTCTATATATAAAGACTCCAGCCCTGAAGCCCCTTTAACTAGATACTGATTGATATCTGTTCTGACTTTATGCAGACTGGAGTTTGAATCCCTTTTTAGATCGAAATTATTATGAATATTAATGTCATATGAACCAAATATCCTTAATTTTCGCGTAAAATTATAATTTCCATCAATTTTTAAGAAAACTTGTCCTTTTAGTGGTTCATTAGGATCAAAAAATTGAAATTTTGGTGCTAAATTTGCACTTAGATTAATTAAACTAATTAAATTTGTTGTGTTTGTTGGTGCATCGATTTCTCTTGGTTTTAAAATTGTTACTCTTGACCTTATCTCCCTCTCATCTAGATAATTTAATGACTTTTTAACAAATGATTCTCTTTGATAAGCAACTGTCATAACATTGAATTCATTCTCGTTGACGATTATGTTTATATTATTTATGTTCCGCGGGAGATGGATCTGTGAGAAAGTGATAACTTTTCTAATAGCATCGGAAATTGCATTATACCGATAATTTGAGATTTCTAGATAAACTTGATTATTCTTCGGTATTAATTTTGCTTCTCTAAGCAAAATACCGGTGCGTTCTAGATCATAAAATAGACGATTATACCATGAATCTAAATTTAGAGACTCAGGTGCCCCTGATAATTCATGACCATCATAGCTTGAGTAAAAATCTTTATCATCATAAATAGGTGCGTCTCTTTTAAGGTTAATTTCAGAAGATACTGATAAAGCATATTGATTTCCCTGCTGATGACTTATTTTAAATTCTAGATTATTAGAACTCGACCAACCGACGCCGTAACTCAATGGCGAACTACTATCTATAGTATCTAATGTAATTTCACGATTATATGAATCTGAGTTATATTCGGCAAAAAAACTCAGCCCATTATCTGGATTTTTATAGATAAGCCCTCCAAATAAGCCTACTTTTTCTCCTTTAAAAAAAGTATCCGACCTAACTTTACCACCTAAAGAATTTGGTGTTATTCTTTTTTTGAAGTTGCTATCTAGATATCCAAAAGGATTATTCATTCTATCTCTCTCTGACAGTCTTCCCCATCCTAATCCAATTGAAATATCAAAATTTTTATACTTTTTTGACGCGACTATATACTCAGCATTTAAAGCTCCTGTGCCAAGTAAGTCTTGAATACCTATTGATATTTCTGGTGTAAATCTATCTTCTTCTATAACTCGATATTTAATGGCATAACTTCTATCATTTAGGCCATCTATATCAGATGAGTTTCTGTTTGGATTATCTGGATTAAAAATTGTATAACGAAATGTAGCCTCTAAATTAGGTAGTGCTTGAAATGTCAAACTGGAAATGTTGGCGATTTTTTGTGAACTGTATGTCAGTTTTAATGTGCCATCTTGCATCATTCTGGCGTTTGGAACATCAATTATACCACTTGTTCCCAGATCGGAGGCATTAGAGTGAGAGAAAAAAAAGAGAAATATAGATATGTATATATATTTGGACATTTTTTTTAAAAAAAAAAGCGGCTTACGCCGCTTATTTATTTAGCCAAGTTAACTAAAAAATCTTTTCTTTAGTTAATTAGTGCTTGTTGTGGTTGTTGTTGTAGATGATACTGCAGTAGTAGACGATGCTGATGTTGTTGCAGATGAAGTTGGTGCTGCAACTGCTGCTGGAGCAGAACTTGAGCTGTCGCCTAGGGCAACAAGTAGAGCGGCTCCAACTACACCAATAGCTACGGCAGTACCAACGGACATGCCACCAGCAGCTGCACTTCCTTGTTGAGCATTAATGTTACTAGCTGAGCCAAATGCAAGAAGCCCAGTTGCCAAAATTACTAGTAGTTTATTTTTCATAACCACACCTTAAAATTATTTTAATTGCTTTATAATAACCAAATGGTTATCACTTTTTTTAGTATTATCTCTTTTTATTCATTAATTTCAAGTTTTTTTTGCTTAATTTCATTAATTAATAGTAACTAAAAACATATAAAAATTTAAATTATGGTCTATCAATATTGGCTGTTAACTTTCCAAGAGGTGTATTTACAACAAATCTCATAGCTTCATAGTCTAGTTGCTCTGAAAACCAAATATCCAAATAATTACTCTCACCGTTGAAAGGCCAAATTTTTTTCTTGGTTTTTAAATTATCGTCCTCTTTATTTAACTCAAGTCTGCAATGGTGAATTTTTTCATTTTCAATTTTATAATTTTTTGGGATATCCTGTTTTGCAGTTATGTTTGTAACTCTTACATTATACCTCCTCTTGCCGTCCATAACAGAATAAACACCGTTGCAATCAGTGTTTTCTTTGAGTTTCTTAACTATGTCTAAATAGACTGATAAAGGATCGAATGATCCTTTGTCTTTTAGACTATCAATGATTATTGGTTCAACACCTCTATCATCAATGAACTCTCTAATGATAGGTGGCTCTTCCAAAGAATAAAAAATGGACTTTTTTTCTGGTTGCCCTCTATCAATACCTTTAAGTTCGTATGACCATGAAGGAGGATAATTATGTTGATTCCTAATAATTGTTATCTCAGAGGAATAATTTCTATATATCTTGAGCGGCCCCTCTGTTGCAAGATTAAATTTAGCTATAAAGTCTTTTTCAGTACTCTCAGAATATTCAACTGAAAATTTAGCAAAAGGAAATGAGTGCCAAAAGAAATTGTATTTATACTCACTTGAGAAAGACGCTTGAACACTAGATAGGAGAATAAAAAAAACAATATGAGCAAAAAACTTCATATAACTAAACTATCCGGTTTTTTGGGCAATTCTTTAAAAAAATATAAATAGTTCTTACTCTTTGGAAACAAAACGACCCAAACAGTCACAATTATTATTTTAAAATACAGATATATTGAGTTGTTATCCACAAACCATAATTCAAGTAAGCTTTTATAAGGTATAATCGTGGTTTGATAAAAATCCATCGAATCTTTGTTATTTGACAAAAACTTTTCTTCATCCCTAAAAAAAATTGAGCCAATTCCTGTTAATCCTGGTCTGACAGTATTCATAATCAGGCGAGCAGATTTTGAATATTTAGAGTATGTTTTAGGCACCATTGGTCTCGGGCCAACTATACTCATATCTCCATTGAGAATATTCAGGAGTTGAGGTAATTCATTAATTTTTGTTTTCCTTAAGAATGTTCCGAAAGGTAGAACTCTTGGATCATTGTGGAGTGTAATATCACCTGCTCCCATGCTAGGACTATTCTTGAGCATTGTCGCAAACTTAAACAAGATGAACTCTTTACCATACATTCCAACTCGTTTTTGCTTGTATAATATTTCTCCTTCACCAGTAAACCTTAAAATTATCAAGATAGGAAAAATTACTGGCAATAATAAAATTATTGCTGTTGAACAGAATATAATATCTAAGACTCGTTGTATCATTTAAAAGAATTTCCAAAAACTTTATTTGGAGGTTTAAATCCATCTTTTTGTGGATAATTACCAGATTCAAAATATTGCCTGTACCAAGCAACAGTTTTTTTGACCGCTTCTTTCCAAGATATTTTGGGCGTATACGCAAGATTTTTTTGTGCTCTACTTAAATCAGGGCACCTTCTCTCCACAGAACCAGGATAAGTTTCAGCATTCTCATATCCGTCCCCGTAGCCAAGGATATTGCCAATATAATGAGTCAGCTCTTCCATAGAAATTTCTTGGTTATTACCAATATGATATATCTCAGCTTCAGATTTTTTTTGCTCCATCGCCAACACTGTTCCTCTGACAGCATCATCGACATAACAAAAGGATCTGGTCTGATTATGACCATATATTTGATATGGCGACTCTTTGTTAACAACAAATCTTTCAACAATGTGCGGTATTGCATGTGAAAAACCCATCTCAGGTCCAATTATATTTTGGTACCTAATGACTGTACAATCGTAGTTATATGCTCTAGCAGAATGAATGAAAGCAGATTCACCAAATATTTTAGTTATTGCATAAGTCCATCTTGGATGCTTAATATCACTAATACACAGAGGAACATCCTCTGCAGTAGGTATTTTAATATTAAATAAATCTGATGTCCCAGCATAATTTTCGCTCGACGAGGAGAATAACAAGCGTTTTGTTGGATTTTGAGATATCCAATCTAGAGTATTTATTATCAATTTAGAGTTTATTTTTATTACGTCTTGAGGATTCTTTAATGTGCGATTTACCCCAACAACCGCAGCCAACATATAGATTTCATCGAATCTCTTTTCTAATTTATTGAAAGCATCAATATTTGTGAAGTCATCGATTATGGATGTGAAACGAGATGAATTTTCCTCATTGGATGAAATATGACACCAATTTGAACCTTCACGAATATCTGCAGCGGTTACATTGCAATCACCTCTCTCAATAAGGAATTGAACGATGTTTCTTCCAATAAATCCGCCGCCGCCTAATACAAGTACTTCTTTCATTTATTTATCTCATATATCGCCACGACCGAGAACAGACACCTGGTGTCGTGATCGAAGAGCTGATAACTGATCTTCATCAAATAAACCTATTGTGTCAAAAATTTTTAGTGGATTGATTGACATAAGAAGTCCTATCGTGGTTTCGCTTCTATACTCAGAATGTCCAGATGAGATTATTATTATATCAGAGCTAAGCTCAAGCACTTTCTTAAGTTCAGTCTCAACAGTACAATTTCTCTCCTGCCAAAAAGAGACAAAGGGATCATGCAACTTAATCTGTGAACCTGCGTTTTTAACCATTTTTACCATTAACTCTGCTGGCGAGAAACGTGTATCACCTACATCACCTCTATATGAAACTCCGAGAAATGTGACTCTCTTATTTCTTAATTTTCCAAATACCTGAACAAGTCTCTCAAAAGCATATTTCGGCATTTGATCATTTATTGACACGCTATTAACACTCATTGAGAGGTCAGACTTAGACCCAAAAAATGATTTACGAGACCAACTAGCGAGCAAGGGATCTTTTGTTAAGCAGTAACCTCCCACCCCAATGCCCGGATACATCAGATTAGAATGAGTTTTCCTAACTCTAATAGCATTAATAATACTATATAGATCAACACCTGATTCCTCAGCATATCTGGACCATTCAACTGCAAATGCTATATTCATTGCACGATAAGAATTCTCTAGAACTTTTGCAATTTCTGTAGCATTTGTATCCCCAAGACGAGTTAGATTGCAAGAGTCCGTATCTATAATTGTTTTCAAGAAACACTCTATCGCATCAGCACTCTCTTCTGTTATCCCTGAATATACTCTCGGGTATTCTCTTATAGAATTAATATAGTCTGGGCCTGGCATTACGCGCTCATAAGAATGACCTAGCTTATATTTATTAGTTGGAAGATTTCGATTAGACAGTTCATCTTCGATTATTGGTTTAACTATCAATTCACAGGTTCCGGGTGGGACGGTTGTTTCTACTAAAATCAAAACATCATCTTGACAATTATTACCTATAGATTTGATGGCTTGCTTAAAATCATCAAGGTTTACTGAAAAATCTTCTAATTCTGCATCATCGTTAGAGTTCTTCTCAACATCTAGATTTATGTCAACAATTACAATATCAGCATACTGATATGCCAGAGAATCATAAGTTGCATAGAAATTACCTTTTTCTTTAGTTTTCTCGAAAAATTCATCTATTTTTGGATCATCTGCAACAAGCGGAAAAATGCCATTATTAATGCAATCTATTTTCCAATAAGAGTTCTGATTAGCTTGGTCAACACCAATTACAACATATTCTTCAGTAATAGCGTTGGCACAGACCAAAGACATGACAGCACCAACAAAACCAAGACCCTGGACCACAACCACTTTCTTGCCTTTATTTTTTTTAAGAAAATCTATGATGTTCTCAGAATCATCTAGTACCCCTGGGATCTCATGGCTTTTTTTTGTTATCGGGTTAAGAGAAATTACCATAAATTTTATTTATATCATTATTTATATGTTTATGATTTTTATGAAAAAAATATTTAACTTATTTATTCTACAACTTTTTTAATAGCATCAGTATAAAGTTTGCACACAATATCTTTATTAAATTCTTCTTCTACTTTTTTTCTTCCTTCAAGACCCATTGCTTCGAGACTCTCGTATGATAACAATATTATATTTTCAATTTTATCTGATAAATCATTAAAATCTCTTGGTTTACTAAGAAAGCCATTAACACCGTCATCAATTACCTCCCTACAACCAGGGACATCTGATGCTATTACAGGTCTTCCTACTGCTGCTGCCTCAAGAAGGACACGTGATAGACCTTCTCTGTATGATGGAAGAACGACACAGCTGGATTTTTTAATATAAATGACAACATCATCTGTCTCACCCAAATATTCAACAACCCCATCTCTCTCCCAATTGTCAATATCCTTAATGTCTATAGCCGTTCTATTCTGAACATCACACGGTCCTAATAATTGAAACCGTACATTTGGATATTTAGATTTAATTTTTTTTGCTGCTTTAATAAAATCGCCAACGCCCTTATCCCAAATCATTCTACCAATAAAAAGAAAAATCTTTTCTTCGCTCTTAAGTAATGGTTGCAAAGAAAAAGTATTTATATCTATTCCTGATCCAGGACTCATATAACATTTTTTCTTATCTAATAATTTCTGATTAATAAAAAGATTCATATCATCTTGATTCTGGAAAAAGACTATTGGGACTGATGAAAATGCTAGACGATATAATTGTTTTACTATCCTTGTTAGAATGTTTTCTTTAATAAAAACTGTTCCTAGACCTGTAATTGTTGGGATCACAGGAACTTTCAATAATTTTGAAACAATAGATCCATATATCACAGGTTTGATTGTAAATAATAAAAATATGTCGGGTTTCGTTTTTATTAATGTAAAGAATAAATGACTGAGAGTAAAAAAATCTTTAATTGGATTTGTCCCTTCTCTTGAAATTAATAGATTATTAATTCTATTCACTTCCCTGCCAACTTTTTTCTCATAACCATCAAACTGAGTGACTACCTCAATTTCATAACCCTTTTTTTTCAAATTGCGAATTAAAGGCATTCTAAAATTGTAGATCGTCCAGGCATAATTGGAGCATATTAAAACTTTTTTATTGTTCATTTAAATTATACTTATAATTCCCATAAGATTTGGATTAACTCTGTTCTAGTGTAATTCAGCGATGACTATATTTCTTCCATTGGGATAATTTTCAAGAATCTTTAATTTAAACTGATCAATATCTATCAGATCGCTAATTGTATGGTTATATTTATATGCAGAATTATCATTAATGACATCAAAAATAATCATTCCTTTTTTGTTTAAATTGTTACAAACGATTTTATCTAGAATTTTTCTCAATGCCATTCGCTCATAACCATGAATCCAATTTACTATCACAATCGCATCAAACCTCAGATTACTACTTAAAGTATCTCTAAAGAAATCAAAAACCCTGTAGGAATTTATTGATTTGCGATGAGAAAAGAAATGCAAAAATTTAGCTGCATTTAATACATTCACTGAGATGTCATAGAAATACTTCTTCCTATATTTAGCATTTCCAATGATATCTCCTAAACCGCAACCTAATTCAATTATGCTCTCACGCTCTAATTTTTTATTCAGTTCAGCAATAATATCAATTGCATACTTCCTATTCTCAAGAGGACTTGTATGCCACCAATCAAACCGATAAATTAACATCAGTAAAATTCTAATGAATTTCTTAGCATATAATTTAAATTTCATTAATTCGTTCTAGTAATTTTATTTTTAAAGGTGGTTTTTTGAAGCATTGAAAATATTAACGCTTCAACAACAAGATAGATCTAGCTCTTCATATTTTTTTCTTTTTGTCTTCGTTTAACTGCATAAAACCTATTGTTGAAAATGCCAGAAGCATTACAAAAAAGAAGATATTTGGAAACACAAAAAAAGTATTGTAGTGAAAAGTTGATAAAAAAAGTACTAACATGAATCCTAAGCCAGCATTAAAATGATTATAGTTTGCAGAAAGTCTCATATATTTTGAATATCTTGCATAATTGAGAATCATAATACATACAAGTAATACACCAAAGAAACCCAAACTGAATATTAATCCCACAATACGAAATTCAGTACGAATGCTTGAAATGGATTTTCCTTCCCCAAGAATAGACGCTATGAAAAAATCGAACCATCCAAAGTGATTGGTTACATTAAGGTATACGTCTGAATCCCAACCTCGACTTGATATTATTATGTAGGCTGAAACTATACCGAGAATAATAAACAAAAGAGATATATTGGATCTTCTTTTTATGTACAAAATAGAGAGGATTGCTACCAATAAAGATGAACCTACTCCCCATAGAATAAGAAGTATAAATGAAAAAAAGAATAGCCATCGTTTTCTTAAGATAAAAAAATAGATTGATGTTGCTGCGACCAAAGCAGAAGATGCATAGTTTGTCCCTGCCACACCAATTGAGCGAATTATAAAACCATCTGCAATACTTCCCGTAAACAGGAACTGAGATTGATGACCTAGAGGATTCATAACACCTTGCATAAATGAGGGTATTTCATAGCTAAAGATGTTAATTAAGCCTGAATTTGCATCAAAATAATCAACAGCACTATAAATTAACAATAGTATTAGCAATATCTCGAAATATCTAAATCCTGTCTCGATCGATGAGTTCATTAGAATCCCAATCATTAGAAAATACAAACAAAATACTAATGATGCTATTACAAAGGAATCTGCTTGAGGAAAAAAAGCTAATCTAGAAATACTCAGTAAAATAAAAAAAGTAACAAGAACTGCTGTTCTTGATCTTTTTAAATATAAGTTATGCCTGAATGATAATACTATAGAAAAAATTGAAAATATAATTACAGTATAATTGTGAATATTCCAAAGAAGCTGGGATGGATAAGCCAGTCTAAAAAGTTTCCAAGAGAGAATAATCGATATTAAAAATAAAGCCGCATTAGAAGCCCAATTTTTTTTGTGGCTATCAGAAGTATTTATATTTTTAAACAGTGTTTGCATATATTTTTCAATATCTATCGATCAATTTATACATCAGCGAAAAACTTTCTTAATGTTATACAGCTATTTTTTTTCATAATTACTGACAAAATGACTATTTAAAAAATATGAGCATACTCTGTTTGCAAGAAATACTTTTCCAAACATACCTGTCTCCCTTCGTGCAGTCCATCTGGTTAAAATATGTTTGAACCCTATTTCTTCAATCATACTTTTCCATACTGATGGTTCACAGTGAAGTTTCCAATCAATCGATGGTGCAAATGGATTTTTTAGACCCAGATTGCCAAGAAAATTATATCTTCCACAATCAGCTACTATTAGCTTACCCCCAGGACGAAGTCTATCTAATATTGTTTTAATTCTACTTTTGTAATCATTGTAAGCTATCTCATCCTCCAGGATGTCATTCAAAATATCCTCTCCAATGTGATTTATTGTATTATGCATCAGAATTATATCGAACTGCTCAGGTTCTGATAGTGTGTCTATGAAATTCCTGTGAAAAACTATACGCCCAGCATCAAATTTCTTTTTCATTGAGTTATATTGTGTAAACATTAATCGATTAGACCCTTCAGCAATAGGATCTACAACCCATGCTTTACAACTAGGAGCGGAACTTAAAGCAAAAAAAGATGCTAGACCGTTCCCTCCACCTATATCCAGTATTTTTTTATCAGTAAGATCAATGTTATTAAAAATATAATTCATAAAATAGAAATGGTAACCATTCGGTCTCCTAATTCCAGCCTCATGAATGATGTTCTCAAATTTATTCATAACTTTTCCTTACTTAATGACAGAAGCATACAGATCTCTATATTTCTCGTGAATTTTTTTCAAAGAATATTCTCTTTTCATTCTTTGTCTTCCTCTTAATCCAAGCTCTATTCTTTTTTCTTCATTCATGCTTAACATATCACATAAACCATTACACAATAGTTCTCTATTCTCAGGTTTCACAATAATCGCATATTTCCCTAAAATTTTTCTTACATCACCAACATTAGTCGCTACACATGGTAATTTCATTGACATTGCCTCGCCAATGACGTTTGGAAAACCTTCTGTTTTAGATGAAAGACAAAATATATCCATTGCACTCATATAACCAACTATGTCATCTGTTTCTCCAATTAATAAGAAATGGTCTCTAAAACCAGTTTGGTTGATCCATTTCATTAAAATTTTATTTTTTGAATCAAGGTTTCTTCCAACCATCATATATTTTATATTTCTGTATTGAGGAATAACTTTTATTGCAGACATGACTAGATTTTTAAAATCTTTTGATTCGTGAAAGCGACCTACGCTCCCAATAACTAATTTATCATCAGTGATATTTAAACTATTTCTAACTTTTTTGCGTTTGACTTCATCATGTTTTAGTTTTTGTAAATCAAAACCATTAGGAATAACAGTCATCTTTTTTTTGGCATATCCATAAGATTCATGATTTTTTAATCCAGAATTTGCGACACAGACTATTTTTTTTGGAATTATTTCTGAAAATAAAGCCCCTAATTTCATAACGATATATGTAGTTAGGGATTCATTGAGTTTTAGTTCTGATCGCCTAATTGACCAGATAATATTTCTATTATTAGCTATATATGCAGCTAATCCACCCATTAAATTTGCATGATACATCCATGTATGAATAACTTTTGGTCTCTTAGATTGAATTATTTTTTTTAATTTAAAAAACTTACAAAAAAAAGAAATCCTTTTGCGGATTTCGAGCTCAATTACGGTAATCCCTATTTTTTCTAATCTATGACCTATTACTCCTTTAGTAGTCAATGAAATTACTATTGTAGATCGATAAGATTCGGGACGATCTTTTATAAGTTTAAATAACATTGTTTCGGCGCCACCAATATCCAAACCAGTGATTATATGCATTGAATTAATAGGCATTACATTATTTTCATCCCAGGAATACATTCATATATTCTTTGCAAATTCTTTCTGGCTTGTATGGCCTAATCTCATCTTTTGTGATTCTTTGTGGTTTAGAGTCTATGAAATCAGTTATTACTTTTTTTAAAGATATAGCCGTTACCTCGTCCGACAAATAGCATCCTTCTATTGAACCTAGTATTTCCTTTGTGCCACCTGGTGCTGGTGTCGAGATTACAGGTGTGCAACATGATAATGACTCTAACACAACATTTGGAAATCCTTCGTAATAAGAGGAAAGAATGAAGGCATCAGCCTTTGAAAACCACAAATATGGATTTTTTTGATATCCTGGCAGAGTTATCTGTTCGCTAAGATTATGGCTGTCAATTAAGTAATTTAAACTTTTTTCTAGAGGCCCATGCCCCAGTATAGCAAGCCTTATTTTAGGGTTATTTGCTAATGATATTGCCTCAATTAATAACTCAAACCCCTTCTGCTTGATTAATCTTCCTGCAGCGACAAAGTAAACAAAAGATTTATCACAAAAAAATCTCTCAACCATCGGATCCTTTAATTTTGTGAGAAGCTTAATGCTTTCATGATCGACAGGATTATTTATTAAGGTAAGATTTTTTTTTGTGCCAATTATATTTGAGAGATCTTCCAGCATATCTCTTGACTGACATATTATTTTATTGAAATTAGGATAATAAAAGCGATAGAGAAATTGCCATAACTTTTTGTTTTTGCCTCTTTTGATCTTTTCAGTTACAACAATAGTTTCTCTCGCAATAAATCTTATATTTTTTGGCATTAAAAATTTAAATATTGCAATTGCGATATTTAAATGACCGAGGGTTGACATGACTATTTGTGGCCTGTGACGCCAGAGATTCAAGATAATTTTTGGAATTGCTTTTCTAACACGCTTACAGTTTAAATTAATGATTCTCACGTCTCCTGGTATCTCTTTTATATACACTTCTTCATTCATATCAACGACCATAATCGTTATATTGAATTTGCTTCTATCTAAATATTTAATTAACGTAACAATAACTCTTTCTGCCCCGCCTTGAGTTAATGTTGGAATAATAAAGAATATTTTTTTCATTTTGTTAATCGGCTCAAAATCCTCTTTATTTGAATTAATTTTAGCCAGATAATTGAAAAAATATTTTGAAATATATTGTGAGGATTAATCAGGGTATTTTTTAGAACATAATCTAGGCTTTTGATATTATTTCTAAAAGATTTCAAATCACTACAAATTTTTTCTATCTCTTTGTTCTCAATTCCATTGATGTGATAACAAACTGTCCATATTCCCGATCGGAAATTGTGAAATCTCCATAATTGTTGTGGCATCCAAATCATATTTAAATGCTTAATAGGTTTAGTATAAAAACCATCACTTATTATTCTTATGTCGATTTCAAGAAGAGCATTTATTGTATTTTCATCAAAAGAATGTGCAGGAGCTACCCATAATTTCGGTGTTATGCCATTACACTCAAATATTTTTTTTGCATTCATTAACATTTTTCTCTGCTCTTCATAGGGTAAACCTGAAAACTCACTGTATTTATTAAGTTTTAGTAGACCTGGATTATCTGTTTTATATAAATGTTGATAACCATGCATAGCTATAGTCCATCCGTTTTCTTGCCAACTCCTAACCCTTGACCAAAATTGATCATGTTGCTTATCGACTATTAATGCTCTGTCTTTATTATCAGGAACAATTGCAACAATTGGCTTGATATTTAATTTCGATATCTCATTTTCAATAACATCCCATGTATCCCAATCCATTGTTGGGCAAATATCATCGAAACGAATCAAGTATTTAGCGTTATCCATTTGTGTATTTTTAACTCAAAATATTAATTTTCATAAAAGATGGCTCTCATTTTGAGAAATATTTTAATCCACTTTAAACACAAAATATGTAGTAAGATTGATATAAATAACTGATTAAGATGCGGTTTCAAGATTTTTCACTGACTTGTATATATCTTCGATAGACAATAAAAGTTTCCTCTGAGTGTACTGTGAGGAGCTTTTTTTCAGAGCATTATAAGTTAACCTATCTCTTAATGAGTAATCCTCTAGCAATCTTAAAGCTTTCTCAATGAAATCATTCTCACAATTAATATTGTAAAGTAATCCGTCGATCTCATCGTCAATTATTTCTGAGTGACCACCTCTATTTGCAGCCAATACTGGCGTGGATTGAAGCATAGATTCAATAACTGTTCTACCAAAAGCATCTATGCCACTTGAAGCTACTAAAACGTCTAACCCGGAAATTAATTCTAATGGGTTACTAACAAAGCCTGTAAAAATAATATTAGATTGTAAGTTTAATTTATTAACTATATTTTTCAGATAAGTGACATGTTGCTCAAGACCGTGACCTGCGATCAAGAGATATATAGATTTATCTGTGGAGTTCATTAATTTTGGGAGACATTTAATCAAAAAATCTACATTCTTATAGTCGACTAGTCTTCCAACATAACCAAAAACATAAGCATTTTTACAA
>MDTE01124259.1_pt1 | contig 20699 bp, 18 predicted proteins | sample 811231 | NCBI WGS metagenome assembly MDTE01 (sample SAMN05326651, study PRJNA326480) | marine metagenome | isolation source: seawater | place: Indian Ocean: Red Sea | collected 2010
ATATTGTTCATAACTTTTTTGAATTGTGAGGAAAAAAAACTTTTTTAGCGGTTTTTTTAAAGCGCTCGCAATTCAGTTAATTAAATCAGCGCAAAGATCTTTTACAGCAAGTATTTTTAGCTGTCAATTTTTTTGAAAAAATCAGTTATTTTATGTAAATAGGCTTATTTTGATTTATAAATAAAAAAATTAATATGATAAAACTAAGAAAAATAAACATAAAATCTTACAAGCCAGGGAAATCAAGCCATGGTAAAATAGTAAATCTAATAAAATTATCGGCCAATGAATCAGCTTTAGGAACAAGTCCAAGAGTAAAAAATATTATAAAGAGAAAATATAATTTATCTAAATATCCAGATAGTAAATCCAAAGAATTGAGAAAAGCTATATCAAAAAAATTTAATTGTAATTATGAAAAAATTATATGTGGATCTGGATCTGACGAAGTCATTCAAATGCTTTGTCAGCTAATTTTAAAAAAAGGTGATCAAGTGGTTGTACCACAATATAGTTTTTTAATGTATAGAATTTACTCAAGCATTGTAGGTGCAAAAGTAATATATGCTAAAGAGAAAAATTATAAAGTTTCAGTAAATGAAATAATTAAAAAAACTACAAAAAAAACAAAAATAGTTTTTTTAGCTAATCCAAATAATCCTACTGGTACATATCTTAATAAAAAAGAATTATTAGAACTAAGAAAAAAAATAAGTAAAAAAATATTATTAGTCGTTGATGATGCTTATTTTGAATATCTAAAAGATAAAAAATATTCTTCAGGTTTAAAAATTTTTAAAAATTCAAAAAATGTTTTTATTTTAAGAACTTTTTCTAAGATTTATGGACTTGCATCATTAAGGATTGGTTGGGGTTATGGCGATAAAAGGATAATAGATGAAATGTACAAAATTAAACCGCCTTTTAATGTTACAAAAATAGCTCAAATCGCTGCAATAGAAAGTTTGAAAGACAATAACTTTATAAAAAAATCTATTAAACACAATTTTATATGGGCAAAAAAACTAAAGATCTTTTTGGAAAAATTTAAAATTTATTCAAATAGTATAAGTGGAAATTTTCTTTTATTAAGTTTTAATAAATGTAGAATGTCAGCAGACACAATTGAAAAAAAATTATTGTCTAAAAAAATAATTTTAAGAGAAACAAAGAGTTATGGAATTAAAAATTGTTTAAGATTTACAATTGGAAACACAAAACAAAATAAAATTTTTATGAAATCAATAAACACCATATTTAAAAATGTTTAGAAATTTTTTAATAATCGGCTGTGGACTAATAGGCTCTTCAATTCTCAGAGCTTCATTAAATAAGAAAATAGCAAAAAAATTTTTTGTCTTTGAAAAATCAAAAAAAAATATTTCAAAAATAAAAAAAATTAATTCAAAAATAAAAATCTTGAAAAGTTTGGATAAAAATTTAAAAAATATAGATGCAGTTTTTATTTGTACACCTATGAGTGAATACAAAAAAATAATTATAAAATTAAATAAAAATTTAAATCATAATTCTTTAATTACTGATGTTGGATCAACTAAAAAAAAAATGATCAACTTAAAAAATAATTTTTTAAATAAAAAATTAAATTGGATATCAAGTCATCCAATAGCAGGATCAGAGGTGAGCGGTCCAGAATATGGAAATAAAAATTTATTTTTTAAAAAATGGTGTGTAATAGTTAAAGAAAAGAAGCAAAATACTAAAAAAATTAAATTACTTAGAAGATTTTGGAAAAAAGTTGGCTCAAATGTTGTTTTTATGAATGCAAGCAAACATGACGAAGTTTTTTCTATTACCAGTCATCTTCCCCACTTAATTGCATATAATTTAATTAAAACTGCTCAGACTTCACAGAAAATTGAAAAGAAAACTTTTTTAAAGTTTAGTGCTGGAGGATTAAGGGATTTTTCAAGGATAGCTGCATCAAACGAAATAATGTGGAGAGATATATTTTTTAGCAATGACAATATTATTAGGTCAATAAATTTGTTTTCAAAAAATTTAAATTATTTTAAAAAAATAATAAAAAAAAAGAATAATAAAAAAATGATATTAAATCTAAAAAATACAAAAAAAGTGAGAAAACAAATTGTACAACTAAAACAAGATATTGCAAAACCAGACTTTGGAAGAGAGTAATCTATATACTAAAAACTTTTTGCACTTTTAAATTTGCAGTTCTTTCAATTCTTTTTATTGTTTTTTGAATTGGCATTAAGATTACTTTTTTTTCAGGGCCATAGGCGTGAATTAGTTTTTTTGAATTCAAACATAATGCTACATGACCTTTCCAAAAAATAAGATCTCCTTTTTTAAATTTTTTTTTAATTTCGACTCCTTTTTTAAATTTTATTTGATCCCTAGTGTCTCTTGGAAAAAATTTATTGTTAAATTTATAAAATATTTGAATTAATGCTGAACAATCAATACCTTCAAATGTTTTACCGCCCCATTTATATTTACAATTTTTAAATAAATTAAGAATTTTAACATAATTTTTATTTTTTTTTTTTAATAAAATCCAAATCTGAATTTTTTATCCATTTATTTTTTTCAAACATAGAATAATTTTTATTTTTTTTTTAAAATAGATACCCTGCTTGCAAATGTTAAAAATTTATTTAATTTTTTTTTTTTATTTTTTTTGAATTTATATACTGAAGACTTAATTACCTTCACTTTATGTGTTGGATTGAATTTATTTATACATTTGGATAATTTAATGTAACCAATATAATCGTCGTAAAAAGTCTTTATTTTAAAAAATTTTCCTTTTTTTGATAGAATCTTAAATTGCTCTCCATAAATTATTTGCGTAGATATTACAGATTTATATGAAGGTTTTTCATATAAATTTATAAAGGTAGTGTTACAAAAAAAATTATTTTGCACCAATTTTTATTTTATTTCTTATTAGCCACAAACAAATTAACGATGGAATTACCATTAATGTGGTTAATACAAAAAATGTTCCCCAGTTTCCATTTAACCAATCAACGAGAGCGCCCGAAGAAGATGCAAGAGTAGTTCTGCCAGCAGTTCCTATAGAAGCAAGTAATGCATATTGGGTTGCAGTATAAGTCCTATCAACCAATAATGAAATAAAAGCTACAAATGCTACTGTTGCAAATGCAGCAGTAATATCATCCGCTATTACAGCAATTGCAAATAATAATTCAGATTTACCTGTCCAGGCTAAAACTGCAAATAAGAGGTTTGTAAGAGCCATTAGCCCTCCAGCAAAGAACATTGTTTTTATAGTTCCTGCTCTCATCGCCATTATTCCACCCAATAGAGTAAAAACTACAGTTGTAATCCATCCTAATCCTTTTGAATAAATTGCAATTTGTCCTTTAGAAAAACCAATTTCCTTGTAAAAAACAATAGACATCCGACCAAGAAAAGCTTCTCCAATTTTAAATAAGAATACAAATCCTAATATTCCTGCAGCAATAGCAAATCCATTTTTTTTAAAAAAACTAATTATGGGACCGCCAATAGTTCCTGTAATGTAAGCTATAAAATTAGTTATAACGTTGCTTGAACCAAGCTTTCCTTCAATTAACTTATCAGTTTCTTTTTGTTTGGCTTGCCTGTCGGTTTCTATTGGTTCATGTACAAACATTAAACCAATGTTCATTAGAATTATAACAACTCCTAGAACTAAAAAAGTAGCTTGCCAATAATCAGAAACCCCCATATTTTCAAAAAATTCTGCAGTAAATAAAGCAATTACTCCTCCTAGTTTATAACCTGTCCACCAACCAACCACAGCCATCGCCGCTCCAGCCGCCATTGATTTTCCCTCATTCTCATTAATTTGTTCAATTCTTAAAGCATCAACAGTTATGTCCTGCGTAGCAGATGCAATTGCTATAATTAGTCCTACTGTAATTATTAACGCTAAATTTTGAGTAGGATTAATTAAACTCCATATAGCCAAACTTAGGAGAATTGTTATTTGCATTAAAACAATCCATCCTCTTCTATGACCTAATTTTTTTGTTAATAATGGTATTTGTATCCTGTCTATTATTGGCGCCCACAAATAATTAAATGCATATACACCGAAGATTAAACCTGCCCATCCTATAGTTGATCTACTTAGACCTTCTTCTTTTAACCAAAGACTTAAACTACTGGCAATTAAAACCCAAGGGAAACCACTTATTGCTCCAAGAAGCAATATTCTTACCATTCTTATATCTTTGTAGATTAAAATTGAATCTAACCAGCTTTGTTTTTTTTCAATCATTAATATTTTCTCCAAAATGATGGAATAAATAACACTAGTATAGCAAATAGCTCAAGTCTACCTAAAATCATACCAAAACTGAGTATCCATTTCGAAATATCAGATAAATTAGAAAAATTTCCATTAGGTCCAATTGTTTCCCCCAAACCTGGCCCAACATTTGATATTGCTGTGGCTGCTCCTGAAATAGAAGTAACGAAATCTAATCCAGTAATTGACAACAGTGCAGTTATTACAAAAAATATTACAATATATAGATATATGAAAGATATTATTGAGGACATGGATTTATCATTAATAATATTCTTATCGTATTTTATTAAAAATATACCTCTTGGATAGATTATTTTTTTTAGTTGAATCAAAAAAAATTGAAATAATATTTGGACCCTAAATATTTTAACACCACAAGCAGTTGATCCCGCACATCCTCCAATAAACATTAAAATTAAAAAAAATATTAAGGGAAAATTTCCCCATTCACTAAAGTTTTGTGTTACATAACCTGTGCCTGTCAAAATCGATATAACATTAAAGATAATAGCACTTAAATCAATTGATAAAAATCTTTGATCACTTAAAAAAATATATAAACTTAAAATTATTATTGATGCAAAAATTATTTTAAAAAAAGTTTTTATTTGAGTATCGCTGATAAAAATATTTCTATCTCCATTTAAAAATTTAATATACGCAATAAAAGGGATGCTTCCTAATATAATAAATACTATTGAGGTTATTTCTATTAATGAGCTATTAAAGTATCCAATAGATTCATTATAATTTGAAAACCCCCCTGTTGCTATAGTTGTCATGGAATGAGTGACGCTATCAAAAAAATTCATTCCAAAAATTTTATAAAAAAAAGAACAAATTATAGTAAGAGCTAGATAAATAATTATCAACCTTATAGATATTTCTTTTGATTTAGGTAAAATTTTTTCATCTGCATCATTAGATGAAATTTTAAAAAGTTGCATACCACCAACATTCATTATTGGCATTAAAGTTATAGCCATAATAATTATTCCAATTCCACCAAGCCACTGAAGCATAGCTCTCCAAAAAAGAATACCTTTTGGTGCGTTATCTAGATTTGTGATTATAGTTGATCCAGTAGTTGTTATTCCTGACATGCTTTCAAATAACGCATCTGTGAAACTTAATTCCATGCTTGAAAAAATAAATGGAAGAGATCCAAATATTGCAACACTCATCCAGGACAGCGCCGTAAGCAAAAAGGCTTGATGTAATGATAATTTTTTATCATGATCCATATTTGATAAAAAAAACAATACTCCAAATATAATTGAAACTATTCCCCCACTTATAAATCCAGAGTCTACTTCCTGAAATATAAATTGGATAATAAGGGGTATCATCATAGATAACCCAAGTATTATTTGCAGGATTCCTAGTGTAAAAAAAACTGTTTTATAATTGGACATTTTCAAAGAACATTATTTTATGGTAAATAAATTTCAACTCTATAAGAATTATAAAAACACTAAATTATAAGTTATTTTGATATAAAATTGTGATTAATAAAGCTAACATCGACAAAACCAATGCATGGCCCTTTATAGAGGCAAAAAGATTATTAATTCAGAGAAAAAAAAATATTGATTATAAAGGAAAAATAATTTTACAAACAGGTTATGGGCCCAGTGGCTTACCACACATAGGAACTTTTGGAGAAGTTGCAAGAACTTCTATGGTAGTAAATGCTTTAAATCAAATCACTGATATACCAAAAGAAATTATTACATTTTCAGATGATATGGATGGATTAAGAAAAATACCAGACAATATTCCAAATAAAGAAAAACTAAAAGAATTTATTCACAAACCTTTAACCGAGGTTCCTGATCCATTTGAAAAATATAAAAGTTTTGGAGAACATAATAACGAAATGTTAAAAAATTTTTTAAACGATTTCAATTTTAAATATTCATTTAAAAGCTCTACAAATTTATATAAATCAGGTTTTTTTAATGAAACATTAGTTTTAATATTAAAAAAATATAAAGAAATTATGAATATAATTATCCCAACTCTTGGAAAGGAAAGACAGAAAACTTATTCACCATTTTTACCTATTTGTCCGGATACAGGAAATGTTTTAGAAATTCCAGTTCTTGAAATTGATGAAAAAAAATCAAAAATTATATTTGATAATAATGGAAAAAAAATTGAGAAAAGTATTTTAAATGGAGATTGCAAACTTCAATGGAAAGTTGACTGGGCAATGAGATGGTTTGCGTTAGATGTAGATTTTGAAATGTACGGAAAAGACTTGATAGAGAGTGCTGTATTGTCATCAAAAATTATTAAAATTCTCGGTAAATCAAATCCAACAGGTTTTGCATATGAACTCTTTTTAGATGAAAAAGGAGAAAAAATTTCAAAATCAAAAGGTAACGGGATAACAATTGAGGATTGGCTTAAATATGCTTCACCAGAGAGTTTATCATTATTTATGTATCAAAATCCAAAAAGAGCAAAGAAGCTATATAAAGAAATAGTTCCAAAGGCAGTAGATGAATATCTAGATTATATTGTGAAAGGAAAAGAACAAAATGAACTTCAGTTATTGTTAAATCCAGTGTGGCATGTGCATAATGGTAATATGCCAGATGAAGATACAATAATGAGTTTTTCAATGCTTTTAAATTTGGTCGAGACAAGTAATGCTAACTCAAAACAATTACTTTGGAAATTTGTTAAAAAATACAAACCTAATATCTCACAAACTAACCATCCAATTTTTGATAAATTAATTGAATATGCAATAAAATATTACAATGATGTTATTAAACAAAACAAGAAATATAAAAAACCAAATGACTCTGAGAAAAAGGCTTTAGAAGCACTAGTTTTAATTTTAGAAAAATGTACTGATGATATGGAACCAGAAGAAATTCAAACTCTAATTTACACCGCAGGAAAAGAAAATGGATATAAAGAAAATTTGAGAGATTGGTTTAAATTAATTTATGAAGTAGTATTTGGAGATCCAAACGGACCAAGAATGGGTTTTTTCATAAGTTTTTTTGGGGTTAAAGAAACAAAAGATTTAATTAAAAGCAAAATTCACTAATGTATTCAAAAATAAGATCTTTAATTTTTAAGTTTGATCCAGAAATGGCTCACAATTTAGCTATAAAAGCACTTAAATTTAATTTTATTCCCAAAATTAATAATAGAATTTACAAATCAATGGAAACAAAAATTTTTGGTAAAACTATTTTAAACCCAATAGGAGTAGCTGCTGGATTTGATAAAGATGCCGAGGTTTATAACTCTTTATTTAAATTAGGTTTTGGATTTGTTGAAGTTGGTACAGTTACACCAAAAAAGCAATTTGGAAATTCAAAACCAAGGGTTTTCCGTCTCGAGGAAGATCAAGCGTTAATTAACAGACTTGGTTTTAATAATTCTGGGGCGGAAATAATATGTAATAGAATTAGTAAAAATAAACCAAAAGGTCTATTAGGAGTTAATATTGGTCCAAATAAAGATACAGATGATAGGATTAAAGATTACTTAATTTGTTTTAAAAAATTTTACAAAATAGCTGATTACTTAACCATCAATATCTCCTCACCCAATACTGAAAATCTCAGAAGTTTTCATAATAAAGATGAGTTAGATCAGCTATTAACAGAAATTAATTCAGAAAAAAAAAAAACTTAACACAGAAATCCCTATAGCTCTTAAAATTTCTCCCGACATACAAGAGAATGATATTAATCAAATTTCCGAAGTTGTCTTGAGGAATAATCTCAAAGTAATTATTATTTCAAATTCAACAGATAAAAATAGAGAGTATTTAAAAAATATTAATAAATTAGAAAAAGGAGGTTTGTCTGGAAAGCCTTTAGAAATAAAATCAAATTTATTAATTAACAAATTCTATAAAAATCTAAAAAATAAAATTAAAATTATAGGAGTTGGTGGAATTGATTCAGGCATGGGAGTATTTGAAAAATTTATTAATGGTGCTAGCTTAGTTCAATTATATACCGGTATGGTTTATAGGGGACCTGATATTGCTTCGAAAATATGTGGTGAATTATCGGTTATTTTAAAAAACAAGGGTGCTAAAAATATATCTGAAGTCATAGGAACTAAAAATTAATCTTGACTGATAAAATCAGAGAGCCTATACAAGCATAATTTTATGTCAAAAAAATGTGAACTTACTGGTAAAATACCTCTTAAAGGTCATAAAGTTAGCCATGCTAATAATAAGACCAAAAGAAGATTTCTTCCTAATTTGAAGAAGATAAAGTTCAGAAGTAAAATTTTGAATAAAAGTATGACATTGACTGTTTCTAATTCAGGCATGAGATCGGTTGATAAAAAAGGGAGTTTTGACCAGTTTATAAAATCTACAAAATCTAAAAATTTATCTTTTAGATTAAAAAAATTAAAAAAAACAATTTTAAGCAAATCAGCCTAATGTCACTTACGTTTATTTTACTCTCATTTTTAATGGGGGCTGTAGTACTAATTTCAAATTATTTAGTCCAATTTCCTTTTAATCATTTTGGATTGAATGAAATACTTACTTATGGGGCCTTTAGCTATCCAATTGCATTTTTAATTACTGATTTATCAAATAGGTACTATGGTAAAATAATTGCAAAAAAAGTAGTTTATATTGGTTTTTTTATTGGAATTGTATTTACTTTGTTTTTTTCAACCAACTTTTCTGACTTAATTTCAATTAGAATAGCAATTGGATCTGGTGTTGCTTTTATTGTTGCGCAACTATTAGATGTGCAAATATTTGATCAATTGAGAAAAAAAAAATGGTACATAGCACCATTAACATCCTCCTCAGTAGGCTCTACAGTTGATACTTTCCTGTTTTTTTCAATATCATTCTATAATACAGGGATTAATTGGATATCTTTATCTTTTGGAGATTTGTTAGTCAAAATTTTTGTAGCACTATTAATGTTAATTCCATTTAGAATACTTATTACTACTTATAAGTTTTCTTAAGTAAAAAAATATAAGATATAATTTTATAAGCCAATTTCGCAACTAAAAAGTTATAGGAATTAAAACCTTTGATTGGTGCTAATTCATTTATATCAGCACCAACTATACTTGAATTTTTAGCGGCAATTTTAATTATATTTAAAGTTTCATCCCACAGCAAACCACCTGGTTCAGGAGTACCTGTTGCAGGCATGATACTTGAGTCAAAACCATCTACATCAAAAGTTAAATAAACTGTTTTATTTTTAATCATTTTTTTAAATTTGTTTAAATTCCATTTTTCCTTATCTTTTGCCCAAAAAATTTTAATTCTTGAAGAATTCTTTTTTAAATAAGGGACTTCGCTTTGAGATATATTTCTAATTCCAAAAGATATCACCGAAACATTTTTGAAATCTAAACATCTTCTTATTGCTGATGCATGAGAAAATTTTTCTCCATTGTAGCTTTCTCTTAAGTCAGCGTGTGCATCAAAGTGTAATAAACATATTTTCTTATATTTTTTTGTAAATGGATTTATACAGCCAGGTGTTATTGAGTGCTCACCACCAAATGTCATAGGAAAAAGATTATTATCTAAAATTTCCTTATTGACAGTTGATATTTTTTTAAGTGCTTTATTAATATTTTTATCTATTTTGAATGGCTTTAATGTTTTAATTCCAATTTTTTTATAAGGTTCACAATTTAATTCTTCGTCAAATAATTCAACCTGATGAGAAGCTTTGATTATTTCTTTAGGGCCATTTTTAGTTCCTCCACCATAACTAACAGTTTTTTCTAAACCAAAAGGGACAGTTACAACTTTTTCTTTGAAATTAAACTTATTATCTATCCCTAAAAAACCATTTTTATTTGATAAATATTTCATTAAATATTTTTATTTAAAAATTTTTGCGAAGTTTTTTCTATCTCTACTTTTCCATTCACCTTTGTGATAAGCGTCGCTTGCAATTAAAGGGAGTACACTGGTAGCTTCAGCAAAAACCATTTGTTCTTTGGTTATATCAACCTTTCCCCAAGAACTTGCTTCTTTTAAAGTGGAGCTACTGCAGGCGCCATCTCTTGAATCGGCAACAGTTATTTGAATAGCATATTTATGCATATCAACTTCTTTTCCTAAGAGTTCAGCACAAATAACGGTGTCTTGAATAAAATTTTTTGGAACACCTCCTCCTATCATAAATAACCCCGAACCCTTTGATTGAATTTTTATTTCTGTTAACTCTCTAAATTCCCTAATGGAGTCTATTGTAATATGTTTTTTAGGGTTTTTCTCTTGATGAATTACCAACCCAAAACCAGCGCTAGAGTCCGTGAAGGCTGGACAAAAAATAGGAACATTATTTTCATAGGCAGTTTCAATTAACGACTCCTTTTTTAAAGAATTATTCTTTAAATATTTTCCCATTTCATGAATAAATTCTCTTGAGGTATAACTCCTTGGTTCTAAACTATCAGCTATTTCAGAAATTTTCTTATCACATAATTGCAATTCATCTTCATCTATATAGGTATCATAAATTCTATCTATGTAATTTTTTCTTAGTTCAGTATCATCTTGAAATTGTGAACCTTGATAATGTTTAAAACCTAAAGCTTCAAAAAAATCCATATCAATTATAGAAGCTCCTGTAGCAACAATTGCATCAACCATATTATATTTAACAAGATCTTTGTATATATTCATACATCCAGCAGCAGAAGTTGAACCAGCTAAAGTTAAAAAAATTGTACAATCTTTGTCTTTTAACATTTCATTGTAAATATTAGCAGCATTAGCAGTTTCTCTCGAAACAAAAGACATCTTTTCCATAGAAGATATAATTTTTCTTGCATCAAAAGAAGTTATGTCTATGTGCTCGACCTCTTTGCTTAAAAATTTTTTTTTGCTGTTATGTGATAGGTTTTTTTTGTCTGACATTACGCAACAAGAAACTCTTTTCTCGCTTCTTTGTCATACATCGTCATTATCGGTTCATCTTCTACTTCAAATATTTGATTTGAATAGAATCCATTGAAGTGAGTTCTAAATGTTAAGCCATAAGCTCCAAGTTGACCTAACTCAATATAATCATTTTCCTTTACATTATTTGGAAGTACAAAAGGACCTTTCATATAATCCATGCTATCACAGGTTGGACCATAAAAATCAAAAGAGGTTAATTTTTTTGATAAAATTTTTCTACTTGTAATCAACCTTGCTGGATAAACTATATTTGGAACCCCTCCATCAAATAGCGTTCCATAAGTACCATCGTTTATATAAAGTTTTTGTCTCTTTCTTAAATTTACTCTTACAATCGTTGATCCACTTTCAGCAACAATTGCCCTACCTGGTTCACAGATGATTTCAGGAAGTTTTTTTAATTTTAAGCTTTCTAATCCTGATTTAATTTCATTAAAGTAATTTTCAAGACTTTGAGGAATAAGATCTGGATATATAGTTGGAAATCCACCGCCTATATTAATTATATCTGGCGTTATTTTTGTTTTTTTAATTATATTTCCTATTTCTGTTATACCTTTGGAATAAGAAATTGGATGCATACATTGGGAACCAACATGAAAGCTCAAGCCTATTTTTTTCGCATATTGCTTTGTTAACCTTAATAAACCTGGAGCTTCAGAATTAATTGCTCCAAATTTTTTTGATAAATCAATTTCAGCATGTTCATTTGAAACAGCAACTCTTACAAATAATTCTAAATCTTTTGCGTTATTGGTACTTTCAATAATTTTTATAAGTTCATCTTTTGTATCTAGAGAAAAAGATTTTATACCATAATCAAAATAAGCTTCTTTTATACTTTCTCTACTTTTTACGGTATGCATAAATGAACAAGTAGCAGATTCACTTATTTCTTTAATTTTTTTAATTTCATCGATTGATGCAACATCAAACTTTTTTATTCCAGAGTCTATTAATGTTTTAAGTACTAGAGGGTGGGGATTAGTTTTTACCGCATATAAAACTTTACCTGGAAATTTTTTCTGGAAAAATTTTGAAGCTAATTGTATTGAATTTTTTCTAATACAATATACCGGCTCAACTGGTTTCAGTTGATTTATTAATTCATCAACTGACTTAAATTTTTGCATAATAGCTCCACAAAAAAAATTTAACAAAAAAAATATGCATAACTCTTATGCAAATTTCATATAAATCCAGCATTTATGGGATATGCGACCTAAAGTAAAGCAAATAATGCTATTGAATTTAAATTATTAATTACCATATCCATTTCATGCTAAATGTTCAAAATATGAAAGAAATAAGCGAGTTTGAAGATAAATCACTACTCATAGTAGATGATGACAACCCTTTAAGACAAAGACTAGCAAGAGCAATGGAAAAAAAAGGGTTTATTGTAACTCAAGCAGAGAGTGTAAAAAAAGGTATAGAAATGGTCAGCTTAAAAAAACCTGCTTTTGCAGTGGTAGACTTAAGACTGGGCGATGGAAATGGATTAGAGGTTGTAAAGGAAATTCAGAAATCAAATCCCTCAAGTAGAATCGTTATGTTAACTGGGTATGGAAATATTCCCACAGCTATTGCAGCGATAAAAGAAGGTGCGATTGATTATTTAGCAAAACCTGCTGATGAAGAGGATGTCGTAAAAGCTCTTTTGGCAGATTCTAATAAGAAACCAGCGCCCCCAGAAAATCCTATGTCTGCAGATAGAGTTAAATGGGAACACATACATAGAGTTTTCGAACTATGTAATAGAAATGTCTCAGAAACTGCAAGAAGATTAAAAATGCATAGAAGAACTCTTCAAAGAATTCTCTCAAAAAGATCCCCTAAATAAAGTCTCTAAATTTCAGAACTTTTTTGGCTATTAATGTCAAAATTAATATTTTTAATAATTCAGCCAGTAAAAATGGTTTGGCTCCCATTTCAAAAATAGGCTTTTCCCAACCAATTAATTGACCAAGCCAAAATAATCCTAAAATGTATATAATTGAAACTGATAGGACTAATTTTAAAAAGATTATAAAAAAATTTATTTTTAAATTTAAATAACCAGCAAAAAAAGTTGCAAATAAAAAACCAATTAAATATCCCATTGTTGGCCCAGTAAAATATATTAAGCCAACACCTTTTTCAGGAGAATTTGAAAAAACAGGCAAACCAATTATTCCTTCAAATAGATATAAACTTACAGATGCGACTCCAATTTTATAACCACAACTTATTCCAATTAACAATACCATAAAAGTTTGCATAGTCATTGGTACGGGATAAAAAGGTATTTTTACTTTGGCTGATATTGTCAATAGTAACGAACCTAAAATTGCTAATAAAATAAATTTCAACAACTTTTGATTTTGCAGTGCTTTGACTAATTCCATATTTATATACTACTATTAATAATTAATTTTTTCTACCCTTTTGTTAATCTAACAAATACATCTTCTAAATCACCGTCTTCTGTGGACATATCTAAAATTTTTATATCTTGATAAATAATATGATCGATAATAGATTGAATATCTAATTTGATTTTTTCATATGATAAAACTAAATTATTATTTTGATTCGAAATTATTTTTAAGGATTCAAAAACCTTGTCGTCAATATTTACCTTTTTGTCTGTTTGAATTTTAACGATTTTTGTTTGGATTCTATTAATTAAGTTTGATGTACTATCTAAAGCAACTAAATTACCATTATTTAAAATACCTATTCTATGACACATTTTTTCTGCTTCCTCTAAATAATGCGTTGTAAGTATTATTGTAACTCCTTTTTTATTTAATTCATTTACATTTTTCCAAAGTTTTTTTCTTAAATCAACATCCACACCTGCTGTTGGTTCGTCTAGTATAACTATTGGTGGTTGATGAACTAACGCTTTGGCAACTAATAATCTTCTCTTCATCCCTCCAGATAAACTTCTTGAATAACTTTTTGCCTCTTTGTCTAAAGAAACTAATTTTAGTATTGTTTCAGTAATTCTGTCTTCTTTCTTAACACCATATAGTCCTGCATGCAGTTCAAGAAGGTCTTTTGGGCTAAAAAAGGGGTCAAGATTTACCTCCTGAGGAACAATACCAATCGAGGCTCTTGCTTGTCGAGGATTTTTATCAATATTGAAACCCCAAATTTCAACACTTCCTGAAGTTTTTACAACTGTACCTGCCAGTATATTTATGAATGTACTTTTTCCCGCTCCGTTAGGACCTAAAAGTCCAAAAATTTCTCCTTCTTTCACCTCTAAGTTTAAATCATTTAACGCATTAATAGAATTAGAACTCTTTTTTGAATAAATTTTATTTAAATTTTTAACAGATAATACATTTTTTTTATTCATAGGTAATTATACATTTATAACATTAGTAAAAATTAAGGTAAAATTAATTTATGAATAAAATAAAAAAAACAAATCATTATTATTTAATAGATGGATCAGGTTATATATTCAGAGCCTATTATGCTTTACCCCCTTTAACAAGAAAAAGTGATGGCATGCCAACAGGCGCAGTTAGTGGTTTTTGCAATATGTTATTCAAGTTATTGGAAGACTCTAAATCTGAGAGTAATAATGAAAAACCAACACATTTTGCCGTAATATTTGACTCAGCAAGAAAAAATTTTAGAAACGAGATTTATAGTGATTACAAAGCAAACAGGTCTGAAGCACCTGACGATCTTATTCCTCAGTTTGAATATATTCGAAAATCTGTTAACGCGTTTAACCTACCATCCGTAGAATTAATTAATTACGAAGCTGACGATTTAATTGCAACTTACTCAGATTTAATTTTAAAAGCAGGAGGAAAAGTAACTATAGTGTCTTCTGACAAAGATTTAATGCAATTATATAAAGAAAATATAAGAATTTACGACCCGATGAAAAATAAATTTATTAATCAAGATGATATTGACAAAAAATTTGGAGTTAAACCAAATCAAATTATTGATGTTCAGTCACTAGCAGGAGATACTAGTGATAATGTTCCGGGAGTTCATGGTATAGGAATAAAAACTGCTTCAGAACTAATCAATAAGTATGGTAATTTAGAAAATTTACTTAAAAATTTGAAAGAAATTAAACAAAATAAAAGAAGAGAAACATTAATAACAAATCAAAAAAATGCAATTATAAGTAAAAAATTGGTAACACTTAAAAAAGATGTTCCAATAAAACAAAGCCAAAATGATTTTATTTTAAAAGAAATTGACAAAAAAAAATTATATTCTTTTTTAAGAGAAATGGAGTTTAATAGATTGTTAAGTTCAGTAATTTCTACATACGGAGAAATTGATTTTAAAAAAAGTGAAAAAAAACTTGTTGAGAATAAAAACTCTAAAATCTCAAATAAAAATTATTTTTTAATTACCAAAGAAGAACAATTAAGAGAATGGTTAGTTGAGGTTGAAGAAAATGGAGAAATGTCAATTGACACAGAAACTTCCTCCTTAAATCCTCACCAGGCTAAGTTAGTTGGAGTTTCTATTTCATCGAAAATAGGAAAGGCCTGTTATATTCCAATTAATCATAAAAAAGAAAAGAATTTTGAAGAAGCTAAAGTTATTAAATTATTAAAGCCAATACTAGAGGATAAAAGTGTAAAAAAAATTGGTCAAAATATAAAATTTGATTTTATAGTATTTAATAAAAGAGGAATAAACATGAACTCTTTAGAGGATACAATGTTGATGTCGTATGTTTTGGATGCAGGCAAAAATAGACATAATATGGATACTCTTTCAGAAATTCATCTAAAACATAAACCAATTTCTTTTAAGGAAATTGTTGGAACTGGTAAAAAGCAAATAAATTTTAGTGAAGTAGATTTGGAAACAGCAAAAAATTATGCCGCGGAAGATGCGGATGTAACTTTTAGATTGTACAAATTATTTTTAAATAATTTAAAGACAGAAAATCTAACTCATATTTATGAAATTTTTGAAAAACCTCTTATTAAAATATTAGCATTTATGGAAATAGATGGAATAAAATTAGATGAAAAGTTTCTCAATTTATTGTCTCAAAAATTTGAAAAAAAAATCAATTTACTTGAAAAAAAAATTTTTAAAATTTCAAAAAAAGAGTTCAAGATTGGCTCCACTAAACAACTTGGAGAAGTTATGTATAATGACTTAAAAATTTCCTCAATTAAAAAAACCAAAAAAGGTAGTTATGCAACTTCTGCAAATGTTTTAGAAGATTTAGCTTTTAAAGGACATGAGCTACCAAAATTAGTTTTAGAATGGAGACAATCCACGAAACTAAAAAATACATATTCAGACTCTTTACCAGAGCATATTAATGCAGACACAAAAAGGGTGCATACATCATTTTTGTTAGCAGCCACGTCCACAGGCAGACTTGCATCAAGCGATCCAAACTTACAAAATATTCCAATTAAGTCACAGGATGGAAAAGATATAAGGAAAGCTTTTATATCGGAAAATAAATACAAACTTCTTTCTGCTGACTATAACCAAATCGAAATGAGAATTTTATCAGACCTTGCTGATGTTAAAGAGTTGAAGAAAGCATTTAAAAATAATGAGGATATTCATTCATTAACTGCTAGCCAGGTTTTTAATAAAAGTATTAACAAAATAGATAAAGAAATGAGAAGAAAAGCCAAAGCAATAAACTTCGGTATTATTTATGGAATTTCACAATATGGTCTTGCTAAACAGATAGGTGTTTCAGTTAATGAAGCTCAAGAATTTTTGAATTCTTATTTTAATAAATTTCCAGAAATAAAAGAATATATGTCTTCAACAATTAAGTTTTGTAGAAAAAGTGGTTATGTAAACAATGTTTTCGGAAGAAGAACGCATTTAACAGGTATTAATGATAAAAACTTTAATGTAAGAAATTTTCAAGAAAGGGCAGCCATCAATGCACCTATACAGGGCTCTGCATCTGAAATAATGAGATTAGCTATGATAAGAATAAGTAAAAAACTTCAAAGCTTAAAAAATTGTAAAACAAAAATTTTGTTACAAATACATGACGAATTAATTTTTGAGTCTCCAAAGGAAGATATTAAAGATATATCAAAAATTATTAGAGACGAAATGACGAGTGTTAAAAGTAGTGAGCTACACTCCTTTTCGGTACCATTATTAGTAGATATAAATTTTGGTGATAATTGGGGCATGTTACATTAATTAACAACTATTGCCCAAATTAGAACAATTTAGTATTTTTAAATTAAAGAATGAATCAAACAATTGCATTAATAGACGATGATAGAAATATTCTTACTAGTATAAGTATAGCATTAGAAAAAGAAGGATTTAAGGTACAAACTTATTTAGACGGGGAGAGTGCACTAATTGGTTTAACTCGTACCCCACCAGATTTGGCAGTTATCGATATTAAAATGCCAAAAATGGATGGTGAAGAGCTTTTAAAAAAGTTAAGAAAAAAGACTACATTACCTGTTATTTTTTTAACATCCAAAGATGAAGAGGTGGATGAACTTTTAGGATTAAAATTAGGAGCAGATGATTTTGTAAAAAAATCTGGTGGCTTCTCTATTAAAGTACTAGTTGAAAGAATTAGAGTTCAATTAAGAAAAAGAGATAAAAACAATATTGAGGATGCAAAAAACATTATATCTCACGGAAAATTAAAATTGGATCCATCTCAACTGGAATGTGAATGGAACGGTAAACAATTACCAGATAAACTTACAACAACTGAATTTTTAATTGTAAAGGAGTTAGCAAAAAGACCTGGAATAATAAAAGAAAGATCACAACTCATGGATATAGCCTATAGAGAAGATACAGACATTGAGGATAGAACTATCGATAGTCATGTTAAAAGAATAAGAAAAAAATTTAAAAAAGTAGATAACAACTTTGCAGCTATAGAAACAAGATACGGAAGTGGATATCGTTGGAACGTTAATTAATGTTCAGTAGTTTTTTAAAAAATTTATCTATTTTAAAAAAATTCTTATTTATCAATCTTGTTATTTTTGTACTTATTGGAAGTTTAACAATTCTTTATTTACGTGGTGTACAACCAAATTTAACTAATGATAAAACAGTAAATCATATTAAAATTATAAACAACACAATTGACCATATCCAAAGGCTTAATATTGAATTTACTCAAAAAGATATTAGAAAATTTTTGTTTTCAACAAGGTTTTTATTTCAAAACTTAGACCGAGTTATTATATTTGATAATGATTTTAATTTAATTGGAGATACAGATACATTAGATTTAGATCCTCGATCATTTTCACAAAGATTAGATGTAATTGAAATGGATGTATTAGGAAAAGATGTTGAATTAAAAAAAAAACGCAAACACCAACAAAAAAAAATGAATTTTTATCTTTGAATGAAGTACTGTTAAATTATGTGAATTCAAATGAATTAGGAAAACCATATACTTTTACCCAAGAAAGTTACGATCAATTTTTACTAATAACAATTAAGAATGTAATTACAGAAAACAAAACTATTGGATATCTTGCTATTACAGAGAATGCAGTGGATATTAAAGCCGCAATAAATGAGAGAAAGAGTTTTATAATTAGAACTGCATTATTTGTAGCAATCGTAATTTTTATTTTTTCATTTGTTTTAAACAGATATTTTTTAAAACCAATAAAAAATTTACAGACTTATACGCATATAATAAGAGAAAAAAGTAATCAAAAAACTAATATTGAAACTATAAAAAACAGAAATGATGAAATAGGTAAGCTTTCACAGTCTCTTGATGCAATGACAAATGATTTAAGAAAGAGAATTAGCACAGCTAAAAATTTTTCAACAGATTTAGTTCATGAAATTAGAAATCCATTAGCGTCTTTAAAGAGTGCATCAGAGATAATTTATGACACTGATGATAAAACTCAAAGAGATAAACTAATTAAAATTGTATCACATGATGTAGAAAGAATTGAGAGACTTATTACTGATTATTCTCAAATGCTTAAAGATGAGGCAGCAATTACATCTGAAAAAATGAATAAAATTAATTTAGAGGAGATATCAAAATCTGTAGTAGATGACTTTAATAATATTTATAATTCAAAAAGAGGAATTTCAATAAAATTAAAAACTAATGGTTCAAAAAACTATTTTATTTTAGGAATAGAAAATAGAATAGAACAAATAATTGCAAACTTACTTGAAAACTCAATTTCTTTTAGCGAAGATAATAAAGTCATTAAAGTTGAATTAATAAAAAAAGATGATGGTAGTGTTGCATTGAATGTTATCGATCAGGGAGTAGGTTTTAAAGAAAAAGATACTGAAAAAATATTTAAAAGATTTTACAGTAATAGACCTGGAAAATTTGGAGAACATTCGGGCCTAGGGCTAAATATAGTTAAAAATCTTGTAGATCTACATAATGCTGAAATTTTTGCATCTAATAATACTGATAGAGGAGCAAAAATTGAAATTATATTTCCAAAGCCTTAATGACCAGTTGATAAATTTTATAAATTTGTTTAAAAAGCTTTCTTATGAATGATTACAAAGTAAAAGATATCAACCAAGCAGAATTCGGAAGAAAAGAAATATCGTTAGCAGAAACAGAAATGCCAGGTTTAATGGCATTGAGAAAAGAATATAAAGGAAAACATCCTCTTAAAGGTGCAAGAATTTTGGGATGTCTCCATATGACAATTCAAACAGCAGTTTTAATTGAAACTTTAGTTGATTTAGGTGCCGAAGTAAGATGGTCTTCTTGCAATATATTTTCAACACAAGATCACGCAGCTGCTGCAATTGCAAAAGCTGGAATCCCTGTTTTTGCCTGGAAAGGAGAAACAGAGGAGGAATATTGGTGGTGTGTGAAGCAAACTATAGAAGGTAAAAAAGATTGGAAACCAAATATGATTCTCGATGATGGCGGTGATTTAACTGCACTTATGCATAAAGATTATAAAGATCTATTAAAAGATATAAAAGGATTATCAGAAGAAACAACAACTGGAGTACTAGCACTTAAAAAGATGGAGGCCCAGGGAACATTATTAGTTCCGGCAATTAATGTTAACGACTCTGTTACGAAGTCCAAGTTTGATAATTTGTATGGTTGCAGGGAAAGCTTGGTAGATGGAATTAAAAGAGCAACTGATGTTATGATGTCAGGAAAAGTTGCAATCGTTGCAGGATTTGGTGATGTTGGAAAAGGAAGCGCTGCTTCATTAAGACAAAGTGGAGCACGAGTAATGGTTACAGAAACTGACCCAATATGTGCCCTACAAGCTGCGATGGAGGGATATGAAGTTGTGCTCATGGACGAAATGATTAAAGAAGCAGATATAGTTGTTACAGCGACAGGAAACAAAGACATTGTTACAGCCGATCATATGCGGGAAATGAAAGATAGAGCAATATTATGTAATATTGGACACTTTGATAATGAAATTCAAGTTGAAGCATTAAAAAATTATAAATGGG
>MDTE01025005.1_pt1 | contig 20686 bp, 19 predicted proteins | sample 811231 | NCBI WGS metagenome assembly MDTE01 (sample SAMN05326651, study PRJNA326480) | marine metagenome | isolation source: seawater | place: Indian Ocean: Red Sea | collected 2010
AGGGTCCCGGCGTAGTTTTTCAGCCAGCGCTCGAGCCAGATCACTGTTTCCAGATCGAGATGGTTAGTGGGCTCGTCGAGCAGCAACAGATCAGATCTCCGCATAAGTGCCTGCGCCAGATTTAGCCGCATCCGCCAGCCGCCGGAGAAATCGTGCACCGGACGGTCATCGTCACTCGACTCAAACCCCAGGCCGTGCAACAACTGTGCCGCGCGTGCCGGCGCGGTGTAGCCATCCAGGGCGTCGAGCTCGGCGTGTAGTTGCCCCATCCGGTGACCGTCTTGCTCCAGCTCGGCGCTGTGCAGAGCTGCCTCAACCTTGCGCAACTCACGATCACCATCGACGACATAGTTGATGGCGCTGCGGTCGGTATCGGGCGTTTCCTGTCGTACATGGGCGATTCGACTGCCCAGCGGATACTCGACATCGCCGGCATCGACGTGCAGCTCGCCTGTCAACAACGCCAGCAAAGAGCTCTTGCCGGTGCCATTGCGCCCAACAATGCCGAGCTTGGCCCCACCGGGGATTCGAAAGCTCGCATCCGCAAACAATACGCGGCGACCGCGTCTCAGGGTGACGTTCTTGAATTGCAGCATGAGTTCAGTGCGTTGCGCCGCCAGTCCCGACGCCAGCTGTGAAACCTCTCGAGCCATCTCAGCAGGGTCTCGGGGACGTGCGCGCGCTTCCACTCACCGGCGGCATACTTATTCGCCTCAGCCAGAGTGGGATAGATATGAATGGTGCTGAGAATCTTTTTCATGCCGAGTTTGAACCGCATCGCCGTGACGTACTCGGCGATGAGATCGCCGGCATGCTCACCCATGATGGTGACACCGAGGATCTTGTCGCGCCCTGGTGCCGTGAGCACTTTTACAAAACCATGTGCCTCACTGTCGGCTATGGCCCTGTCCAGGTCGTCCATGCCGTAAACCGTTATCTCGTAGTCGATACCTTGCTCTTTCGCTTCCAGCTCGTTGAGTCCCACACGCGCGACCTCCGGGTCAGTGAAGGTCGCCCACGGGATCACTGAGTAGTCGACTTTGAATTTCTTCAGCGAGCCAAACAGCGCGTTGACACTCGCATACCAGCCTTGATGCCCAGACACGTGGGTAAACTGAAACGGCCCCACGACATCGCCACAGGCGAAAATGTTTGGAAAGCTTGTCTGAAGATACTCGTTGACGTCGAGGGTGTTATCGACGTTCACACCAAGATTCTCCAACCCGAACCCGGTGACATTGGGCTTACGACCAACCGCGACCAACACCACGTCGAACTCGACCCTGACCTCGACGCCTTCGGACTCGCAGACCAGCACCCTCTCGCCGTCTTCGACGTGAAATGATTTAGCACGGTGATTTACCAGCACATGCACGCCGTCGCGTTCCAGACTCTGTTGCAGCGCATTGGAGACCTCGACGTCTTCACGCGACACGATTCTCGGCAACATCTCGACCTGGGTGACCTCGGTACCGAGTCGGGCGAACGCTTGTGCGAGTTCGCTGCCGATGGGTCCACCACCCAGCACCACCATACGCCGCGGCTGCTCGCGCAAGTCCCAGATGGTGTCGGAAGTCAGATAGCCGACATCGTCCAAGCCGGGAATGACCGGCACAAAAGGTCTCGCACCCGTGGCAATCACGATGCTTCGCGTGGTCAGCGTCTGGCCATTCACCCGCACCTCGTAGGGTGAGACGATCTCGCCTTCGCCTTCGACGCAGTTCACGCCCAGCTTGGTGTAGCGCTCCACCGAGTCATGCGGCTCGATATCCCGAATCACACCCTGCACGCGCTCCATGATGTCGGCAAAGTCAAATTCGACCTTCGCGCTGCGCATGCCAAACTCACGCGCACGGGCGATGGACTTTATGAACTTCGCCGAGCGGATGAGCGCCTTGGATGGCACACAGCCGGTGTTCAAGCAGTCACCACCCATCTTGTGCCTCTCGATGAGTGTGACTTTAGCTTTGACCGCCGCCGCGATGTAGGACGTCACCAGGCCAGCGGAACCCGCCCCGATCACGACCACGTTGTTGTCGAATTGAGCCGGCCTGGGAAACGGCCTCAGTACCCGGTGGACTTTGATGTGCTCGACCACACGTCGTGCGATGAACGGGAACAACCCCAGCAACACGAACGAACCGATCAACGTGGGACTCAGGATACCGGCCGGCGATTCGATCTGGGCGAGCTGGGTGCCAGCATTCACGAACACCAGCGTACCCGGCAACATACCGATCTGGGAGACCAAAAAGAACTTCCAAGCCGGCATGCGAGTCAGTCCCATCACCAGATTGATGACAAAAAATGGAAAGGCTGGCACCAAACGCAGGAACACCAAATACGAGATGCCATCCTTCTCCACACCTGCGTTGATGGTGCGAAGACTGTCCGCGAAACGCGACTGCACGAGGTCCCTGAACAAAAACCGGGCTACCAGGAGCGCAGCGGTGGCACCGATGACAGACGCGAAAGATACCGCCACCGTTCCCCAGAGCAGACCAAAGACGGCGCCGCCTACCAGGGTCATGACTGCCGCCCCGGGCAACGAAAGCGCTGTCACAGCAATGTAGATACCGACATAGATCAGTAATGCTTGGAGAGGGTTATCCTGCTGATGGTGCTCGATACGGTCTCTCTGCGCGTCGAAGTACTCGAGGTTGAAGTAGGTCCCGAGGTCGAACATGAAGAAACCCACAATCAAAGCGGCAATTACGGCGAAGAGCGGCAATTTTGCAGGTTTCATGGGTCGATCCTGTCGCTATCCGGTCTCCGACGGAGTCCGGTCCAGCGCAATTGTAAAGGACTGATGCCTACAACGGCATCGGATTGCCATGAAGTTTGTGGCAAACCTAACGTTCTGAGAGACGCCGTTGCCGGACATATCCCCAATCACTAGAACCAGCTCGCTCACCATGTCATTGAATTTCGGCGGCGAGCAATGACACCGGTTCGCCCAGTAGGGCAGCCGACCAGACCAGTGAATTGAACCGTTTCCAGCGTATGGGAATATGCGACATCGCCTTCCCGGATACGCTTGCGGGAAGCACGCAGACGAGCGTGTTCTGAGGATACGGTCGCCGCGCAGCGGCTCAAGACACCGGACGGGAGTCAGGCACTCTTGGGTTTGTCGCAGTCTTCGCCAAACAGGGTCGCCCAGTCGCCTTCATCCTGATCGAGGTCGAGCTCGACACCGGACACGGTCACTGGTTCCTGAATGCCACGCACGTTCACCTGCCGACGACTGCTGAACTTGGGTCGGGTATCGCTGGATGACGCGCAGGCGACATCGTCAGAAACCACGATCGACATTGAGTCAGCGAAGCCACAAAGCCGCGCCGCGAGATTCACGGTCGCACCAATAGCTGAGTAGTCCAGATGGTCCTCGGAGCCAATATTGCCAATCAGCACCGGTCCCATATGAACACCGATACCCAGTTCCATGGCCGACATCCGCGCCGACACCTGGTCCATCTTGGTAAGACCGATAATCTCCAGAGCGCAGTGACAAGCCCGAGCAACACGGTCCAGCGTTTCGAGTACGACCAATGATATGCGATGCCGGCCACCCACAGATGGTCTCGAACCGTTCCGACACATCGGTGTAACCCAGCTTAGCGTCCATCTCCCAGAACCAATCTGCAGCAACCTCGGTAACGTCGCGGAACTGCTCCTCTCGCACCAGGCGCTCGCGCTCGGCGCGTTTGCGGTCAGTAACCTCTTGACGCAACTCGTCGCTGACTCGATCCAGCTCGGCGGTGCGCGCCTCTACGGTGTTCTCCAGACATGAGACATGTGCAGCGCTCCTGGTCTTCTGCTCTCTTGACCGCGGCTCGGCTAGTCGATCGATCATGGCCAACAAGAATACGAGCAGGAACGGCCTGCCGCTCATCAGTCAACGGTTCGATCCATCTCTCAGTACGTACGGTGATACGGGGTGCTGGACTACGGCCTCCGGACGTAGCTTCCCTGTTTTCTTTATCTATCGGTCGAGTGCGGACGGTGCATACGAACAGACTCTCCTCGAAGCCCCACACGTCCTGAAATTTGGCCGACCTTAATAGGCCCGATTTGTTGTGTGGAACCCGGCCGAAGAAAAACGTAGGTCAAGCCGTGGCTCTCGACAAGGTAAAGTCATCACTATTTTCGAAATTGCACGCAATTCAGCCGTTTAAATCATGATTCGCGCGATTTGGACACGAATGCGGCAACACCAGCGGCTCCGGAACGGGCGTCAACACGCTAAAATTCTCCGAACAGGAGGACGCCAATGACCATTCCATCGATTTTCAGGCTCGCAACCACCACTCTGATCGCCCTGAGTGTCGTGTTTCCGCCGGTGGTGAGCGCCGCGGATCAGGTCACACACGCGGTCGCCATCCACGGTGAGCCGCGATATCCGGCCGACTTCCCGCACCTGGACTACGTCAACCCAGATGCGCCCAGAGGCGGCATCATGCGCCGCTACACACTCGGTACCTTCGACAGTCTCAATCCTTTCATTTTGAAAGGCGTCAAGGCCGCCGGGCTGGCATATTTCTATGACACCTTGACCACCCAACCGGGCGACGAGAGCGCTGTCGAGTACGGTCTCATCGCCGAGAGCATCGAGGTACCCGAAGATCGTTCGTCGGTGACGTTCAAGCTACGACCGGAAGCGACATTTCACGACGGAGAACGCATCAAGCCCGAAGATGTGGTGTTCTCGCTGGAAACCCTGAAACGCGACGGCCATCCGCTCTACCAGAGTTACTTTGGAGATATTGTCGAGGCTGTGGTGCTCGACGAGTATCGGGTGCGATTCAACTTCTCGGAAGGCTTCAACAACGAGCTGCCGGTGATTACCGGCCAGCTGCCGGTGCTGCCCAAGCATTACTGGACGGAGAACGATTTCACCAAAAGCACGCTAGTACCGCCACTGGGCAGCGGCCCGTACACTGTAGAGTCACTCGACGCCGGCCGTAGTATCACCTGGCACCGGGTGAAAGACTACTGGGCGCAGGACTTACCCATAAACGTCGGGCGTTACAACGTCGATGTGCTGCGCTTCGACTACTACCGTGACGAGACCATCGCTCTTGAAGCCTTCAAGAGCGGCGACTACGACATCCGGCGTGTTCGAGCCTCCAAGGAATGGGCACGAGGTTACGACTTCCCTGCCGTGGAGCAGGGTTTGGTGAAGCGCGAAGAAATTGCCCACGAGCTTCCAACGGGCATGCAGGCTTTCATTATCAACACCCGGCGCCCGCAGTTCGCCGACGCCCGGGTACGCGAGGCTTTGTCGTACGCATTCGACTTTGAGTGGACCAACGAGAACCTTTTCTATGGAGCCTACAAACGCACTGAGAGCTACTTCTCCAACTCAGAGCTGGCAGCAACCGGGGTACCACAGGGCGAGGAACTCGAGCTGCTCGAACGCTATCGCGATCAACTCCCGGTTGCATTGTTTACCGAGCCATTCACCGTGCCCAAGACCGATGGAACCGGCAACATTCGCGCCAACCTGCGCCAGGCGACCCGTTTACTCAATGAGGCTGGCTGGAAAGTCACCAATGGTGCGCTGACCCATCAAGAGACGGGAGAGACATTGAGCTTTGAGTTCCTGATCCGTGATCCCTTGATGGAGCGCATTGTGCTGCCCTACATCCGAAACCTGGGGCGTCTGGGCATCGAAGCGAGCATTCGCAGCGTCGATATTGCGCAATATCAGGCCCGGATCGAGAACTTCGACTTCGACGTCACCACCTTGGTGCTGAGCCAATCCTTGTCCCCGGGAAACGAGCAGCGCGAGATGTGGGGCTCCGCAGAAGCCGACGTGGTGGGCAGCAGAAACTACATGGGCATCACGAGCCCGGTGGTCGACGCTCTCATAGACGGTTTGATTCAGGCGCGTACCCGGAATAGCCTGGTTAACCACACGCGCGCCCTCGATCGGGTGCTGCTGTGGCATCACTATGTCGTACCCCACTTCCACATTCGCACTTTTCGGGTGGCTTATTGGGACAAATTCGAACGCCCCGCCATATCACCGCGGTACGAACTCGGTCTCGACACCTGGTGGGTAGACGTGACAAAGGCACAACGACTCGCCGGGGAATCCGGCGACTAACGCACGGCACCGAATCAACAACTCACCATCTCTGATTCATGATCTCCTACATCATTCGGCGCTTGCTGCTCATGATTCCGACCTTGTTCGGAATCATGCTAATCAACTTCGTGATCATCCAGTTCGCGCCTGGTGGCCCGGTGGAGCAGGTGCTGGCAACGATGTCAGGGCCCAAGACATCGGCCACGGCGCGCTTTGGCGGCCAACAGGCTGATGAGGCGAGCGGCAGCAGCGCCGGGAGCGAGCAATCGCAGAGTCAATACCGAGGTGCCCGCGGTATTGATCCGGAGCTCATAAAAGCTCTCGAACGCCAGTTTGGTTTCGACCGGCCAGCCCACGAGCGATTCGTGAAAATGATGGGAAACTTTCTGCGGTTTGATTTTGGCGACAGCTATTTTCGCGACCGAAGGGTCGTTGAGCTGGTCATCGAGAAGCTTCCGGTGTCGATCTCGCTCGGTCTGTGGACCACGCTGCTGGTGTATTTGATCTCCATCCCACTCGGCATCAAGAAAGCAGTACGCGATGGCGCCGGATTCGATGTCTGGACCTCGATGGTAATCATCATCGGCTACGCCATACCAGGATTCATGTTCGCGGTGCTGTTGATCGTCGTGTTTGCCGGTGGAACATTCCTGGACTGGTTCCCATTGCGTGGCCTGGTCTCGGACAACTGGAACGAACTCAGCTGGACGATGCGTATTGTGGATTACTTCTGGCATCTCACCTTGCCGATTCTCGCGATGGTCATCGGCGGCTTTGCAAGTTTGACCATGCTGACCAAGAACTCCTTTCTCGAAGAGATCAATAAGCAGTACGTGCTGACGGCCTATGCCAAGGGAGCCAGTGAGCGTCGAGTGCTTTATGGCCACGTGTTCCGCAATGCCATGCTGATTGTAGTTGCCGGCTTCCCGGCAGCCTTCGTGGGCATTTTGTTTACCAGCCAGCTTTTGATCGAGGTCATATTCTCACTCGACGGGCTGGGCTATCTGGGTTACGAATCCGTCATCAATCGAGACTACCCGATCATTTTCGCAACCGTGTACTTGTTCACCTTGATCGGGCTGGTGCTGCATCTCGTGGGTGATTTGCTCTACACCATCATTGACCCACGGATTGATTTCGAGGCGAGACCGGGCCGATGAAGTTGAGCCCGTTGAACGAACGTCGTCTGGCTGCATTTCGGGCAAACCGCCGGGGCTACTGGTCACTGTGGATCTTTGCTGCCTTGTTCACGCTCACGCTGGGAGCGGAACTCATCGCCAACGACAAGCCCATTGCCGTTTGGTACGAGAACGAGTTCTATCTGCCGATCGTCAATGTCTACTCGGAGACCACCTTTGGAGGTGAGTTTGACTCGGAAGCGGAATATCGGGACCCGTTCGTGGAGGAGCTCATCAATACAAAAGGCTGGATGCTGTGGCCGCCAGTGCGATACAGCTTTGACACCATCAACTACGACCTGCCAGTGCCAGCGCCCGCGCCACCCTCTGCCGAGAATTGGCTGGGCACCGACGACCAGGGGCGTGATGTACTCGCCCGATTGATTTATGGGTTTAGGATTTCGGTGTTGTTCGGCTTGGTGTTGACGTTATCGAGCTCGATCATCGGTGTCGCAGCGGGCGCTGTTCAGGGATTCAGTGGCGGCTGGATCGACCTCGTGTTTCAGAGAGTCGTTGAAATCTGGAATGGTCTGCCGGTGCTGTTCTTACTGATCATCCTGGCCTCGCTGATTCAGCCAAGCTTCTGGCTGCTGCTCGGCTTGATGCTGATGTTCAGCTGGACCGCCCTGGTTGGCGTCGTGCGCGCGGAGTTTCTGCGAGCGCGAAATTTCGAGTATGTGCGGGCAGCGCATGCACTCGGTGTCGGCAATGCCACCATCATGTTCAGGCATCTGCTACCCAACGCCATGGTGGCCACACTCACATTCGTTCCGTTCATCCTGAACGGCTCCATCACCACGCTCACATCGCTCGACTTTCTCGGCTTTGGCCTGCCGGCTGGTTCGGCCTCACTTGGTGAGCTGCTCGCCCAGGGTAAAGCCAATTTGCATGCCCCCTGGCTTGGCATCACGGCGTTTGCGACACTCGCGGTCATGCTGAGTCTGTTAATCTTTGTCGGTGAGGCAGTACGTGATGCGTTCGACCCGCGCAAGACAGTGACCATCCAGTCATGAACGACACTTTGCTCACTGTCGAGGACCTGCGTGTGCATTTTGGCAGCGGCACCCACGAGGTTGAGGCTGTACGCGGGGTGTCGTTGAGCATCGCACCGGGGGAGACGGTTGCGTTAGTCGGCGAGAGCGGCTCCGGAAAGTCAGTCACGGCCCTGTCGGTTCTGCAACTGCTGCCCTACCCGCGCGCCCATCATCCAACTGGCAGTATCCGTCTCGATGAGCGTGAGCTCATAGGTGCAAGCACCGCGCAGCTTCGCGGAATCCGGGGCCGTGAGATCAGCATGATTTTTCAAGAGCCGATGACCTCGCTGAATCCACTGCACAACATCGAGCGCCAGATTGGCGAGAGCCTGGCGCTACACAAGGGACTACGCGGCGCGGCCGCTCTCGCGCGAACACTCGAGCTTCTGGAACTGGTCGGCATCAAGCGAGCCGCGAGCAGGCTGAAGGCCTATCCTCATCAGCTTTCGGGGGGACAGCGTCAGCGGGTCATGATCGCCATGGCACTCGCAAACGAGCCGCGGCTGTTAATCGCTGATGAACCCACCACCGCGCTCGATGTCACCATTCAAGCACAGATACTCGAGCTGCTCAGACAACTGCAGGCTCGTCTGGGTATGGCCATGCTGCTCATCACTCACGACCTCGGTATTGTTCGAAAAATGGCGAGCCGGGTGTCTGTGATGCATCAAGGCGAGGTCGTCGAGTCCGGTGCAGTGGCGGACGTGTTCGACCATCCGCAACACGACTACACGACGCGATTGCTTAAGGCGCAACCGAGCACCGGCAAAGCGCGTACCGCGGACGACTCGGCACCGGTTCTGCAGGCAAAAGACGTCCGGGTCTGGTTTCCCGTCAAAGCCGGCGTGCTCCGACGCACCGTCGACCACATCAAGGCGGTCGATGGCATCGATCTACAAATCGCCGCGGGTCGCACACTCGGCGTGGTCGGAGAAAGCGGCTCGGGCAAGACCACCCTGGGGCTCGCGCTCCTCAATCTGGAAACCAGTGAGGGTACCATCCGTTTCGATGGGCATGAACTGGGCGCGGTGTCGAAACAGCAGATGAGAGCACTGCGCCGCGAGATGCAGATCGTCTTTCAAGACCCCTACGGCAGCCTGAGTCCGAGGATGTCGGTCGCTCAGCTGGTATCGGAAGGGCTGCTGGTGCACCACCCGAAGCTCCGTGCAGATCAACGTGACGCCCGCGTGTGTGCGGCCCTGCAGGAGGTCGGCATCGATATCGACACTCGGCATCGATATCCGCATGAGTTCTCGGGCGGACAACGCCAACGAATCGCAATTGCACGAGCGATGGTGCTGAAGCCACGTCTGGTGGTGCTCGACGAGCCCACCTCTGCACTGGACGTTTCCGTGCAGGCACAGATCGTCGAGCTGCTGCGCGATTTGCAACACCGTCACGGCCTCGCCTACTTGTTCATCAGCCACGATCTCAGGGTCATTCGCGCCCTGGCCGATGAAATCCTGGTCATGCGCGATGGTGTGGTTGTGGAGCGCGGCGGCACCGAGGGGATTTTTACTGATCCTAAAGAGCCCTACACCCGGGCCCTGATCTCTGCTGCGCTCAATCTGGAAGTCGCCGAAGGACACACCGTTCGCGACTGAGACAGACGGCACTCCTTGGAATAACCCGCTGTTTCATAAGGCTTTCGCCCTATACCCGTCGCCGCCATAGAATACTTGACCGAAATACTCGGATTAGGCATTATTCCCGACCGATTTAGTCAGGAATTATCGGTACGCCACCATGGTCAGCAGCACACACGACGTCGAAGATCTGGTCAAGAAAGAGTACGAGCACGGGTTTGTTACGGATGTCGACTCCGACACCGTGCCACCGGGTCTGGATGAAGACGTGATCCGCCTGATTTCCAAGAAAAAAAATGAGCCGCAGTTTCTTCTCGACTGGCGGTTGCAGGCCTTCCGCCACTGGCTGACCATGGGCGAGCCCGACTGGGCAAAACTCAACATCGTGCCGGTGGACTATCAGGATATCTCCTACTACTCGGCGCCAAAGTCGAAAAACGATGGCCCCAAGAGTCTCGACGAGGTCGATCCAAAGTTGCTCGAAACCTACGAGAAGCTCGGTATTCCGCTGGCCGAGCGCGCGATACTCGCGGGGGTCGCCGTCGACGCCGTGTTCGACAGCGTGTCGGTGACTACCACCTTCAAAGAAAAACTCGCGGAAGTCGGCGTGATTTTCTGCTCTTTCTCCGAAGCCGTGCAGCATCACCCGGAGCTCATAGAGCAATACTTGGGCACCGTGGTGCCCTACACCGACAACTTCTTCGCCACTATGAATTCGGCGGTCTTCACGGACGGATCATTTTGCTACATCCCCAAAGGGGTGCGCTGCCCGATGGAGCTGTCCACCTACTTCCGTATCAACCAGGCCAAGACCGGACAGTTCGAACGTACATTGGTGGTCGCTGACGAAGGCTCGCATGTCAGCTATCTCGAAGGCTGCACCGCGCCCATGCGCGACGAGAATCAGCTGCATGCCGCAGTCGTCGAGCTGGTCGCGCTCGAAGACGCGGAGATCAAATACTCGACCGTGCAAAACTGGTACCCCGGCGATGAAAACGGCGTGGGCGGCATATACAACTTTGTCACCAAACGCGGTGAGTGTCGGGGTGACAACTCCAAGATTTCCTGGACCCAGGTGGAAACCGGCTCCGCCATTACCTGGAAATACCCGAGCTGTGTTCTGCGCGGAGACAACAGCATCGGCGAATTCTACTCCGTAGCGCTCACCAACAACTGCCAGCAAGCGGACACGGGCACCAAGATGATCCACCTGGGCGCAAACTCGAGGAGCACGATTCTCTCCAAGGGAATCTCCGCGGGACGTGGACAGAATGCCTACCGCGGTCTGGTGCAGATTCACAAGGGCGCCGAGTCGGCACGCAACTATACCCAGTGTGACTCATTGCTCATGGGTGACAAATGCGGCGCTCACACCTTCCCGTATGTGGAAGTGAAGAATCCCACCGCAAAAGTGGAACACGAAGCCACCACATCGAAGATTGCGGACGACCAATTATTCTACTGCCGGCAACGCGGAATTTCCGAAGAGGATGCGGTGTCGATGATCGTCAATGGCTTCTGCAAAGAAGTGTTTAGGGAGCTGCCGATGGAGTTCGCAGTCGAAGCCCAGAAGCTGCTGAGTGTCAGCTTGGAAGGAGCTGTCGGCTAGGCCGAAGTCACCGCTGCACACGGGCTGTGAGGTCTCCTGCCGGAGCGGAGTTGCCGTCCCAGCCTCAGCACTACAAAGGGTATGTTGAAATTATGCTGAGCATCAAGAATTTGTCCGTGAATGTGGACGACAAGCCAATCCTTCGCGGTTTGAGCATCGAAGTCGGAGCCGGCGAGGTACACGCAATCATGGGGCCAAATGGCTCCGGCAAGAGTACGCTCGCGCATGTGCTCGCAGGTCGCGATGGCTACGAGGTCACGGGTGGCGACGTGACATACAACGGCGAGTCGTTGCTGGAGATGTCACCCGAAGAGCGCGCCTGCGCCGGCGTTTATCTGGCGTTCCAGTATCCTGTCGAGATTCCGGGCGTCAACAACACCTATTTCTTGAAGGCAGCGGTTAATGCAGTGCGCACGGCACGAGGCGAGGCGGAGCTCGACGCCATGGATTTCATGAAGCTCGTTCGTGAAAAGCTCAAGGTACTGAACATGGATGAAGGCTTGCTCAAACGAAACGTCAATGTGGGCTTTTCGGGCGGAGAGAAAAAACGCAACGAGATTTTCCAGATGGCGGTCATGGAGCCTGGCCTCGCCATCCTCGACGAGACCGATTCCGGTCTGGACATCGATGCACTCAAGGATGTCGCCGACGGCGTCAATTCTCTGCGCAGTCCAGATCGGGCGATGATTGTCATCACACACTATCAGCGTCTGCTGGACTACATCGTGCCGGATCACGTGCATGTATTGTCGAAGGGCCAGATCGTGAAGTCCGGTGGCCGAGACCTCGCGCTCACGCTTGAGGCGCAGGGCTACAGCTGGGTTCACGAAGCACCGGCAGGCGCCTGATCATGAGTGAGGCAGTGGAGCACTATCTGAGCAGCCATGAGTCCCTTGCACCGCAGCTGCCCGGCGCCGAGCTGGGCTGGCTTGCGTCCATGAGAACCCATGGACTCGAGCATTTTCGCCAGGTCGGCTTTCCCACTACCCGTCAGGAAGACTGGAAGTACACCGGTGTCACGCCGATAGAGAAACGTAACTTCTCCAAAGCTTCGGTGGAGCAGCCTGCGCTTGCTATGGACGCACACCGCATCGGCGGGCTCGACTGCCACGAGCTGGTGTTCGTCGACGGCCGGTACTCGGCTCAGATGTCGAGCCTGGGTCTCGATACCGGCGACATCACTGTCACACCACTTGCGCAGGCAATCACCGGATCCCCGACTCTGCTCGAGCAACACCTGGGCAAACACGCGTCGTCGACCCAGAGCGGCTTCTCGGCGCTGAACACAGCATTCATCGACGACGGCGCAGTCATACACCTCAAGGCCGGTGCAGCGCTCGACAAGCCCTTGACCATACTTTTCATTTCGAGCGGCCAGACCACCGACATGTTGTCGCAGCCACGCGTATTGATCGTCGCCGAAAGTGGCGCTAGTGCGACTGTCATCGAACGCTATGTATCCGCGACCGAAGCCGTATATCTCAACAACGTGGTGACCGAAGTGGTGCTCGGCGAGGGCGCAAATCTCGAGCACTACAAGTTGCAGGAAGAATGCGACAAAGCGTTTCATATCGCGACCCTGCAAGTTTCGCAGGCTGATTCGAGCCGCTTTGTCTCCTACTCGATCGCGCTGGGCGCACGGCTGGCGCGCAATGAAATCAACAGTCAGCTCGGCGAGCACGCGATCTGCGAGCTCTACGGTCTGTACATGGCCACCGGCAGGCAGCACATGGACTTCCACACCCGCGTCGATCACACCAAGCCACATGGTGTGAGTAAAGAGTTCTACAAGGGTGTGCTCGATGGACGCGGACGCGGTGTCTTCAATGGTCAGGTGTACGTTCATCCTGACGCCCAGAAAACCGATGCAGAGCAGGCCAACAACAACTTGCTGTTGTCGCGTCACGCCGAAATCGACACCAAACCGCAGCTGGAGATCTACGCTGACGACGTCAAATGCGCGCACGGCGCTACCGTCGGACAACTGGACGACAACATGGTGTTTTACTTGCGCTCGCGCGGTATAGACGCGACAGCGGCCCGAGGTCTTTTGACTTACGGCTTCGCGAGCGAGGTGTTCGAGAGCATGGGCAGCGATGCGGTGCGTGAACATTTGCGCGACGCTCTGGTCGAGTGGCTACCAAACGCCGAGCAAGTAAGGGAGCTGGTTACATGAACGTGGACACTGGCATCAACTTTGGCAGCTCAACCGAGGCGGTGTTTGATCCGTATAGAGCACGACAGGACTTTCCGGTCCTCGACCAGACCGTACACGGAAAACCGCTCGCCTATTTGGACAATGCTGCAACAACGCACAAGCCACAAGCAGTCATCGACGCGACCACAAAGTACTACGCTCAGGACAATTCTAATGTGCACCGAGGCCTGCACACCCTGAGCGAGCGCGCGACCCGCGACTACGAAGGTGCAAGAGACAAGCTGCAAAAGTTCTTCAACGCTTCCAGTCGCCAGGAAGTGCTCTACACCAAAGGCACCACCGACGGCATCAATCTGGTCGCCCAGTGCTATGTCCGGCCACGCGTCGGGCCAGGTGACGAAATCATCATCACCCACATGGAGCACCACTCGAACATCGTGCCCTGGCACATGGTCTGTGAGCAGACCGGCGCTACCTTGAAGGTAGTGCCCATCAACGACGCGGGCGAGCTCGATCTCGACGCCTATTTGGACATGCTGGGCCCAAAGACCCGATTCGTGTCGGTGGTGTATTTGTCGAACTCATTGGGAACCATCAACCCGGTGCGCGACATCATTGACGCGGCGCATGCCCAAGGGGTTCCTGTTCTGCTGGATGGCGCTCAGGCAAGCTCACGCATTGCCGTTGACGTTCAAGCGTTGGGTTGTGACTTCTATGCCATGTCCGGACACAAGGTCTATGGCCCGACAGGGGTCGGCATGCTGTACGGTCGTGAAGCCTTGCTCGATGACATGGTCCCCTACCAGGGCGGTGGCGACATGATTCGTACCGTGTCACTCAACAAGACCACTTACAACGACTTGCCTTACAAGTTCGAGGCCGGCACACCCAACATTGCCGGAGCCATAGCACTGGGTATCGCGCTCGACTATCTATCCGGGCACGGCGTAGAGGCAATCGACGAACACGAACGACAACTTCTCGACTACGCCACCGACGCAGTTGCCGAGGTCAAGGGCCTGAAGGTCATTGGCACTGCCGAGCACAAAGCGGGGGTACTTTCCTTCGTGCTCGAAGGTGCTCATGCGCACGATGTCGGCACTATTCTCGACACCCAGGGTGTCGCCATCCGCGCAGGCCACCACTGCACCATGCCGCTGATGGAGCGATTCGGTGTCGCCGCGACTGCTCGTGCTTCGTTCGGGCTATACAATACTCGCGAGGATGTGGTCCAGTTCATCACCGGACTGCACAAGACGATAGAGCTTTTCGGCGACTGAAATAATGTGCACATGGCTGTTGCCTGTCGTTCATACGAAGCACTGAATACAGATTTCACGGAGAACTACGAGCATGGCGGAGTGGGTTGACGTCGCAGCCCCGGTGGATATCGACCCCGGCAGCTGTCATGTTGTCGACGTAGATGATGTCATGATTGCCGTGTTCAACCTCGACGGACGGTTCTACGCCATCGAAGACGTGTGCACACACGACTACGAAACACTGACCGGTGGGCCTATTAATGGCTGTGAGGTAACCTGTCCTCGGCACGGTGCACGCTTCAACATCAAAACCGGTGAAGCGTTATGTGCGCCGGCCTACGAGCCGGTGTCAACGTTTCCCGTGCGCATCGAGAACGGCATGGTACAAGTGATGGATGACCGATGGGACTAGGACGAAATGAAGGGGTGCTGTCGCATGTCTTCGATCTGCTGATCGGGGCCGTCACCGCAGTGGTTGCCTGGTTGCTCTACGAGCAAACCGGAGAAACCCTTTGGTCGCTGTTGCTGTTGATTGTCGTTACGGTCGGCATGGTCTGGTGGCGTATGCGCGACTACAACCAGGCATCGGAAGAATCAGACTGATCCCACCTCGAGGCGGGCACAGAGCAGTGCCGCGGATCAGCTAAGACCTGCTGACCACATAGCTCAAGATCTCGACAACCTGCTCGGGCGTCTGCGCCCAAGCCATCGCCGCGGCATCGACCTCTTTGAGCGCATGCACGATGTCGGGCTCATGCAGTGTCACATACGGCTTGCCGATAGCCGCGCAATACCCGGCATCGAACGCCGCGTTCCACTGCCTGTACTTGTCACCGAACCGGACCACCGCCAGGTCACATTTCGAAAGCAAGGTGCGGGTGCGGATTCCATTCACCTTCGAAGACTTGTGGTCGCGCCAGAACCCTTCGGATTCACCGCCCAGTACATCGCCAGCAGCATCGCTGGCAGCATGATCAGTTATCGCCGAAGTAAATACGACCGGCAAATCGCGTTGACTCGCGCCATCCATGATTTGCTTGCGCCAATCGGTGTGAATCTCACCCGACAAATAAACCGTCCAGTTCATCGCGCTCATTCCTCGATAGTCGTCGACAGCCGATCATGGGCTGACATTCTCGTAGCAGAACCCGTAGTAGTAATCGAGTTTCTTGTACAGAGCGTTACAGCCGATACCCGCTATCATCTCGTGCAGCTGTGACTCAGATGGAAAGTTTTTCATCACTTCGTGCATCGAGCCATTGGCGAGACTTCGAGTCTGATAGCTGTTGCCGTCATCATCATAGCGGCTGATGGGATGATTACTGCCTTCGACATAGCAGTTATCAACAAACACAATTCGTGCACCCGGCTCCAGACGCGATCCCACGTGCTCGACAAATGCACGGCGTCGACTGCGGGGTACATGCGACAACCAAAAGCCCAGAAACGCGGCATCGAACACACCCAAGTCTCCGGCCAAAGCATAGGCATCACCCACGACGAAGCTGACTTTCGGTTGCCGGATTCGGGAGCGGGCAATCTCCAGAGTGGAATCAGCGCTATCCACCCCCACGAGTTCGGCCGCCACTTGGACTATGCTTTGTGTCCAATATCCGGTCCCGCAAGCAATATCCAGCACCCTGCGCCCGACGAACAAAGACTCGAGCCAGGCCCGCAAAGCCACGATGTCGGCCTGACGCTCCGGCTTCTCGTAAACTTCGTCATACTCGGACGCACGTGAGGCGTAGTACTGTTTGATTGGTGTGTCCAGAACACTCACTCGGTCGTCTCCCGTCCCTCCGGAGTATTCGAATGGTTGTACTGCTCGAGTAAATCAATGTAGGCGCCTTCGATCAGTGGGGGCTTCTCGATGCCGAGCTGCACCATCAAGTCGAGCACGAAACTCGAGCTGGACACCCTCCGAATTCACTCAAAAATGTCTCCTGCTCGTGAGACGGTGGATGAACACTGGGCACATACAGGTAGTAACCGATGGACACGACCAAGACCACGACGCTGAACAACAAAAATTGTTTGAGCTCTTTGCTCATCGGCTGTCTCGAAGAACCTCTTGAAGGGGCGCTATGCTAGCTCCCTATGTTGCACTCAGCACCAGCTGAGCGTTGCGACGTTCGACCTGCATGACAAAATTCGAGCGGTCGATCTGGAGCGCGCTTTCGACATCCGCCGCCGGAAAGTCGGTACCCTCACTCATGATGAACTTCTTCGCCGCACCCGAACCCCGAACACGTTGACAGACTTCGGACTTCGCCAGTGGGCATCCACGAATCAGACTCGCGATGTATTCGGCGCAGACGCTGTCCTCCTCACCCCCGCCACCGGGTCTCACACCTGTAGCTACAAAGCTTACGCGGTGCGGATTGAGTATCTGCAAGTACGCTGCCGTAGCCGCTGCAACACTGAGCCCTGCGACCAGCAGCGGAGAAGCCCGGGCAGCCAGAACCGCACCTTGGGCTCCAGCCGTAGTCCGCTGCACCAATCGCTTTTCCCGCAGGTCCATGCCGGCTAATGTCGACGGCGAGTTTGGCAGATCGAAGCCGGGTATGGGACGGCCATCGACCTCACCGAGCAACAAGATATCTGGGTGGTGATGACGAATCTCGAAGGCCTCATCCACCGTCGCAACCAGAACGATCTCCTTGGCACCTCTTTCGAACGCTACCGCGGCGGTCGTGAAGGCACGCAGCACATCGATGACAACGACCACGCCCTCAGCCTCAGCGCAATTTCTCAATGTAAAATTCTGGAACTCGATGGTCATGCGTGTGTGCCGGCAAGTAGCTACAGCAGCGATCCCGCGTATACCTCAGTCTGCCGTAGAATCTGACTTCGGCAACGCATCAACCTGGCGTTCCAGACATTGTTGCGGTGATCCACTGGATGTGTCGACGACAAAAGTGTGGACCTGGCCAAGACTCATAGCGCCGTTCTTGGACGTTCCTCCAGGTCGGCCGGACTGGTCGGCACTTGTGCGGAAATGGCGCGCCCGGAGGGACTCGAACCCCCAACCCTCGGCTTCGAAGGCCGATGCTCTATCCAATTGAGCTACGGGCGCGCGGGTAACAACATTGTGATCCTACCGAGTCAGTACCCGTTGGACCAAGACCTTCGGGTCAGTTTCGCAAATCAGCATGTCTCGGTTGGCCTGACTGACATAGTTTTCTGTCACACAATGGTCCAGGAAATCGAGCAGCCGATCGTAGAACCCATCGGTGTTCAACAAACCAACGGGCAGGTCTTCGATACCGAGCTGCACGCTGACCCACATCTCGAACAGCTCATCCAAGGTGCCGAGCCCTCCAGGCAAAGCAATGAACCCGTCACTGAGCTCGGCCATCTTCGCCTTGCGCTCAGCAAAATCGCGCGTCATGACTTTTTGCGTCAGACCGGTGTGAACATGTTCGTCAGCAAACAAGCCTTCGGGAACAATACCGATGGCCTCGCCTCCCTTCTCCAGGACCCCGTCCGCGACCGCACCCATCATGCCGCCGCTACCGCCGCCATAGACCAAACCACAGCCGGCATCGACCAGCGCATGACCCATCGCCCGTGCACCAACCGTGTAGCTGGACAGGCGACCCGGATTGGAGCCACAGAACACACAAAGCCTAGACATGCAGATGGCTCTATTCTTCTTCGAGTTCGAGGGCCACGGAGTTCATGCAATAGCGAAGTCCAGTGGGCTCAGGGCCATCGTTGAAAACATGGCCCAGATGGGAATCACAGCGGCTGCAAAGCACTTCCGTACGACGCATGAACCAACTGTTGTCTTCCTCGACAGCCACACTCTGAGACTCTATGGGCTCGTAGAAGCTTGGCCAACCCGTGCCCGAGTCGAACTTCGATTCGGAACTGAACAGGGCTTGTCCACAGCCCGCGCAATGATAGACGCCAGCGTCCTTGCAGGCGTGGTACTTGCCCGTGAATGCTCGTTCGGTGCCCTTCTCGCGGCAGACCTTATACGCCTCCGGGGTCAGCCTCTGTTTCCATTCTTGCTCCGTTAACTCGAACTTGTCGGTCATGCGCTGGTCCCTATCTGAACAGGAATTTCTGACAACTTGTTACGCCACATCGCCGGGCCACTCAAATGCACTGCGTCACCACCGGCATCCACAGCCACGGTAACCGGCATATCCTCGACCTCGAATTCGTAGATGGCCTCCATGCCCAGGTCTTCGAAAGCAAGCACCCGAGCTCTCCGTATGGCTTTGGAAACCAGGTAGGCAGCGCCACCGACCGCAATGAGATAGACCGCGCGGTGCTTTTTGATGGCCTCGAGTCCGGCCTTGCCACGCTCCGCCTTGCCGATCATGCCGATCAGCCCGGTCCCGCCCAGCACCTGGTGCGTGAACTTATCCATACGGGTCGCGGTCGTGGGGCCGGCTGGACCGACCGCCTCATCACCGATGGCGTCCACCGGCCCCACGTAGTAAATCAAACGGTTGGTGAAATCGACGCCAGCCGGCATGGGCTCACCACGTTCCATCAACTCGACCAACCGCTTGTGGGCGGCATCACGGCCCGTGAGGATTTTGCCACTCAGCAATAAACGGTCACCAGCCCGCCACTGTCGAGTTTCCTCCGAGGTCAAAGTTTCGAGATTGATTTTCTTACTCGCCGCGTCCGGCGCCCAGGTCACTGACGGCCAGTCCGATGTGCGGGGCGGGTCCAAAGCGACCGGCCCCGAGCCATCCAACACGAAGTGTGCGTGCCGGGTGGCCGCGCAATTGGGTATCAGGGCGACCGGCAGCGACGCCGCGTGGGTCGCGTGCTCCAGAATTTTGACATCGAGCACCGTGGTAACCCCACCGAGACCCTGTGCCCCAATACCGAGTTGGTTCACTTTCTCGAACAACTCCAGTCTCAGTGCTTCAATGGGTGTGTGCTCCGATTTGGCCCGCACCTCGTGGATATCGATGTGGTCGAGCAACGCCTCCTTGGCCATGAGCAGGGATTTCTCCGGCGTGCCGCCAATACCGATCCCCAGAATACCGGGGGGGCACCACCCGGCACCGAGGCTGGTCACGGTATCGAGCACCCAGTCGACCAGACTGTCGCTGGGGTTCAACACCGCGAACTTGGCCTTGTTCTCGGAGCCGCCGCCCTTGGCGGCGATACGCACATCTACCGTGTCACCCGGAACGATCTCGGTGTGAATCACAGCCGGAGTGTTGTCGCGGGTGTTGCCCCGACCGTACAAGGGCGGATTAACAACCGAGGCGCGCAGCACATTGTCAGGGTGCAGATAAGCCCGGCGCACGCCCTCATTGACCATCTCACTGACACTGAGGGTTGCGTCCCATTGCACATTCATACCTACGCGCAGGAACACAACAGCAATCCCTGTGTCCTGGCAGATTGGCCTGTGTCCCTCTGCACTCATGCGCGAATTCATGAGAATCTGCGCCATGGCGTCTTTTGCAGCCGGTGACTGCTCGCGCTCGTGAGCGTCAGCCATCGCCCGCACGAAGTCAGCCGGATGATAGTAGGAGATGTACTGAAACGCATCAGCGATGCTCTGAATCAGCTCATCTTGCTTGATGACAGCCATGTCGGGGAGCTCGTTGCGGACGATGGCGTATTTTAGCAGGCTTGGTGCGGGAGATCGGCTATGCTGTGCCGCCAGGCCACCGGAATGTAATCAGCATCCTTTTGCAGCGATGCGCTCTGCGCCGGAGAGCAATCCGTCCAGCCCACGCGTCAGAACGGCCCTGATGTCGTCAACTGACTCATGCCCCACCGCGACC
>MDTE01032870.1_pt1 | contig 20685 bp, 19 predicted proteins | sample 811231 | NCBI WGS metagenome assembly MDTE01 (sample SAMN05326651, study PRJNA326480) | marine metagenome | isolation source: seawater | place: Indian Ocean: Red Sea | collected 2010
ATTTCAGTGGCTGCAGAATTACGCGATGCAGTAAATCGCCTAAATTTTGCACCTCCAGTAGAGTATGTTTACAACCCTCTAGACTATGCATGGTTGGCACATGAGCAATTTTTGAGTCGGTATGGTGGAGGTAAAAAACGTATTGTCTTTTTGGGGATGAATCCAGGTCCATTTGGAATGGCGCAAGTGGGAGTGCCGTTTGGGGAAGTGGCGGCGGTACGAGACTGGTTAAGAATTGACGCACAAATTGGTAAGCCGGATAGGGAGCATCCCAAACGACAAGTGCTTGGATTGAAGTGCACGCGAAGCGAAGTAAGCGGTAGAAGGCTTTGGGGGTTTTTTTCGGATGTATTCCTAAATCCGGAAGAGTTTTTCAAGGAGCATTTTGTTTTGAATTATTGTCCGCTTGCATTTCTCGAAAATTCTGGTCGGAACCGAACTCCAGATAAGCTGCCAGTCGTTGAGGCGAAGCCTCTTGAAATGCTATGTAATGAACATTTAATTAATGTGATTAAGATTCTAGAGCCGGAATGGCTGGTTGCTGTTGGGGGGTTTGCTGAGAAAAAGGCGAGGGATGTGCTAAGTGACATGTCTGTCAAGATTGGTCGTGTGCTGCATCCCAGTCCAGCAAGCCCAGCTGCGAACCGTGGATGGGCGGAACAGGCGGAGAACCAACTTCGGGATCAAGGTATTTGGTAATAGATTTATAGCTAATTGAGCTAATTCGATGCACTTGGTTCTTGAATCTTGAATCTTCAACTTTACATTGCCCGGCCTTATGTTTGAAGAGATTGAGGAGCAATTGAAGTCAACAGCCGATCGTGTTGCGCACCTTCGGAAGTTTTTAGATGTTCCCAAGGCTCAGACCCGTCTGACTGAGATTGAAGGTGAAATGTCACAGGATAATTTCTGGGATAATCGAAATTATGCTCAAAAACTGGTGGACGAGTCGGCGGCAATTAAGCGTCGTATTGAGCCGCTTCTTAAAGCTGAGACAGAACAGTCCGATATGGAGGTGATGCTTCAGATGGCGGTGGATGAAGAAGAATCTATAAAGGCTGATATACGTTCAGAAATTGAGAATGACCTATCTAAATTTGCAGTGCGATTGGAGAATTTAGAGTTGGAATTAATGTTAGATGGGCCTCATGACAGTAATAACTGTATTCTATCCATTAATGCAGGTGCTGGTGGGACTGAGTCTTGTGATTGGGCTAGCATGCTTTTAAGAATGTACCAACGTTGGGTTGAGGAACGTGGTTGGAAGGGGGAGGTTAGTGAACTGTTGCCAGGTGAAGTAGCTGGGGTTAAAAGTGCAACCCTGCTTATTTCAGGAGAAAATGCTTATGGCTATTGTAAGGCGGAGCGTGGGGTTCATAGGCTAGTTCGCATATCGCCTTTTGATTCTAATAAACGGCGTCATACCAGTTTTGCAAGTGTTGATGTTATAGCTCAGATTGAAAGTAGTGAGCAGGAGGAGTTGCCACCTAGTGAGTTTGAAGTTGGTACGTTTCGCTCTGGAGGGAAAGGGGGGCAAAATGTGAACAAAGTGGAGACGGCGGTACGTATTCGACATATTCCAACTGGGTTAGTTGTTGCATGTCAAAACCAACGTTCACAGCACCAAAACAGGGCCACTGCGATGAATATATTAATGGCTAAAATTACTGCATTACGAGAGGATGAACAAAAGTCCGAGATGGAAAAATTTTATGGAGACAAAGGTAGTATTTCATGGGGGAATCAGATTCGTAGTTATGTCTTTCAGCCCTATCGAATGGTGAAAGATTTACGTACGAATGTACAGGCAACAGATGTCCAGGGAGTGATGGATGGCAGCCTTGATTCGTTTGTCAACGGATGGCTTCGTGCGGGTTGTCCGACGGATAAAGCAAGTGGAGTTGAAGAACTAGAAGATTAATTACTTCTTTTATTACATCCGAGATAGTTCAGACAGTTCTGGGAGTATGTCCAACAGAGAAAGTCCGCAATATAGGAACGTAATAATAACTGAAACAATACCGCAGATTTTCCCTCCATTGGTCATATTTCTTCCCGTAGGATCCATTACGCCAGAATCAATTAATTTCATATCGTTATGCCCCATAACCCACGCGGCAATACCGAAAGGAAAACAACAAGCGATCCCTAGAATTCCAAATACCATGATCATAACACCGCGATGAGGCTGATAGTGTTGTTCGTTTCGTTGTTGTGGTTCTGTTGCTTGCGTTGCAGGGCTTTCGTTATTTGAATCCAATGTGCTTCCGGCTCCAGAAAGTAATTGCTGAGATATCTGGGTGGAACTTAACTCACTGAAGCTACTCAAGGGCTGCCAGTTTTCAGAATCTTCGTAACGAACCCAAGACTCACTGTTCATGCGTCCTTGTCTTTGCCAATTACTAATGTCATCTGCAGATATTGGACCGTATTCTTCACCGTTTTCGGCTTTAAAATAATATTGCTTCATTATTAATTTCTTATGGCAGGTTCTAGTGCTGCTAAGCCCCCTGCAAGTACTAACAAGAGAATCATGCCAATTATAGCAATTAGACCAAGAGCAGTGCTGATGATGCCGCAGATCATACCTCCTTTGGTAGTGCTTTCTCCTTCAGGATCCATTTGTCCGGTTTTTATCTTTTCCAAATCATTTTTGCCCATGATCCATGCTGGGATACCAGTAAAAAGACCACACATGGTTAAACCTAATATTCCTAGAACTAAAATTAAAGTGCCTCGGTGAGGTTCCATGCTGTTTTGATTGGTTTGTGAGGGTGCGCTTGTTTTGTCCATAACTGAGAGATAACAGGGCAAATTTTTCCTTACCGACTGATAATGTCAAATTGATTCAAATTAGTTGACTGGTACTGAATGATATTTTGGTTCAGAATTTTCCAGCCAACTATGGAAAAAACTCTCTTTCAAAAAATTTGTGATAAAGAAATCCCAGCGGACATTGTTTATGAGGATGATCAAGTGTTGGCGTTTCGAGATATCAGTCCTCAAGCTCCAACTCATGTGCTTTTGATTCCGCGTAAAGCGATTCCTCGTGTGAACGAAGCAAAGGCTGAAGATCAGATGCTTTTGGGCCATATTTTATTAAAGGCTGCAGAAGTAGCGCGAAATATTGGTTTAGAGGAGAATGGTTTTCGCCTTGTAATTAATAATGGTCGGGATGGAGGTGAATCTGTACCGCATCTTCATTGCCATATTCTCGGAGGGCGTGCATTGCAGTGGCCCCCAGGTTGAGATTGATTGTATTCTCATTGTCGCAAAAAAAAGCCCCAGCTTTAGACTGGGACTTTTTGAGAAATTGATTCAATCAATTAGCTGTTCTTCTTTTTCTTGCCAGTAACCTTTGTTTTGCCTTTTGGAGCCGGTTTGTCATTGATTTTGCTAGCTACCAAAACGCGGTTTTTGCCTTTGCCTTCTAGTTTGCCAGTTACTCCTACGGCCACTTTGTCACCACTGCCGCAAATCTTGCTATGGAATGCCTTGGTGATGTCATTGTTTTTCAAAAGAATAACGCGAGCGACTTCCTTTCCGTCCTTGCCCTTACGCTTGACCTGCAATGCAGCCTGACATGAGTCGGTTTTCTTTAGTGTGCACTTGGCGCACATTATTGTACCTTTAACAGTACGTTCTTTAGCAGCTTTTGATTTTTTATCGGCAGCTTTTTCTTTTTTCTCTGCTGCATCAGCAGTGAACATCGCCAAACAAACGGCGAGAGATGTAAGGATTACTTTAAATGATTTCATTATATTAGTCTTCTAAGTTGTGTGTTGCCGGTTATTCAGCCAAACCGCACGTCTTCTATATTCGGGTTTTTAGTTAAAAAAGTTACAATTTTTTGTCTAATACCGCTTCGAATCGTTTTTTTAGAGTATTCAGCTCGTTAGTAAGCTTGGAATTGGATTGTTTTAAATTTGTAACTTCCTTGCGGAGATTTTTGTAATCATCTGCTGGTTTGCGCCCAGCTCTGATTTTTTCGATCGCTTCCTCTGCGGCTTTTCGACTTGGATCATCCTCGGCATTATTTGTGAATTTTTCTAGTACCGCAATTGCTTTCGGATCGCCAAGTTGGCCGAGTGACTCGATTGCAGCCAGAGCTACACGGAGTTTGGGATTTTGGATATGGTTAACAAAAAATTCTCGGAGGCTGGTTTTGTTTTTTTGATTTCGACCAAGGAATGCAATGGCGCGCAGAGCATTAGCATATCCGTTGGTTGTAAATGCATTGTCGTCTTCTTCTACCAAGGTGCGAATCTTTGAGATGTTTGCAGGTTTGTCCTGTTTCCGTAATGCGCCTATGGCAGCATCGACGATTTGGTTGCGGAATGATGTTTGGCCGAGTGCTTGGTTAATTAGTTTGCTTGTTTCCTTGTCATCGTGTCCGGCTAAGCCGCCAATAGCTCGAGCAATTATACTCGGGTTTTTTTCACTGGATAAGATACGCTTTAGATGAGGGAGTGCGTTGGGTTTAGGTTGAGATGCTATATCGGATACAACCTGTAATCTTACCTTGGCGTTGGACTGTTTGGTGGACTCTGTAAGTGCTGAATATGCCGCTTCAGAGGCAATGCTTCGGAGTGCTCGAGAAGCTGCAATGCGAACACCATAAAATGAATCATTGTTTAGTGTTTGTTTTAGTTTTTCTACGGTTGTCTTGTCTTTTCGTTTGGCCAAGATTTCGACTGCTAGTTGTCTTCCAAGTGAATCGTTGGGGTCAGCCAGTTGTGCGTGAATCTGTGCGGTTGGAGGTTCGAAGGAAATTTTTGCTAGTAAGGTAAGGTTGGGATCTATGCGGATGATGTGGGGAGCTTTAGGTAGTGGTAAGTAATAATCCTCGGATAACTTGGTGATAGGCAGAATTTGATTAAATGATTTACCATCAATCTTGAATTGTACTGGTAGCGGTACATGAAAGAGCAGCACGTTGTTATCTATCTTTTGAGTTTGCTGCACACTCAGTTTGGCGATTTTGGCTTTTTCATCCCAAGCATAGGTGACTTTTAGTTCCGGATGATGGGCATGAAACACATACTGATCGAAAAATCGATCGAAGGATCGGCCGGAATATTCCTCAATTATTGAACGCAAATCTTCGGTCACGACGTTACCATGTTGGTGACGTTCTAGATATGACTTTACACATTTTCGAAATAGTTCTGGCCCTAGTTGAGAACGAAGCATATGCAGAATCCAGCTGCCTTTGGTATAGGAGAGGAATCCGTACTTTCTGAACATTTCTTGGGGAATTTTATAGTCTCGGTTGACCATTGGGGCTTTGTCTCCTTTGCGGTTAGTGAGGCGTTTTTGATCGCGGTATAGGCCGTAGCGAAACTCGTCAACACCGTCTTTGTGTCTTGCAAATAAGTGTGTGTAGTACGTTGCAAATCCTTCATTAAGCCAGAGTTGACTCCAGTCTTTGCAGGTGACGAGATCGCCAAACCATTGATGAGCTAATTCGTGTGCCATTAGTCCTTGGCTGCTACGAATGTTTTCAGTCTCACTACTAAACAACGTTGAGGCATTTAGAGTGCTAATACTGGTGTTCTCCATGCCTCCCCAATGAAAGTCTTGTACTGTGACTTGGTCGTATTTTGCCCATGGGTATGGCATGCCGATTTCCTTTTCAAAATATTCCATACACTCCTTGGTGAAGCGGAAAGAGTTGGCTGCATTTTTAAAGTCTGATGGTGCAGTCCAAAACGACATTGATAGATCGCCATGGTTATCTTCAAGCCGCTTAAAATAACCAGCAACGAGTGTTATGAGGTAATTAACATGAGGCTTTTCTTGACTCCATTTAACCACTCGGAGTTTGGTTTTATCGTCAATGGTATCTGATATTTTTCGACCATTTGATAGAACAGTCATCTCTGATGGGACTCGGCATGTCATTGTTGAGGTGAAAAATTCGTTGGGAGCGTCAAAGCACGGAAACCAGTGCCTTGCCTCGATAGATTCTCCTTGGGTCCATATATGTGTGTCACCAGAATCATAACCCATTTCAGGTGTCCGAAAGTAAAGACCTTTTTTTGGCTCTGCTTCATAAGATACAGTTAGTTTTGCCTTAGTCTTAGAGGAGATTGGCTCAGTGAATGTTACAATTAGTGCCCGGTCTGTATTTTGCCAAGTGGCAATCTCGTGGCTACTGCTTACTGTCTGGATTTCGAGATTATGAGCATCTAGCCTTAATTCGAAGAGTTGTTTTAAAATAGGCTGAAAAGTGAAAGTTGCCTTACCTGATACACGTCTATTTTTAAAATCTGGGGTGACATCAAGTTCAAAATGTTGAATGTCGACCATTCTGTCTGGGGCGTAACGTTGTGATGGCGAGTCAATATTGGACCAAATACTTGCTCCATGGTTGCAGTGAATACCGTGTAAGTGTTCAGCCTTGGCTAAGCACACGAAACCAATTGCACAAGCAATGCTTAGAATTCGGGTAAAAAGTCGATGAAATATGGTCTTCATTTGGCAATAATCGATTATAAATTGAACGGAGGGAGGGGAGCCTAAAGGGCGGTTGTTATTTTTACAGATTTTTTTACTTGTTGCTCTATGATGAATTTTTGTTTTCTCTGTGCGCGAAACTGAAGCTAATCGGCTAATTTCGTTAATGGGTTCAGATTTGGGATGTCTCTTTTAAAGGTAGAAAATCTTGCTACGTATTTTGATACACGCCAAGGCACTGTGCGTGCGGTTGATGGCGTTTCATTGAATCTTGAGAAAGGTGAGACGTTGGGTATTGTCGGAGAGTCTGGTTCGGGGAAGTCTGTGACCTGTTATTCGCTTTTGCGTTTGATTCCTGAGCCTCCCGGTCGAATCGTATCTGGAACAGCAATCTTTGATGGGGAGGATTTGCTGCAAATGTCGAATCGTGATTTGAACCAGATTCGCGCTAGAAAAATTTCAATGATTTTTCAAGACCCTATGACATCATTGAATCCTTACATGCGGGTTGGGGCTCAGCTAATTGAGCCTCTCTTAATTCACAAAATATGTGACAAGATGCAAGCCCGAGAGCGTGCGCTGGATATGATGAATGCAGTTGGTATTCCTGATCCGGTAAAGCGATACAATTTGTATCCACATGAATTTTCTGGAGGGATGAGACAGCGAATCATGATTGCTATGGCATTAATAACCAAACCAGAATTATTGATTGCTGATGAGCCGACTACGGCATTGGATGTTACTGTTCAAGCTCAGATTCTAGAATTGATTCGTAAGATGCAAAACGAACTTGGAATGGCTGTCATATTGATTACCCATGATCTTGGAGTTATTTCTGGTTTTTGTGATAGAGTAAGCGTGATGTATTCCGGGACAGTTGTAGAATCCGGGACAGCGGATGATATTTTTTATCGTGCTCATCATGCCTATACGCGTGGCTTGAAGAAATCGATTCCATCAATTCAGGAGAAAGGCAGGAAGCTTTATACTATTCCAGGCGCTCCACCACAGCCTATCGGGGATAAGCCTGCTTGTGCATTTGCTCCTCGTAGTGATTTGCAATTCACAGAAGAGGAGGCTCGCATGCAGGCTCAATTTTTGGAGGTGGAACCAGGTCACTGGGTGGAGGTTCATCCTGCTTCAGTTGAAAATTATAAGGAGTATATGAAATGAGCCTTGAGAATTCTTTTCTTGAAATTAAAGAGGTTCGATCTTGGTTTCCAATGCGAAAATCTTTGTTCAGCAGCAAAGAAACGCAATATGTAAAAGCTGTTGATGGTGTCAGTTTGTCTCTAGTAAAGGGTGAAGTCTTGGGTCTGGTGGGGGAATCGGGTTGTGGAAAAACAACACTTTCTCGAGCAATCATGCAATTGATTCGTCCGACTTCAGGCAAAATTGTACTCGAAGGAAAAGATTTAACAGAATTGCCAGAAAAGGAATTGCGCGCCATGCGTCCTAATTTTCAAATGATTTTTCAGGATCCATTTGCTTCGCTAAATCCTCGGTTAACTGTTTATGACACTTTGTCTGAGGCAATCAGGGTTCGGCATAAATTACGAGGTAATGAATTGAAGGATGCGGTAGGGCAATTGATGTTAAGGGTTGGATTATCACCTTCACAGATGAACAAATACCCTCATGAGTTTTCTGGAGGCCAGAGACAGAGAATAGCAATAGCAAGAGCTCTTGCGCCTGAACCAAAATTAATCATCGCGGATGAGCCTGTTTCGGCATTGGACGTATCGATTCAATCTCAGGTGTTAAACTTGTTGAAGGAACTTATTCAGAGTATGGGATTGACCATGATTTTTATCTCTCATGACTTATCGGTTGTGAAATATATGGCTGACCGAATTGCAGTTATGTATCTGGGGAAAATCGTTGAATTAGGTGACGCTACTGAGGTTATGAATAACCCTGTTCATGCCTACACTCAGGCACTGATCAGTGCGATTCCTTCATTAGATCCTAAGTCAGAAAGGAGTCGAACTAGAATTGTGCTTCAAGGTGATCCTCCATCTCCTATCGACCCTCCCAAGGGGTGTTCATTTGCAAAGCGAAGCTGGATTCCACATTCATCCAAGGATGCAGAGATGGATGGTATATTCATGGAGATTAAACCTGGTCATTTTGTTGAAGTTCATCCAGCTACGGTTGAAAACCATCGCAACTATCTGCCTGATTCAAAATTTGACACGAAATAAGATAAGTTTCGGGAGATTTTTTGGTGTTGTGTTAATGAATTGAATCATCGTTTTCAACGTCGTAAATCTCGTCAGATTCATCTTCGTGTTCCTCGTCTTCGCTTTCTGGTGGTTGTTTTGTGAATACGACACGTTCCCATTCTAACTTGGGACGCTTAAAATTGAGTATAATTCCAACTTCAAGTTCGGAGATTTTAAGTTGGTTTATAAGTTGATTACGGTCGTGGTGATTGATTCGGTCTTCAACTTTACAATCAACAATTACTTGGTTGAAGGCTATTAGATTGGTTTCAAACTGGCCGATTAATTGTTCCTTGTGTTTGAGTTCAAAGCTTTTGTTTTGTTCGAATGGAATATCTCGATCTTTAAACTCAATTGCCATGGCATGCTCATAAGGTTCTTTAGGAAAACCAGCTCCAACACTGTTAAGGACTTCAATTGCGCAACCGACTATCGCATATACCTCATCTTTGCATAGTTGCTTGTTATCTTTTGGCATCGATCAACCTTAGCTTTGCATTAATCTTTGGATGTTTTTGGATCGAGGGCATCACGCAAACCGTCCCCGACAAAGTTGAATGAAAAGAGAGCGAGCGCAAACATGATTCCTGGATAAATGAGCATCCATGGAGCCTCTCGCATTCGATCTGCCCCGTCCTTTATTAGCAGTCCCCAAGAAGGTGTTGGCGGTTGGACTCCTAAGCCTAAAAAACTTAAAAAAGCCTCAAGAAGCATCACTGCTGGTATAGTTAAGGTAGTGTAAACGATTACCGGGCCAAGCACATTAGGAACCATATGCCTAAAGATGATGCGTCGAGTTGGTAGCCCAAGGGAGATGCAAGCTTCTATGAATTCCTGTTTTCTAAGACTTAAGACTTGCCCTCTAACAATGCGAGCCATTGTGAGCCATTCAACCGCGCCGATAGCAACGAAGAGAAGCAGCATGTTCCACTGACCAGAAATCGAAAAATCGGAACCCTGATCGCGGAACCAAGCATCAATAGTGTCGCCTAGATCCTTGGCAAATACCATTAGCAGTATAACGAAAATAGCAAACGGCAGTGAGTAAAGGATATCGACTATCCGCATCATAACACGATCAATATTTCCGCCGAAATATCCCGAAATTGTTCCGTACCCGATTCCAATTGTCAGGGAAACTACTGTGGCTACAAGGCCTACCATTAGTGAGATCTGTCCGCCCTTAATTATACGACCCAGTTGGTCTCGGCCCAGATGGTCTGTTCCCAAGATATATTTATCGAGACTTGGTTCCTGCATTTTTAGTTCAAGTTCCTGATAAGTGTAGTAATTATCTTCTAAAAAAAATGGTCCAATGAACGAGAATCCAACAAGCATTAATATGAATATGCCTCCGAGTAATGCCATTTTATTTTTACGAAGGCGGTGCCAGGCTCCAACCCAAAGCGACTCTCCTTTTTCCACCTGGGCGAGCGTGCTTTTTTTGACCGGTTTTGAAGTTTGAGTCACGGCTTAGGAATTAAACTTAAGTTTTGGATTTAGGATTACTTGCAGGATGTCGACCATGAGGTTTAGAACGATGATCAGTGTTGCGTAAAACATTACTACTCCCAGCACCAATGTATAATCGCGATTAAATGCACTCTTAACGAAATCCTGCCCAAGTCCAGGAATATTAAAAATGGTTTCGATTACAAATGAGCCAGCAATTAATCCAGCGACAGCTGGGCCCATGAAGCTAATTACCGGAAGTAGTCCCCCACGTAGTGCGTGATACATTACAACACGGAGCGCCGATGCTCCTTTGGCTTTTGCTGTTCGTATGTAATCTTGTGTGAGTATGTCTAGCATTCCTCCACGAGTCAGCCTTGAAATATAAGCAGCATAAAATAGACCAAGAGTTAGTGATGGGAGTATCATATCGCTTGAGAAAAAAATGTCTCCATCAAAGCCTCCCCAGCCGGTAGCTGGTAACCACTTTAGTTTTAGAGCAAAAATTAAAATTAGAATTGGTCCCATCACAAAAGTTGGGAGGCAGATGCCGATCATCGCCAGAGAGGAGGGGATGTAATCAATATATGAGTTAGGTTTTAGTGAAGCGATAACGCCAAAAATGACTCCAAGAAAAAGTGCAATACATATCGCGAGAAATCCAAGCTTGGCTGAAACTGGAAACTTCTGACTGATAATGTCGCCAACAGTTCTGGATGGATATTTGAATGACTGTAAATTAGGCAGATTAATTAAATATTGATAGAACTGAACATATAACGGCTTATCAAGATTGAATTGTTTGTTTAATTGTTCACGTACTTCAGCGGTTACTTGTTTGTCGTCGTCAAATGGGCCGCCTGGGGCTAAGCGGCACATGAAAAATGTCATCGCTGCGACGCAAAGCAATACGGGTATAGTCTCGAGAACTCGACGTAGGATGAACTTGAACATTGTGAAGCGCTTCGTAGGTTAAAATGCGCGTGAGGGTTTATTATTCTAGTAAGCTTAAGTCCAGGTCAATGTGCTTCCATGGATGATGGTCCAAGATGTTGGCATGCCAGTTTTTGACTGCTGGATGTAGCGCATAAACACGCGTATAAATATAGATTGGAATGATTGGTAATTGATCCATTAGTATTTCCTCTGCTTCTTGGAACACCTCTAATCGGGTGGATGGATCCTTGGTAACTGCAGCCTTTCTGATCAATTCATCGTATTTTGGGTCTGCCCATCCGGTTTGGTTTTGTTGACTCCAAGAGGTCCACATATCAAGGAAAGTATTGGGGTCGGGGTAATCACCAGTCCATCCAGCACGGCTTATCTGGTAATCCATTTCGCGTTGACGATCTAGGTATACCTTCCATTCTTGATTTTGGAGGGTCACATTAATGTTTAGGTTTTTCTTCCACATTTGCTGAATAGCCTCGGCAATGATGCGGTGGCCTTCGGTAGTGTTATAGAGCAGCTCCAGAGAAGGGAATCCTTCTCCATTGGGATAGCCGGCTTCAGCCAAGAGTTTCTGAGCTTCCTCAATGTCTTCCTTGAAACGAGCACGGGCTGTATATCCTGCCACACCTGGTGGAGTGAAAAAGGTTGATGCCATTTGTTCTCCTTTAGTGACATTTTTTACAATGCTTTCACGATCAATGGCCATGGCTAGTGCTTTACGGACTCTTACATCATCACAAGGTTTTTTGTTTACATTGAATCGATAAAAATAAGACGCCAAGTGAGGTTTGATCCTTAATTCATCATCATGCTCTTTTTTGTAGGTTGCGACTTTATCAATGTGTAGATTGTATATGTTGTGTAGTTGGCCAGCTCGAAAAGCATTCTCTTGAGTCGTTTCTAACTCGATTGCGAAAAAGTGAATCTCATCTAGCTTGGTTGTTTTTGCGTCCCAGTATGTAGAACTTTTTTCTACAACCAATTTCCGTCCTAATTGCCAAGATTTAAGAATGAAGGGGCCATTACCCACGAAGTTTTCCGGCTTGGTCCAACCGCTTCCACGTTTGGTCATTCCATCATGTTTTTCAACGGTGGCGATATGCACTGGAAACCAGGTGTAGTGATTGAGCAGCGAAAGAAAATAGGGTGTTGGTGCATTGAGACTAATCTGGAGTGTGCGTTCATCCTGAGCTTTAACGCCAACTTTTGAGAAATCTTTCAACTTACCAGTGCTATAATCTTCTGCTCCTTCCATTACGAAGAGCATATAGGCGTATTTTGATGCAAGTGCAGGCGTAAGGATTCGCTTATATGATTTTGCAAAGTCATTTGCAGTGACTGGATCACCATTCGACCACTTTGCATTTTCACGAATGTGAAAGGTATAAATCTTTCCATCCTCCGATACTTCCCATTTTTCCGCAACTCCTGGTACGGGATGAAGGTCAACCGGATCCTCGGCAACCAAGCCTTCTGTTAAAGCTGCAATTATGTGGTGTTCTGGTACACCGGTAACAACATGGGGGTCAACATCCTCAGGTTCTGAACCTACTGTAATTTTCAGGATTTTAAGGTTTTCACCAGCAGCATTTTTTTTTGTTCCCGAGCCGCATCCAGCTAGAATAATTGTTAGGGCAACTGTAGCGCCTAGAATAATTCGATTAATCATTTTCGATGAAATATATATGCCAATAGTATTGGTAAATAGTTTATACCAATGATACTGCGAAAAGCTTTGCCGCTTGACTAAGAGAAAGTCAATGAAAGGTGAGGGAAGAGTTCTAGGTGTTGAAAAAAAAGAACCGATTGGAGAGAATCATTCCCTTTAGATAGATAATGAGTACTGCATACACTCCTAAACAAATAGAGGAAGCTTTAACGGATTTGCCCGATTGGAGCTTCGCTTCGGACAAGATATCACGGGAATACAGCTTTAGTAGCTTTGTTGAGGCAATGGGATTTATATGTGAAATGGCCTTTGCTTGTGAAAAAGCAAATCATCATCCGGAGCTATCCAATGTCTATAATAAAGTAACTATTATGCTTACAACCCATGATGAGGGAAACAAAGTTACTCAAAAAGATGTAGAATTGGCTCAAGAGATTGAAAAAATAGCGCAAAAAAGAGCCTAAATTCGACTTTTGGTTTGTTAATTGATCGGAATTTTGGGATAAATTGGACTTGCGACAGTCGAAAGACAGGTGCGTTCAAAAAAAAACTAAATTGACCAAAAAAGGGGTTGACTGCCCCAATTGAATCTGAGACTTTGGCTGCGCATACGGAAACCTTTCTAGTTAAATGAGAACTAAAACACTACTATTAACAGCATTTGTCGGCGCGTTAGGATTCACCGCAGCTCAGGCTCAGGTGTATTCAGTAAACGCGGTAGGTTATGTAAATAAGAGCATTCCGGCCGGTTTTTCGATCGTTGCCAATCCTCTAAACAATGGTGAAAACAAGATTGCCGACGTTTTCGGCGCCAATCCTGGAGCACTAACTGTTTATCGCTTTGGTGATGCTGGATTTTCAATCAACTCTTATGATGCAGATTTTGAAGAGTGGGATAATGGTGATGACACAATTAACCCAGGCGAAGGTTTCTTCGTTCTAAACTCTGGTGATGCATCAAATGTTACTTTTGTTGGAGAAGTTCCACAAGGTGACCTAAGCAACTCACTACCAAAGGGCTTCTCAATCCGCAGCTCACAGGTTCCACAGTCTGGCAAATTAGATGCCGATCTCGGTTTTCCAACAGACGAAGCAGTAACTGTATATCAGTTCGGAGCAGCAGGTTATAGCATTAGCGCATATGACGCTGACTTCGAGGAGTGGGATACAGATGACGGTGCAGGCCCTGTTGTGGGTGTGGCAGAAGGATTTTGGGTGTTGCGTAGCAGTGCAACAAACTGGACTCGTTCATTCAGCACTAGCGAATAATCGCTGGTAGATAATAGAAATAATAATTTTTGGTATTTTACCAACCAAACCAAGAAAAATGAAAAAATTAGTAGCATTATTAGCATGCACGGTGATTGCGACCTCAGCGTTCGCGCAGGGTACGATCAACTTCACTAACATGAAGCCAACTAAGCAGATCATCACAGATGCTGCTGGCGCAAAATTAGAAGGAGCATGGGCTCAGCTTTATGCTGGTACTTCTGCTGACAGTCTTTCTGCTGTGGGAGCTCCTGTAGCTTTCTATGAAGGCACTAAGGCCGGTTACTTCAAGGGTGGTGTTGTTGATGTTGGATTCAAGGGTGCGGGTTTCTTTCAGGTGAAAGCTTGGAAGGGAGCTGATTCTTTTGATGCAGCTTCAGGTACTAACGGTGCAGAAACAGGTATGTCTAACGTTATTGGGCTAACACCTGGTGATTCTACAGCAAGCCCTCCTGGTCTTCCAGCTGACTTGGCTGGTTTGGAAGCTTTCAGCCTAACAGTGGTTCCTGAACCAGGTACCATCGCTCTGGCTGTTTTGGGATTGGCGGCATTCTTTGTCCGTCGTCGCAAATAAATTAGTTGGTGTGTTCTCATTAAGCCGCCCGAGAGGGCGGCTTTTTTATTGGAGTTATTAAGTTTTTAATTCACTTAATGATGGAAATCTTGTTGCTGATTTCGAGATAATTTTCGCAGATTGAATCAGCTCCAGCTTTAATAAGTTCTTCGGATGAAAATGTGTTTGTTATAGCAATAACATTCATTCCAGCTAATTTACCAGCTCTAATTCCATTGACTGTATCTTCAATCACGCAGCAATCTTTTGCTTCAATATTCAAGCGTTTGGCTGTTAATAAGAAAATTTCAGGAGAAGGTTTCGGCATCGCCACATCTTCTGAACTGGTGATGCAGTTGAAGTATTTTCGGAGATCTTGCATATTTAGTACTTCGTCGATGATTCGATGGATGGATCCAGATGCGAGCCCCAGCGGATAAGTAGATGCCAATTCTTGGATTAAGTTTAGGACTCCGCGGAAGATTGGTTTTTTATCACGAATTAATTCAATAAGTCGTTTTTCGCGAAGTACCATCAGTTCATCGATGGTTTTGTTCGGATTATGTTTCTTGATAAATTCTTCCCAAACAACTCTATCGGATCGTCCATAAAATTCAGAAAAATTAATACTGTGATTGTCTCGATATCCCATGTTATCCCAAACTTCTAAAAAAGATTGTTCATGGAGCGGTTCGCTATCGACTATAACACCATCCATGTCAAATATGATGGCTTTGAATTGATTAGTATGCACAGGGGATGGTTTGGTTAACCTCAAAGTCCAATGGCCTTATTTTTTAATCTCTTGAGAACTTTCATTGTGCTATTAGAATCTCGTCCAAATTGATCATGTAGCTTGTTATATTCAGAAAACAATTGATCATATATTTTTTTATTTGAACTACTTGGACGGTAAATTTTTTTCCGTACTTTAGCCATATTTTTAGCGGCCTTGGTTATATCTGAATGAATACCTGCTGCGACTGTGCCATACATTGCAGCACCAAGTGCGCTAGCCTGATCACTAGCTGCAACCCTGATTGAACGCCCTGTAACATCTGAGTATATTTGTAGCATTAGTGGATTTTTTACTGCCAAACCTCCACAAGCAATCAGTTCTTTGATTATAACCCCTTGAGAAGTGAATGCTTCAATAATTTGCCGGGTACCAAAGGCTGTAGCTTCCAGTAGGGCGCGGTAAATTTCATGAGGTTTGGTTGCTAAAGTTTGCCCAATAAGTAAGCCGCTTAGGTCTGCATCAACTAATACTGAGCGATTGCCATTCCACCAGTCCAGTGCAAGCAGACCACTTTCTGCTGGTTCTAACTTAGCTGCTTGTTGTTCTAAATATTGATAGATATCAATTCCAGCTTTGTTAGCAGCTAGGCTTATTTCTCTTGGAATACAATTTTGAACATACCAAGCAAAGACATCCCCGACTCCTGATTGCCCAGCCTCATAGCCCCACAATCCTGGAATAACGCCATCTTTAACAATTCCACAAACACCTTCTACAGGTTTTTCATTTTTTGCTGCAAGTAGATGACAAGTACTTGTCCCCATAATCATCACCAGTTTTCCGGTTGTAGTAACTGTGCAAGCTGGAACTGCTGCATGAGCATCGATATTTGCTGCGGCAACTGGAGTGCCTGGAAGTAAGCCCATTTTTTTGGCTATTTTTTTGTTCAAACCACCCGCATTGCTTCCTAGAGAGATAATTTCACTCTCCATCTTATCAGAAATTACATTCCTTAATTTAGGATTTAGTGCTTTGAAAAATGTCTTATTTGGATAGCCCCATTCATTTTTATTTTTTGAACGTGACACCCTCATAGCCTTGAATCCAGCGGCTGAGACACATCGTTTTTCCTGCCCTGTTAACTGCCAAACGAGCCAATCGCCAGCTTCGATGAATCTTTCGGCGGCATCGTAAACTTTAGGTGCCTCACATACTGTTTCGAGGAGTTTTGAGAAAAACCATTCGCTTGAATATTTACCACCATATGCAGTGATAAATTCTTCACCTCTTTTTTGGCCTATTTTATTGATATAGTTGGCTTCAGGCTGGGCAGCGTGGTGTTTCCATAATTTCACCCATGCATGGGGATTGTTACGCCATTTTTTTTGAGAACAAAGAGGAGTTCCATCTTTCAATGTTGGCAGCATGGTGCAACTTGTGAAATCTGTACCTATGCCTAGTACTTGTTCCGGCTTAGCTTTAGCTAAGCGCATAACTTTTGGGACCGCTTTGATTAAAACTGCGATATAATCTGCAGGATCCTGTAATGCAGTATGCGGTTTTAACCGTTTTTTACTCCCTGGTAGTTCTTTTTCGATTACGGCATTCTTGTATGGATGATCTACCCAAGCAATTTCTTCACCGGTATCGGCATTTACTAGCAGGGCTCGACCGGAAAGAGTTCCAAAGTCGATACCCAAGACTAAACGTATTTTATTGTTTCCTTTAGCCTTAGACTTCATGCAGGCAGTGTGACAAAGCTGTTTAAGAGACACAAGCGGGAGCATCTATTAGATACAATTGAAACTGGCCAAGCAGCTAATCGGCTGGTATTTCAACCGGTATATGTTTGGTGAAATAAGAAATAATCAAGGAGAGAAAATCGATTACTCTGTACATGCTGGAAATTCACGTTCTGATTTCATTGCGATCATCGGCCATGGAGTAACCGGTAATAAAGATAGGCCTTTTATCGTCGCTTTGGCAGAAGGACTTGAGCTTGCAAATATTCCAACATTACGGATGTCCTTTACTGGTAATGGAGGTTCAGAAGGTAGATTTGTGGATTGTACTATTTCTAAGGAGACAGAGGACTTAGGCAGTGTGATTGATATGGTTGGTAATCGAAAGATTTGTTACATCGGCCACAGTATGGGAGGAGCAGTCGGGGTTAAACGGACAAGCAATGATTCGAGGATTAATGCTCTAGTTTCACTTGCTGGAATGGTGCATACAAAGGAATTTGCTCAACGTGAATTTGGCGAAGAAACACCTGACAAAGGTTGTATGTGGGAGGAGGAAAGCTGTCCACTCTCAAGTGTTTATATGAACGACATGGCTGCTTTGAATTCTCTTGCTGACTTGGGAACCCAAATTAATGTGCCATGGTTATTGGTGCATGGGACTGAGGACGATGTGGTTCCGATTGGTGATTCACAGGATATCCTTGCAAAGACAACAAGTGATCCAGAGTTTTTTGAGATTATTGGAGCTGATCACGTATTTAGTAATGAATCTTTGCCGGTGATGGTCAGTAAAGTGGTTGAATGGGTGAAAACTCAAGCCGGTTAACTTTTTCGTTTAGTTACTAGCAAGGAAGGTAGTATCCACAAGGCAGCTGCTAGTGCTGTGATATACGCTGTTGCTGACAGCCAGCCGAAATGTATTACTGGTGGAAAACTCATCCAAAGAAGTGAAAGCGAAAAACCAATTAGGATTAGACTAGTACATAGGATTGCGGGTCCCTTCGCTTCGAGTGACAAGATTAATGCTTCGTTTTCTGTGATGCCGTCTTGTTTAGCATTTAACCAATGTGTAATTAGATGAACGGCATCATCAATCCCAATACCCAATGCGATCGCACCTACCATAACAGTCACTGAATTTAGAGGTATTTGAAATAATGCGCCGATTATTGTTAATACAGCAATTGGCCCGAGACCGGTTGCAAGTGCGATAGCAGAAAAGCGAAACGAGCGCCAAAGTACAGCCATAACGCAGAACATCGCAACTAGAGTAATACTGAGACTTCCTAACTGTGCGTTGACGATATCTTGATCTGCTTTAAGGACAGTGTGTAAGCCGGCTTGCGCCTCAACAGTTATATCTTGAGGCATGATCTCGTTTGCCTTCGTTTCGATGGATTCCAGCAAAGCTACGAACTCATTGCTCGGCATATCAGTTGTCCTTAATATTAAGTGAGCAGTTTGTTGAGTTTCGTCGCTAAGAGCTTGCAAAAATGGATAATTAGTTGCCTTCAATGCGAGGACAAATATTCTTAATGTAATCGGGCTTGTTGGTAGCGATAATTTAACGGCATTATCACCAATCCATACACTATTCATAATAGCCATTAATGAAGCGTAAGAGTAAGTACTGCTGAACCTACCAGTGGCTTCCGCAAAATCCTGTACTTCTTGTAGTTTGCGAAGAAACTCAATTTTATTGATGCCGCTTGGTTTGTTGGTTTTGAAGTCCATCTGAACGACATTGATACCACCCATTCGTGTATCTATCATTTCAGCCATTTGCCGTGTATGACTTTTTGGTGATAGGAATTGAATAGCTCGAACGTCGATGTTCAGTTGCTTTACTGCAAACAGTGTTGGTAAAAGAATCAGTACTGTAAGCACGGCAGCGTACCAGCGATGTTCGATAGTCACTTGCCCAAGTGAATTAAAGAATGATTTGGTTTTGTTATATTTGTTGGTTTCAGTTTGTAGTGTGTTGGGCCAAGCAATACAGCTTAATTTTAGTAAAGCTAGTCCAGGGCCGAATCCCCAAATGAAGATAGTGCAGATACCGACCATGCCCGCTAGTCCAAAGTTTTTTACCTGAGATACTTCGCAAATTGCCAATGATCCCAGGCCTATGGCGGTTGTGATCGAAGCAAAAAGACTAGGGCGAAACACCGTTTTTAACATCAGATCAAATCGATCGTTCAAATTCAAATTCTGGTCAGTTTTAAGAAGGGAGGTGAGCTGATGAGTTAAAAGGGTAAGGTTTATCGAGGCGAGCAATGGGAGTAATAGAATATTATATGGCGTTAGAGTGAAGCCGGCTAGGCGAAGGATTCCTGGCAGAGCTCCCACTAATAGAGCTTCGCTCAAGAGCAGTAGTACCATGCATTTAATGGAACGAAATGTTAGTCCTACAATGATCAAGATACAGAGTCCGGTAGTTGGAATAACTAATTTGAGATCATGAATAAAAGTATCACTTAATTCCTCAGTGATAAATGGCAGGGCGATGACTTTTACTTGAAATTCTGGACTATTAAATGGCGCCAGAATAGTTTCAGTTTCTTTACGGAATGTATCCCTAAGCAAAGAAGTGTTCAGATCACGTTTATAGGTGGCCGTGATGAGGGTAACTTTTCCATCCGATGACACCATGATGTTACGAACTAGGGGGTGGTTAATGGAAAAATCACGAATCTCATCAATTTGTTTTTCCGTTAGTTTTCCGGTTGGAACAAAAGGTTCCATATTGAAGGACAAACCTTTCCGAACCGGTTTATAAGAATGTGTCAGGCTTTTAACATCAACAAGGCCGTCTTGATTGCTAATTGAGTTGCTGATATTTCGTATTAGTTCAAAACCTGATTCAGTAAATATCAAGTCACTCTCAATGCTTATTACCAATGCAGTGTCATCATTTAAGAATGATGAAATACGTTCGTAGGTTTCAAGATGTCGCCGGTCAGATTCGAGTAGGGTCATGGGATCAGCGTCAATGCTGATTTTGGTGCTTTGCCATATAAGCCCCAGAATCACCACTAGGAATATTGCAAAGAAAAATCCCGGAAACCGAACAAATGGATTCCGGGATTTTATCATAATGATTTTATTCTTGTTAAATTATTTCAGCCACTTCGGGACATTTTCACTGGCCCAAAGCTGTTTCAGCTTTTGACGCTCCCGCACGACTTCTGCTCGATTGCCTTTTACAAGAACTTCAGCTGGAAATGCTCGGGTGTTGTAGTTGGAAGCCATCACAAACCCATATGCTCCAGCGCTTAGTAAGGCTAAATAGTCGCCTTCGCTTGTCTTTGGCAGCATTCGGTTTTTACAAAAGTAGTCACCAGATTCACAGATCGGCCCAACGACATCCGAGGAGATTTGATTTTTCTTTAGGTTATCTTCCGCGTTTTGCTTGAGCGGAACTATCTGATGATAGCTGTCGTAGAGGGCAGGGCGGGCTAAGTCATTCATTGCAGCATCCACAATTACGAAATTTTTGACACCAGTTTTTTTCACATACTCAACACGCGTGACAAGAATTCCACAGTTGCCAGCGATGAAACGTCCAGGTTCGATTAGTATTTTTAAGCCAAGTGGCTTAAGAAGCGGGATCAATTTTTTTG
>MDTE01083311.1_pt1 | contig 20684 bp, 24 predicted proteins | sample 811231 | NCBI WGS metagenome assembly MDTE01 (sample SAMN05326651, study PRJNA326480) | marine metagenome | isolation source: seawater | place: Indian Ocean: Red Sea | collected 2010
TCTGATGGAAAATATGTTGCAATAGAACATGCTGTGGCTGGTGGTTGGTCCACAAAACGTGCGGCCCCAGGTTTTCTAGGTGAGTCAGTAGATAAAAAAGGTAAGGTAGATTCGTTTTCTGTGAATGGGTCTGATTTTTGGTATACGGTGCCCAATCATCACGTGCGTGCAATAGAAAATGAAACGGCTACTCAGGCGTTACCGCCAGGTTTTTGGCGATCTGTAGCGCCAGGCTGGACCTTCTTTGCCACGGAGTCATATATAGATGAAATGGCGAGGAAAATTGGCAAAGATCCTTTGCTGATGCGTGTGGATATGCTTGATGCAGCAGGTAAGAACGCTGGTGCTCCACCAAATAGTGTAGGGGGTGCTAAGCGGCTGCGTAACACTCTGATGGCCGCCGCTGGCCGGGCCGGGTTCGGCACGAAGCCGTTGGCTGAAAATATGGGTATGGGCTTATCATGTGTGAGTGCCCAAGAGCGTGGGTCGCCATCTTGGACGGCTTGCGTGGCCGAAGTGCATGTTGATCCTTCTAGCGGAGATCCTACTGTCCAAAAGCTTACAATTGCTATGGACGTCGGTACGGTTGTTAATCCGGATGGCGCAAGAGCGCAGATAGAGGGAGCAGCCCTTTGGGGACTAAGTCAAACTTTGTATGAGCAGCTAAGTATGAGTAATGGCGGGATTGAGCAAGGCAACTTCGATGAATATGAGATGTTGCGTATGGATCAAGTTCCAGAGATTGATATTGTTCTTATTGAGCAAGGCCAATATCCGTCCGGAATAGGTGAGCCTGCTACTGCTGTTGTGCCGGCTGCTATAGCTAATGCGATTGATGACGCAGTGGGCGCCCGGGTGCGTAGCTTGCCAATCACCGCTGATGCAATAAAGGCGGCGATGGCTTAGACAAAGTTAAATAGTAGTGATATGCGATTAGTGGCGCCCTTTGGGCGCCACTTTTCTACTGGAAGTCATCAAGGATTGTCCGGGATCTATTTTTACCCGTGTTACTTGTAAGTTTCTCTTGTAGCTTTTGGAGTACAGCAACACTTGCTTGTGGTTGGCACCACCCATGCTCTTTTCCATTGAGCAAGTGAACAAAATTTTTTCGATCTAAAGAATTGACTCCTAGATTGTTTTTCCAGAAGATTTTTTGTGCTCCGTAAATTGTTACTAAGGTGTAATGGGATGCCTCGGTCTCCTCAGGTACCATAAGGTCACCATTATCAATTTGTACAGTTCTTGTTTTAAAGTCGTCAAAAATAATTCCATAGTAGAGCTCGTTAGAGTTTTTATCATTGTAGAGACAGAACATGGATCTTTCTTCCCATAGATCTCCGGAGGAATAATTTGGAGGTATATCGGGAAAGGGTAAAGTTCCTTCGCTAATGGTATGCACCAGAGAAAGAAGAACTATACTCAACTTAACATCTACTGTGAGGGCAAAGAGATTTAACACTTGTTAACCTTCTTATTTAGCAAAGTGCCTTGTTGTTATCTTTAGGCTATCATGAGAGCTTAGCTTATGTGATCCGGTATGGCGATAAAATCATAAAAGGTAATAGTACGGACATAGAAATTCGTATAATAAAGAGATGTGTGCGCAACAAATGCGCGGGGCAAAACGGATGTTAGTCAATAATTTGTGGGAGGTGAGAAATGATCAAAAATTTAACTAGCTTAATTGGATTGGGATTTGTGGTTGTAGCTATGAATTCGCATGCTATCGCGGAGTCGGGCGCTTCGTGGGAAAGCACGACGGCAGTTATGGCTGAGATTGATATCACTGAGACGGGCGAGGGAGCGAAGGTTTTCTCGTACAAGAATCATGGATTTCTGCTAAGTGCTGCGGAGGGGGATGGAGTGATGACCTGCACGGGAGGTGGGGTAATTACAGATGCTGGGACTATGCTCCGCTTGGCATGTGAGATAACGGATCGCGATGGAGATAAACGGTATCTCTTGGTAGATCGGTCTGCCAAGGATGCCTTTGCCGAGGGTCAGGGGTATTTAAAAAGTGCTGGTGGGACGGGAAAACATGCTAATCGGAAGTATGAGTGCCACTACGAATTTTCCTATATGCCTAAAATTGCAGATTTACCATATGCTCCGGTGGTGACAGCTAATATGTGCACCGGTGACCTTCCTGGGGTGGCAGAGTAAGGGTATAACTATCTGAGGTTTGGCCTGCGAGGGTTTTCTTAAGTAAGAATCCTCGCAGGATTTTGTCTGACGCATACCGGTAAGTGGTCGGCTATTTAAATTTGGCCTATAAAATTGTCCTGCCCTGGGCGGTACCCTCGATTACTTTGCTCAGGATTACGATTTATTAGAGGGCGGGAATAGAGCGGATGGGTTGCACTTCGTACCTCGTGTTCAATTTCAAAAAGAGTTTTTCCGGTATCGAGGTCAATAATATCGGTGAATCTCCACTCGTACTCATCCGTTTCCATTGAAATAAGTCCACGCTCTTTGAGTTTTTCATACGGTCCTGCAAAGTCAGATATATATATTGCAATGTGGTGGCCATCATATTGATTCTGTTTAGAATCAGTCTCTAAAAAATGTAGGAATTGTGATTTCCCAGTTTTTATAGAAGCACATTCATTACTATGAATAGTTTTTAACTCGACGGTTGCTCCAAAAATTTCATCATAAAATTTTCCGATTTTCTCAGTCGTGCCCCGTGGTATATCCAGTTCTACATAGGGCATTCCAATATCTATCGTGCCATATTGGGGAGCAGGCTCGTGGATCTTAAAGTTGTTGCCCCAGGGACATGTCGCTTTGATGTGGTCGTTTTTTCGCGTATAGGAGAATGCCGTGTTTTCCAAATAAGGGGCTACATCGGCAAGTGATGATTCAAGTGTTGCTAAATTGGGAACTATAAACCCGATGGTACCCCTTAATTTCTGAGCTATTGGGTTTCGACTGGGAAGGTGGACTTGGCAACGTCCCATATTCACCCACATGTTGTCTACGCCATTCATAATGAAGGGATCACGAGTGAATTGCAGCCCCACAACATAAAATAAAGTAGCTAGTTTTTGGTCTGGAACTGCCAGGTTTACATGTTCCATGTGGAGGATATTACCCAGAGATTGTTTTGAACGATCAAAGCTGTCTGTCATATTGGTCCGATCCAAGTTGTATAGTGTGGAGTGTCGCTTGATTTATGATCTATTCTACTGAATTGCTTTTATTAGGGAGTGGGATAGATAACGTATTTAGGTTGTAGGATTTTTTAGAGCCCTCTAATTATTTTATTTGGAAAAAAAGGGTCATGGGAAGAGCTATTTTTGATCTGCTGTGTCGGTAGGTTTGGCTGCGAGTAGGACTACGCCCTTATCTCCTACTTCTTCCGAGTGTATAGTGCCGCCATCTAGTTGGAACTCATCTCCAGGACCTAGATTATATTCCTGTGTGGTGGTCACAATTTTGATGTTTCCCGTAATAACAATCACGTCGGCATCGTGCGGATGGCTATGGGATTCTTTAGTCTGATTAGCTGGGAGAGTGTATTTGAGAATATTAGAATGTCCACGTTCCTGAAGCCTGTTCCTTGCTTCTTCTTCGGTAATATCTTTCAATGTCATTCCTTCCAAATATATCTAGCTTTGATAATGGCATAGTATATAGGCATTAACTTAGCATGCCTACTCCTACTAAATTATGGCTGTTGTTAGTGGTAAAAAAAGTGAGTTAGGTCTGTTAACTCTACTTGTCCGGAATATATAGACTTTTATTTTGATAGGTGCACAGCGATGGATATCCTCAATTTGTTTGGCTTATTTTCAGTCACTGCAATGTTACTTTTTTATACTTTAGAGGAGAAGAGCCCATGGTTCGTAATGGCTTTTTCCGGCGCGTGTGGGCTGGCATCAGTCTACGGATTTTTGCAGGGCGCTTGGCCCTTTGGCCTTGTGGAGGCAGTATGGATGCTGGTTGCATTAAGACGCTGGCAACGCGTTAGGTGAGGTATTATTAAATTGTTCTAGTCCAAGAGTTTAGAACGAAGAACTGGCGGAGAATTAGGTGATGAAAGTAAAGCGAATAGAACATATAGCGATTGCAGTAAAAAGCATGAAGAAGTTTGGTCGATTTTTAGAAAATGACCTGGATATTAAGATGGAGTACGAGGAGAAACTTCCTAAGTATCGTACCAAATTAGCGATGTATCCTGTAGGCGATACGTATATTGAACTTCTTGAATCAGACCATCCAGAGACAGAAACCTCTGAATGGATTGAGAGGCATGGTGAGGGTTTATTTCATATATGTCTGGAGGTAGAGGATATTGATGAAGCTCTAGCGGAACTTAAAGAAAAAGGAATCCTGCTAAGGAATGAAACACCCCTGATCGGGCACGGGGGAGCCCGGATTGCTTTTTTGGACCCAAAATCAACTGGAAATGTGGTAATTGAACTCGCTGAGTTGCCGACTGTTCCCAGTCATTAATTTTTTTTTGAACGGGATATCCGACAAACAACCGCCCAAGATTTCCTAGGCGGTTGTTAAGAAAAACTCTTTCAAAAAGAAGCGATTATTTCTCGGATTCCAGGACTTCGCCGAACAGAATCCACTTCTCTCCATCAAATTTAGAAAGCTGTGCGGCTTCTATTGGGTAGTAATCGGTAGAACTTGTATTAACCTTCACTCCAGGTATTACCATTGGAAGTTGAATATCTTTCAGGTTAGTAGCGCATGCCAGTATTCCGGGTCGGCTAAGGTCATCGCATCCAGCTAGCATTATATGGAGTAATCGGGAGACATTATATCCGTATCCATAAAGGGCATCTCCACGGTCCCCTTTTGGCATATGTGTGTCCATCCAGGAAGACCACTCCTTAAAGCCATCCGTATCCCGCCATTGTGGATCAGTGGGGTCCTTCATCCACTGAGCAGTAACTAGGCCTTTTGAACACTCTAATCCAGCTGGAACTAGGGTGGCTTTCACAGAAGACGATACATTGTTCATAAGATGCAGAGGTTGCCACCCTATCTCGCACGATTTTTTAATTGCCTGAGCTGCAAATTTTGGTAGCGAAATATTAAAGAAAACATTGGCGCCACTTGCTGCTAGTTCCAATATTTGAGCGTCAATAGTTGGATCAGTTACTTCATAAGACACCATTTTAACAACCAACTCTTCGGCTTTGTCTCCTAGGCCTCGCAGAAAGCCGTCTCGGTAATCTTTGCCATAATCATCATTTTGAAAAAGGATGGCAATTTTAGGATCTTCCACGGTGCTTAAGGCATGATTCGCATAAATTTCACCTTCGATATCGTAGGTAGGTTGGAAGCCCATGCTCCAGGGAAATATTCGAGGTTGTCCCCATTTGGATGCACCAGTCGCGAGAAAAATGTGGGGAACCTTTTTTGCATTTACATATCTATGGATAGCTGAATTGGTTGGTGTGCCAAGCGTATTGAATAGAAAAGCGACTTCTTCCTGTTCGACTAACTTTCGGACTTGTTCAACAGTACGAGGTGGGCTGTAACTATCATCCAGGGAAATGAGATCAATCGTGCGACCATTAATTCCTCCATCTGCATTTACACCCTTAAAGTAGGCAACAATGGTTTTCCCAATAACGGAGTAAACCGAGGCGGGGCCAGAATAAGGGTTGGTATGGCCAATTTTAATCGAATCATTTGTAACACCGACCGTTTGGGAGCTCACAGAACTTGAAGCTAATAGCATTGTAACGATAGTTACGAGCAGAGTCCGGAAAGGCATTTAAGTATCTCCCTTAAAAAACTAATTTTTCGAATTTTTGACCGACTACCTTTAATTTAGCCAGAAAATTTTTGTTTCGTCCAGCTTATTAAGCGTTCCAATGCACCCCACACGCCAAAAGGTACAAAATAGATAATTAAAATTAGGATGACTCCAAAAATCGCCCAAGGGGGAGGTAGCCACTCGTAAGCCAACCTGACATCTTGCGCGATGTTTGGCATGAAGACGATGAAGAGCCCTCCAAATAGAGCGCCCGGGATAGATACAATTCCACCGACTACTGAGCCCACTAAAATGTAAACGGCCACAAAGAAGTTAAAGGCATCTGGGCTGACGAATTCACTGGCATATGTAAATAGTGCGCCTCCTATCCCAGCATACATTGCACTTATTCCGAACGTTGTCGTTTTGACTAGAGCTGTATTAATCCCCATGGTCTTCGCTGCAATGGGGTTGTCACGGATTGCCATCATCGCCCGCCCCGATCTGCTATGAAGAATGCACCACGTGATGACCATCAAAAATACGATAATGAAGAGCGTCACATAGTAGAGTGATTGGTCTGATGTTAAGGGTGCGATAATTGGCTCCGGTTTTGGTACAAAGATACCTTGTACCCCACCTGTCCAGTGTTCAAAGGCATCAAATTTTAAAAGCTGAGGGGTGGCCACGGCTAAAGCAAAGGTTGCTAACGCTAGGTATAATCCTTCCAGCCGGAGAGCCGGGAAGCCAAACAAAAAACCAAATATAAATGAAATAAAAGCAGCGGCAACGATGGCTTCATACGGACTCCAACCGAAGTGTTCAATAAAAATAGCAGCGGAATAGGCTCCGGCTGCGAAAAAGGCGCTATGACCGATAGAAAACTGCCCATTGTAACCCGTGAGAATATTTAGCCCCAACATAGCAATTGCCCAAGCCATTGCTAAGGTAAGCTGATATGTCACAAAATCGGAAACGAAGTGCGGCAGAGCAATGCCAAAAGCAATGGCCACACAGAAGCCGACTAAGAGATTGGTTGTTAGTGGATTGGGGCGTTCCATTATTCACTACACCCGCTTCACGATGACGCGCCCAAACAGTCCTGCGGGCTTAAATAATAATACGCCAATAATAAGTATAAGAGCGAAGGTGAGTTTTAATTCAGAGCCCCCGGGAACATATTGACCCACCCAATTTTCTAACACGCCAATGATAAGTCCGCCTAAAACTGCACCAACTGGACTGGAGACCCCTCCGAGTAGGGCACTGGCAAAGCCGTATATAAGCACGCCACTCATCATGTTAGGTTCCAGGTAAACTATTGGTGCTACTAAGATTCCCCCTATTGCACCAATAGCAGCCGCTAGTCCCCAGCCAAGTGCAAGCATCCATCCGACCGAGATCCCCACCAAACGAGCAGAATCTGGATTTGCGGCCGCTGCCCGCATGGCCAGACCCACGCGGGTGAATTTGAAAAAGCAAAAAATTAACAAAAGTACCAACATTGTAAGCGCTATTACGCCCATGTGGTGTGGCCCAATAAGATCTGACTTAAAGCCAAAATCTGAGGGGAATAAGCTGGGGAAGGGTTTAATAGTAAACTCCCAAATCCAGCCCGCCATATTATTAAAAATAACCAATAAGCCAATAAAAACCATGATTTGGTTGAATATCGATTGGTTTTCAACCGGCTTTATGAGTAACCGCTCGATAATTAGTCCAGCTACAAAGGAAAGCGTGACGGCTAATACAAACGCTAGCCATATAGGTGCTCCCATACCAAGAAAGGTCCATGCAATGTATGTTGAAAACATGGCCATTTCGCCTTGGGCAAAGTTGAAGTGGTCACTCGCCTGATAAACCATTACGACTGAAAGGGCGACGCAGGAATATATAGAGCCAATTGCCAGGCCAGCCAGAGTGAGTTGCAAAAAAAGTTCCATGTGCTTTTCCGTTAATAGCCTAGGTAACTTTTGCGGACATTTTCGTCATCTCGAATAACTTGGGATTCCCCGGACATTACCACTTCTCCTGTCTCCAAGAGATAGGCGTGGTCGGCTAGGTCCAAAGCTATATTAGCATTTTGTTCAACCAGAAGCATGGAGGTTCCTTCTTTTTCACGGATTTGTTGCATTATTCCATATATCTCCTGAACAACGAGTGGACCTAGGCCAAAGCTGGGTTCATCAAGTAACATTAGGCGTGGACGCAACATTAATGCCCTGCCGATGGCCAACATTTGCTGTTCACCACCTGACAGGGTTCCGGCTTGCTGTTTGTATCGCTCCCGTAGTCGGGGAAAATAGGAGTAGACGCGCTCTATATCGTCAGCAATGTCTTTCTTGTTTGTACGAGTGTACGCCCCTAACTGCAGGTTATCTTCAACTGATTGTCGTACAAAGGTGCCTCGCCCTTCGGGAACATGTGCTATTCCCCGTCGAACTACTTTTTCCGTCGACAAAGACGTTAAGTCTTCATCTAAAAACATAATGTCGCCTTCCGTATGAATCATGCGGCATATAGACCGGAGGGTAGTAGTTTTCCCAGCACCGTTGGCTCCCAATATTGTGGTAATAGATCCTTCCTCGAGGTTAAAATCCAATCCGTAAAGAGCTTGGGTTTGTCCATAGTAAGCTTTCAGTCCATTGATTTCTAACAGTGCCATTACTGAGAAGTTCCTAAATAGGCTTCGATAACCTTGGGGTCACTTTGCACTTGAGATGGAGTCCCATCCGCAATTTTACGACCAAAATCTATGGCTACTACTTTATCAGAAATTTGCATTACCAGGCTCATATGGTGTTCAACTAATAGTATGGTGGTCTTTCGATCGTCTCGAACGTCACGAATTTGCTCCATCAGATGATCCAGTTCCTCATGATTTAAGCCGCCTGCGGGTTCATCCAATAGTAAGAGTTCGGGATCGCTGGCTAGTGCTCGAGCCATTTCCACCCGTTTTTGATAAGGAAAGGGAAGGGCTCCCACCGGCGTTCCAACAACATCGGTGAGTCCCATAAAGTCTATTAAGTCCATTGATTTAGCCATAAGTTTGCGTTCTTCTCGGCCCACCCAGGGTAGACGAAAGGCATTGGAAAATGTATCGCTTTTGCTGCGGCTATGGCCGCCAATTAGCACGTTATCCAGTACATTAAGGGTAGGGAAGAGGGCCAAGTTTTGGAACGTGCGGCCTATTCCCAACGCAGCTATTTTGTCAGGCCTTAATCCTAAAACCGAGCTTCCTTTAAAGATAACATCGCCTTCATTGGGGGTATAAAGGCGTGACAGGCAATTAAACAGAGTAGTTTTCCCCGCGCCATTAGGCCCGATTAGTCCTACAATTTGTCCTTGAGGAATATCAAACGTAACTCCATCAAGAGCTACTATCCCTCCAAACCGGACAACCACGTTTTTTACTTCTAGTAACGTCATAACTTAAATTGTCTTTCTCAACCCAAAGATCTTTTTTAGGACTAGTGAGGTGGAGCAACCCCTACGAACGCCCAGAGCATTATTCAGCGGCATCGGGAACCGAAATTTGATCTACAACTGACGATGAGAGGTAAACCCCCTGTGATAGTAGCTCTTTTTGTATTAACCGAACGTTCAATTTACTTGGCAGCATGTTTTGGTTTGCAGCTAGCCCCGCTGCAGCTCCTGCGGCTTGGCCGGAGAGCCAGCATTGGGGAACCTCTCTAAGGAAGGAGTGCGAGCTAGCATCGCAAGAGATATGACGGCCTGCCCCAAGGATGCCTTCAATCCCGGTTGGAACTAAGGAACCGTAAGGAACAGAAATATTCTCAAATTTTGGTGCGAGGGATGTCGATACTCCAATTTCATCATGCCAGACTTTTCCTTCATCCCATTGGGCGCGAGTTACCTGTGCCCGCCCGCTTAGGCGTCTGCTGTGCCTAACGCCGATTTGGGGAGCTCCAAGCATTAAAAAAGAGTTTTCAAAACCGGGAGCATGGGCCCGATAAAATTTTAAATGCTCGGTGGTCAGTTGCCGAGATCGAATTTCTACCTCAGTTAAATCATCTACATCGATGGCTGAGTATCCTGAGAGTCGGGGTCCCATGAATAATGCAACATCGTCACGCCAACCCACATTGGGTTTTTCAAACGAGCCCACCGAAGAGCGGCCTTTCGCCATAAAAGTTTTGAAGCCCTGCGAATCAGAATGACGAAAATCAAGCCATTGCCCCATGTTAACGCCGCCAAGTAAAAAGGCGGTATTTACACAGTGATGGATGTCTTCGTCATCGACATTCGTTTCCAGTGCAGTTTTGGTCTGGGAGAGAAGGTCCGCATCGCCCGTAGTGTCAACCACCACCTTAGCTAGGATAGCTTGCCTTCCACTCTTGCTCTCAAAAATTACACCGCGCACGACACCGTCTTCCACAATTGGTTCAGTGGCCCAAGAATGAAGAATGAGGTCTACCTTTTGTTCTTGGACCATGGCCAGCGAAAGGGTTTTTAGAGCTTCAGGGTCAATAGTAGGGGACCAAGTTACAATTCCGTGGTAGGCGGCCGAACGTTGTGCCCAATAGTCTGCAGTCGCGGTGTCCCGCGAGCCCCAATCTGAGCGTGTGGGTCCCAGCAAGGCCTCCTCAGGAAGGCGTTCCATAAATTCGTGCGCCACTCCCGCGATCACCTGAGTTCCCTTCCAATCCGTCATGCGGTCAATCCAAATCACAAGTCCGCCCGTGGAAAGGCCACCTAGATGATTGTAGCGTTCGACTAAAGTCACCTTGGCTCCAGTGCGCCCAGCCGCAATAGAAGCAGCTGTTCCAGCTGGTCCACCGCCTACGACGAGAACGTCGGTTTCAGTGAATACAGGGGTTTCTCGGGCAGCCTCCCGGATGGTCTTGCCAGTCGTTGAACGGCCGGTCCTTGCTTTGGAGCCATCAAACATTTCTGTTCCTTGTTGGGCACCAATTATACTAGTCAGGTTCTCAGACATATGTTTGTTTGCTCCTTTATCCCGCTTGGCCTTCAAGGCCGTAAGGTTACGATATATTCCATGTTACGTCATCCTTCTGTATAATGTTGCGCGCATAGTGCATTGAGGGGCGGCAGCAGCTGATTTAGCAGCAGATTTCGTTGCCGACCCTGGGTTTCCGCCTTTGGGATAGGGCGGTAGCTGGCTTCTAGCTGGAGAGCCGTTCGAGAAATAGAAAATCAGAACGCTCCAGGCTGGCGGATATTTGCATAGGACCCTATATGCCAGACTTAGGTATAGTTATCCTTTGATGAGATAAGGACATTGCGAAACAAATGAAATCAATTTGGGAGATACCGCGGTGGTAGAGCAAGCATCACATCAGTCTTGGGCTGACTCGACTATGGCTGAAGGTAATGAATGGGGGTCTTCCTTGCGGATGCTGGGAAATGGGGAGGTTTTATTTGAAGAGGGTGACGCGGGGAATGTAGCATTTGTTGTGGAAAGCGGAACCATCCAGATTAGCCGATCGAAGGGGTCAGCATCTGTTATACTAGCCGAGTTGGAGAGAGGGGCTTTGTTTGGCGAAATGGCGCTAATAGATGAAGGGCCACGAAGCGCCAGGGCTATTGCTTCTGGGGAGGCCGTGGTTAGGCAAATTGGGAAAAAAGAGTTTATGCAGCATCTACGTTCTTCACCAGATTCAGCTTTTAAGATGATGCAGGGCTTAGTAGAGATTATCCGGAAACTAAATGATAAAGTTTTGTTGGACTCTTGGGATAATGCAACTAAAGCGAATTTGAAGGAAGCGGACTAGGAGGCCTCTACGCTGACACTGCGCTAATTTCCTAAATTTTATTGTGCGGTTTTTGGTAACGAAAAATAACAGATTGGCTCATAGGGAGTAAATTATGGCGAAGACTAAGGCAGAGGCTGAAGGAGAAGTTTTCAAAGGCTTGATGGCGTTGTGTGAGGAAATGAGTGAGAATGGTATGCAGAAAGAGGAGCTGGAAAGGGGCGCGGCTGCTATGCTAGCCACCGTGTTGTTTGGTAAGACCCCTTCAAGCATGCTTGTCACTGCTTTTAGCGGGGTTGATGAGCAGGATGAGGAACAACGGGTATTCGTTGGCCTCCATACGCCTCAGGGGACCGTATAAGATTTAGGGTTGTGGCAGATTTTAGTTGGCAGGGGAGTGTCCGTTGGTTGGATGGTGTAATGAAGAGCATCTAAAATCCCTCTCAATGAGGAGTAAAGAGTGTTTAAAATTAGTATATTAGGAGATAATTCTGAGATAAGAGATTATCTTCCTTTTCTGCGTTGGCTGGTCCTGACAGTAGTAACTTTGTTTGGTCTTTGGACCGCCTCGCTCTATGGGTATTTGCAGTTCATGGTTGCCAATGACCGTAGCCACATCACTTTGGTTATACTGGGGCTGTATGGCGTATTTTCTCTTCACTGCATGTCATTAATTGTACGAGTTTCCCGAGATATTTCTAATCTTCACGATGTTCAGGCTCTTATTTCAAACGGGAATACTGAGTATGAATTGTTTGGAGATGAGGTGGTGATTTCTAACCAAAGACCCTTAAAGAAATGCACTGCCACCGGTCATATACGTAACTTGGTAATTATGGCCCGTTTACAAGGGGTAGGAAGGCTGGATCAAACTATTTTATTACGGCGCTTGGCTGACTCGTTGCGATATCGTCAAAGTGTTGGATGGTTTGTTGCTGATGCCATGCTCAAATTGGGTCTTTTGGGGACAGTCATTGGGTTCATTCTAATGTTATCTTCCATTCAGTCGATTGACTCATTTGATGTAGAGACATTGAAAAATGCTTTGAGTGCGATGAGCGGTGGTATGGGTGTGGCTTTATTTACTACCCTTTTTGGGTTAGTGGGCGGGATCCTTCTTAAGCTCCAGTATTATATCTTAGACGATGCAACTTCCTATTTGTTTGGAGTTACAACTGAACTTACGGAGGTGTATGTCGTCCCTGCCTTGAACCGAGGAATAGATGCAGGAATTTAGCTTGTATACTCGAGAGGGAGAATTTGATGCGTTCACCGACCTCTTGTTCAACGCACTCTTGGGTTTTGCGTTTATGTTTTTTATTGCCTTCATTTTGATAAAACCAGAGGACGCATCTGGCAAGATAGATACTCACGCGGAGTTTCTGGTAACAGTTGTTTGGCCAGACTCTCATCCGGATGATATTGATACTTATGTTGAGGATCCGGCTGGAAATTTAGTGTGGTATCATGGTCGGGAGGCGGGGTTGATGCATCTCGACCGGGACGACAGGGGAAATTATCGGGACACAATTGTTGTTGACGGAACTCCTATTGAGAATCCTCTAAATCAAGAAACCGTCACGCTACGAGGAATTGTTCCTGGTGAATATGTGGTCAATATCTTTCACTATTCGGCAACTACTAATGAGCCCGTTCCAGTGCACGTGAAAATAGAGAAACTAAATCCTACTGTAACCGTTCTCTACTACGAAACTATTAATTTAAGTAGGACAGGTCAGGAAGAGACAGTTGCACGCTTTGTAATTGATGAAAATGGTGGCATTAAAGATGTCAATACTAGGGATAAGTCATTGGTCCGGTTAAGTAGAAAAGGACCCACTGAACCGCAAAGTGCCCCACCGGTTGCAGACACATTAATGCCCGATGGTACCACAGTACAGTCGAGAGGCGTCATATTGGACCCATGAGTGCAGCTACAATTTTAGGTCTTGTTTCAGCATATGTAGTGATAGCAGTTTTGTTATTGAGTTTGAATTTAACTTCTCGCTGGAAATGGTGGGTAAAGGCCAGTGCAATTATTGTAACTGGCTGTTTCTTTGTTCAAGCGTACATACAGACTTATGCCGTATTAGGCTGGCCAACTGATACAGAGCTTCCAGAGCATTTTCAGGTTCTATGGGCCAAAGTAGAAGATCCCAATAAGTTTACAGGGGCTGACGGTGCGATTTATTTTTGGGTGGATGAGTTAGATCAGTATAATTTGCCTCTAGGTGTGCCCCGGTCCCATAAACTTCCTTACTCACCGAGTTTGGCGGATGCCGTTGTTGAAATAACTGGCCGTATCGAGGCTGGACTCGACGTGGCAGGAATTGCTGAACTTCCTAACGATGAAGAATCAACAAGCAGCCTAATGATGGAAGATGTCACTGTTCCTGAGGACTTGACTGGTGGAAGTTTCCAAGTGGATGTATTCCCGGATAGGATTCAAACCCTTCAGTTTGAAGACATGCCTCCGCCCATTCTTCCTGATAAAGACCTAATTTGAGTTAGTACAATAATCATAATTTGGTCGTTTTTTTCTAGGTTGTAATGTAGGCTCCGGGGAAAGTTAGTTTTGTTGGCGCAGTATAACTAATGAGTAATGGAATGGGATACGATTTAGTCATAAAGAATGGTTTGGTGGTCGATGGATCGGGTGGAGCTCGTTACAGAGCTGACGTCGGAGTGACAGGTGGTAAAATCAGTAAAATAGGCCGTATTTCAGGGGAGCAGGCCGGGGAAACCATAGACGCTGAAGGTCACGTTGTTACGCCTGGTTTTGTCGATGCTCATACTCATATGGATGCCCAGATATTTTGGGATCAACTTGGCAGTTGTTCCTGTTATCACGGGGTTACTACTGCCGTGATGGGTAACTGTGGATTTACACTAGCTCCTTGTCGTGAGGCTGAAGCTGATTTGGTTTTTCGAAATTTGGAACGGGCGGAGGATATTTCACGAAGCGCTATGCTGGAAGGTATAAACTGGCAGTGGGAAACCTATCCTGAGTACATGGATGTTATTGATGCCCTACCAAAGGGCATAAACTACGCAGGCTATGTAGGTCATTCGGCAATACGAACTTACGTGATGGGTGAAAGGGCTTTCGAAGAGGATCCGACCGAGCCGGATATGGAGGCCATGAAGCATGAGGTAAGATCGGCCATAAATGCTGGAGCCATGGGGTTCTCAACCTCACGGAGCCCAGCCCATATGACCTCTGATAACCGTTTGGTGGCTAGTCGGGTGGCTCCTGACCAGGAGGTCGAGGAACTGGTGCGAACTATGGGAGACGTCGGTGCCGGGATTTTCCAACTCGCTATGAAGAGGGGAGATCGCTCCTATATGGAAGAGGACTACCGTAGCCTGGCAACGTTGTCCCGGGAAACAGGAAGACCTATTACCTTCGGGAGTTTGAGTAGGAAAGAGTTGCCAGGGCACTGGCGGGAGTTATACAGAATTATAGAGGAGGAGAATCTTAAGGGAGCGCGAATTTTTACCCAAGTTCATAGTCGCGAAATCAACACAGTGTTATCCTTTGAGACGTCCATGCCGTTTGATAGTTGGAACGTATGGAGCGAATTCAGGCGCCTTCCCTTGGAGATTCAATTTAAAAAGCTGTCTGAGGATATTGAGCTTCGTCGGAAGTTAGTCGAAGTAGCGGAGAGCCCGTATGAGGGGCCTGAAGTTGTAGGTGCAGAGCCTCGGCCACCCGAATGGGATATGTTCTACGTTATGGACCAGGTGAAGCGCCCTCACCGCAGTATATCTGAGATCTCTGCTGAATGTGGTATGAGCCCAGCGGAAACAATGTTGGATATCGCGGTTAAAAACCAATTGAAAGTTTTCTTTAGGCAACCGATAGCTAACGAAAATCAGGACGATGCCCTTGAGTTGATGAAGCATCCCTATTCCAATGTTACTTTCTCGGACTCTGGCGCTCACGTTTCGCAAATTATGGATAGTTCACTACAGACGCATTTACTTAGTCATTGGGTAAGAGAAAAGGAGGCACTTTCTCTGGAACAAGCTGTGCGTTTTATAACCTATGATACAGCAACAAATTGGGGTTTTCACGATAGAGGTCTTATTCGAGAAGGTATGACAGCGGATATCAACGTTTTTGACCCCGAAAAGATAGAACCCCAAATGCCGCTGGTGGTTAATGACCTACCATCAGGGGCTAAAAGGCTAAAACAGTATGCAGATGGAATTCTTGCAACGGTTATTGCAGGTAAAATAGTTCTTAAGGATAAGGAACATACGGGAAAACTTCCCGGAAAGTTGCTGCGTGGCCCATTGTATTCCCAGCGCTAAGCTGCGTGAACAAAAAACTCTGTTTATTTGGTCGAGTTCCGGGAGGCAACATACCTGTTAATAGTTGATGCAATTTCTTCGCTATGGGTATTGTGGTGAAAGATTGCTAGCCCTTGTCCTGAATCATCTACCAAATACGTGGCTGCAGTGTGATCAATTAGGTAATAATCGCGGTTCTTTTCCGGTGAAAGCTTGTAGCGCACGAAAAAACTTTCTGCGACATCTTGAATTTGTTTTTGAGTTCCAGTCAGCCCAAGGAGCCTTTCATGGAAATGTGAGAGGAAAGGGAGAAGTTTTGCTTCAGTATCACGTGCCGGATCTAGAGTAATAAAGAGGGGTTGAACTTTGGCGCCTTTGTTTCCTAGTCTTTCAAGGGTATCGCTGATAATTGAGAGGTTCATAGGGCAAATGTCTGGGCAATGACTATATCCAAAAAATACTAATAGCCAACTTCCAAGGAAGTCTTTCTCGGTGACCGATTCTCCATGATGGTTGGTGAGGGAGAATTGGATCTTTTTGCCTTCTGCGGAGAGGGGATTAGTTAGTAGCAGACAGCAGGCATAAATCAGAATAATGGCTAGATTTAACAGTGTGAATTTCTGTGTTTGGAAAATACTTAACATGCTACCGATACCTCAATTCCTTTCGGGGGCAGTATAAAGTAAATCGTCAAGGTATTAGCCTTATTTCCAAAAAAGAAGTGTGAGCCGATGGCCGCACGAATTTTAGCAATATTGCTAGGCTCACCTTTAAGAAGCCAACATTTTTGGTGCTTACATCCAACACGAGGAAGCGCGGTTGTCTTGCGATTCGGCCTGAAGGTAGGTACTCTTCTGACTAAGAAATTTCCATTTCTAGCGCGGATATAAAAGAGCAGAAATGAGCCCAAGGATAGGACTTTTCGCTCCGTGTTTATTAGGAGCTTGTGTCGGGTTGTTTGTTACCCTGCTACTCCCAATGAAGACAGAAGCCCAGGAATGCTCTGAAACGCATAATGTTGAGATAACTCATGTATTTAACCCAGGAGATGTTTACGTCAAGCCAGGAGAATGTGTGCGTTTTGTCAACGTTCATTCCATCGAGCACAGTGCGGTTGGTTTAGAAAGAGAGTTTAATTCGGGTATTCTAATGCCCGGAAGTACTTCCACGCTGAGATTTGATGAACCTACTGTAATTCCGTATACCTGTGGGGTGCATCCACCAATGGTCGGGGTGATAGTGGTTTCGGATGATTCTGGGCCGTTTTCAAACAACAATGTAGCGGTTGAACTTGAGGCGTCTCCTGAACGGGGGAATCCGATCTCTGGGCGGCGTGTTTTTAATAAATGCAAAGTGTGCCATCTTCTAGAAAAGGACGGCATTCATAGGATCGGTCCAAATCTGTATGGGGTTTTTGGTCGCACATCAGGAACTGTAGCGGGTTATAAATTTTCGAGGGCCATGCGAGAAGCTGGGATTACATGGAATCGCGAAACCTTGAGCCTTTATCTAAGAAAGCCAAAGAATTATATCCCAGGCACGAAGATGGCCTTTGTAGGATTAAATGATCCCGGTGATGTACAGGATGTGATTTCCTATATACGGAAGTTTATGGACTAGTCCCATGTTCAAGGACACATCTATGCGTTTTTTATCAGCTAATTCACCGCGGGTTTGTGAGTCCAATTGTGGGTTTTCTGCGGTTGGGTACAAGGTAGGTCATAAGATTACGAAAGGTTTATTGTATTTCTGGATATGGGCATGTTTTGTAACAAACGATCCAGCCTATAGTTTTGATATCAAAGACCTCAATTACTTAGAACAGTTTCAGGTATGTCTTGATTGTGATCTAACCGGGGTTAACTTGTTTGGCAGGGACTTATCAGGCTACGATCTGCGTGGAGCTGATCTAGCCGGGGCTGATCTTAGGATGAGCAAATTGATAGGTATTGATTTAAGAGGTGCTTATCTTGCGGATGCCAACCTTCAGGGAGCAGATTTATCGGGAGCAGATTTTTTTGTCGCAGATGCACGCCGGGCTAACTTTTCGATGGCAAATCTATTTGACGTTGATTTCAGCAGTGCAACACTTTTTGAGGCGAACTTTGAAAGTGCTGTGGTAATCGATAGTCATTTTTATGCGGCAGACCTTAAGGGCGCTAATTTCAGGTATACAACACTAGAAAATTGTTATTTTTTTGAAGCGAACCTGACAGATGTAAATTTTCAGTCGGCATCAGTTGTGGACAATGATTTCCAGGCAGCAATCCTATGTCGAACCTCCTTTCCTTCTGGTGTTCGAAACTCTGGGTGTGAAATTGAGTAGTCCGAGAAGCGGTTTCCTTGCTTTAGTAATTAGACGGGCAACTATCGTAACTTTTCTGGTCTTTATATTTGGGACTTCTCCGCGCGTTTGGGCAGATTTTGAGGGAGCTTGGGAAGCTTATCAACGGGGTCAATATAATGCCGCCGTGCGTGAGTTTTTGTGGTGTGCCGAGAAAGGCAATGATTTGTGTCAGTTATATCTTGGCGATATATATTATTATGGCCACGGGACCATTGTTCGGCGTGATAGGGCCACCTTCTGGTACCATAAGTCGGCCAGACAGAAGAATTCTACAGCAGCCCAGAGGCTTTTCACCTTGTACGAGAGAACACGATCAATTCCGGGTAACGGAGTCAAGGCATACATGTGGTTCAAAATCGCTAGGATACTTGGGAACGAGATAAGCGTGAAGCGAGAAACAAAATTAGTGGCAGGTATGACAGACACAGAGAAGGATGAGGCCCAGCGATTGGCCACCGAATGGTGGTTGAAATATGAGTAGAGTGGCAATTAGGCTCGACGAAAATTTACAAGACTCGAAATTTTAGGTCTGCCAGCAAAATTTTGTCATAGTGATTTATTGCAATAGTTTGTTATAATATTTCTTGCGAGTTTGTTGCAGTGAAATAAGAGGGAGTAGAGGGGGCAACGGATGGGACGAATTTTGTTTTTGCGATGTTGTTGGATTGGGGCTGCGCTAGCTTTGGCGATTTCAGGGGCACATGCGTCCTCTAGTAAGTCGGGGGACGGGTTTAGGTTGTCGCAGACATGTGCTGGGTGCCATGGAACAGCGGGAGCCTCGCCAGGAAATACAATACCGATAATCGGAGGGCAAACAGCTGCCTACTTGGCAGACAGCATGCGGGCCTATAAGACTGATGAGCGCAAATTTTATGTGATGAATATCATTGCGAAGGCTTTCGTGGATTCTGAAATAGATTCTATTTCGGATTGGCTTTCTTCCCAGCCTTGGGTCAATACGGAGACAGCAATTGATTCTGCCAAGCAGGCAGCCGGTGCAGCTTTGGCCGCAGCATGTGTCGAGTGTCACGGCGTTTCTGGGAAAGGTACTGATTTAGGACCAAGAATAGCGGGCCAGCCTGCGACATATACAGTTAAAGTGATGGGCGAGTACAAAGCGGGATCCCGTGGAAATAGTAATGCAATGCAAATGGTCATCGCTAGGACACTAAGCGACGAGCAAATTGAGGCTTTAGCGCATTACTACGCTGGTTTGAGATAGGGGGAACAGATGACAGTTACGCGGAGAAAATTTCTAAGCAGGAGTGTAGCAGGTGTAGGCGCTCTTGGTCTTACAGGTATTGTACCCTCGGGATGGGTGCCATCAGCATTTGCAACAAATGAGATTATGCCCAAAAATGGGCCCCGAGTTGTCGTTGTCGGGGGAGGTTGGGGCGGAGCTACAGCAGCTAAATACATCCGTTTGCAAGACCCTGGTATCGAAGTGGTTATGATCGAGCGCCAGCCGGTATTTAGGTCCTGCCCAATTAGTAATTGGGTTATTGGGGGCCTTAAAAATATGTCTGATATAACCATCAGTTATGATTCCCTGAAGAGTAAGCACGGAATAAAGGTTGTTCAAGATACTGTCGCCGCGATTGATCCTGAAGAGAGATTGGTGATGATTTCTGGCGGAGCGATTAAGTATGATCGTTTGGTGATCGCTCCCGGAATAAGTTTGGATTATGATAGTGTCGAGGGACTAGACGCTGTTGGCCGTGGAGTGTTTCCAGCGGCTTGGTGGGCTGGAGCTGAGACGCATCAGCTTACCAAGGAATTGGCTGGGATGCAGGCTGGTGGCACGGTAGTTTTGTCGGTGCCATTTGGTCCATATCGCTGTCCTCCCGGGCCGTACGAAAGAGCCTCTTTAATTGCCGACTACTTAAAAAAGAATAAACCCGGCTCCAAATTAATCGTCTTAGACTCTAATGAAAAAATAGTTTCCAAAGGTAAACTGTTTAAGGAAGCATGGGATGAATTTTATTCTGATATCATTGACTATCGCACGGATAATGCGGTGGTGAAGGTGGATCCAGGCGCGCGGATAGTATCAACTAATTTTGATGATATTAAAGCGGATGTTGGCAATATAATTCCGGTTCAGAGAGCGAATGATACTGTTGATTTAGCGGGGTTAAGACCTGAGGGAAGAAGGTGGTGTCCGGTGGATCCATGGACTTACGAATCTAGCATACATGAGAATATACACGTTATTGGGGATGCTACTGATGCCACTACGGTAGGGAAGGTGCCCAAGTCAGGTTTTATTGCTAATTCGATGGGCAAAGTTTGTGCTTCGGCCGTTGTGGCACTCATGAATGGGAGAGAAGCTCCTCGGCCTAGTATGGCAAACACATGTTATAGTTTGGTCAGTGGCACTGAAGGAATCTCCGTTACAGCTGTATATGACTGGGACGACGCATTGGGTAAGATGGCGGCTATAAAGGGTGCTAAAGGACTGTCGCCGGGCCGGTTCAAAATTGTTGCCAGTAATGCCGATGATTGGGCTAAGGCTATTTGGAGCGACATGCTGGGTTAGGGAATGATAGGGGCTTGCAAGAGGTTTTGTTTACTCAAAAGTTCA
>MDTE01034828.1_pt1 | contig 20683 bp, 16 predicted proteins | sample 811231 | NCBI WGS metagenome assembly MDTE01 (sample SAMN05326651, study PRJNA326480) | marine metagenome | isolation source: seawater | place: Indian Ocean: Red Sea | collected 2010
GGACGAGAGATACGACTAACTACAGGACTATATGCTCCTCAAGCAAGTGGATCAGTAATGATTGAGTGTGGAGACACTTCTTTATTAGTTACAGCAACAAAAACTACAAAAAAAGAAGCTGCGGACTTTCTCCCTCTTATATGTGACTACGAGGAAAAACTATATGCGGCTGGAAGAATTCCAGGTGGTTTTATGAGAAGAGAAGGGCGTCCTCCTGAGAGAGCAACTTTAATCTCCAGGTTAATTGATAGACCAATGAGACCTCTTTTCCCTACTTGGATGAGAGACGAAATTCAGATAGTTGCATCTTGCCTTTCTCTAGATGAGAGGGTTCCTGCAGATGTTCTTGCAGTTACAGGGGCGTCAATAGCCACACTGCTTGGTGAAATTCCATTTTATGGGCCAATGGCCGCAGTTAGAGTGGGACTCATCGGAGATGATTTCATCCTAAATCCAAGCTATAGAGAAATAGAAAAAGGCGACCTCGACATAGTTGTTGCAGGTTCTCCCGACGGTATAGTCATGATCGAAGCAGGAGCTAATCAATTATCTGAGCAAGATACTATTGAAGCAATAGATTTCGGCTACGAAGCCGTCACTGAACTTATTAAAGCGCAAGAAGACTTGCTAAAAGATTTAGGAATTAAACAGATTAAACCATCTGAGCCTGAAGAGGATAAAACATTACCCTCTTACTTGGAAAAAAATTGTACTAAAGCTATTGAGCAAGTTTTAAAGAAATTTGAACAATCAAAAGAGGAAAGAGATCTTGAACTAGATAAAATCAAATTAGACGCTCAAAGTAAAATTGACTCTCTCAAAGAGGATAATCAATTAAAAATTCTAACTTCAGAAAATGATAAATTAATACATTCTGATTTTAAAAAGTTAACTAAAAAAGTAATGAGGTCTCAAATCATCAATGATGGCAAAAGAGTTGATGGAAGGGATCTTGACGAAGTCAGAAAAATAACGGCCAATGCTGGAATACTCCCAAAAAGAGTTCATGGATCTGCTTTGTTTCAAAGGGGTTTAACTCAAGTTTTGTCTACAACGACATTAGGAACTCCAAGTGATGCTCAAGAAATGGATGATTTAAATCCAAGTACTGAGAAAACATATTTACATCACTATAATTTTCCTCCATTTTCTGTAGGAGAGACAAGACCTATGAGAACGCCTGGAAGAAGGGAAATTGGTCATGGTGCTTTGGCAGAAAGAGCAATAATCCCTGTACTACCAGGTAAAGAAACATTTCCATATGTCTTAAGAGTAGTTAGTGAAGTCCTGAGTTCCAATGGTTCTACATCTATGGGTTCAGTATGCGGAAGCACTCTTTCGTTACTTGATGCAGGAGTTCCTCTAAAGGCTCCTGTCAGCGGAACCGCAATGGGTCTAATCAAAGAAGGTAAAGAAACAAGAATTCTTACCGATATTCAGGGAATTGAGGATTTTCTTGGAGATATGGATTTCAAAGTTGCTGGTACCGAAAAAGGTATAACAGCATTACAAATGGATATGAAAATTACAGGTTTACCAGTCAATATTATTTCTGATGCCATAAAGAAAGCAAGACCAGCAAGGATCCATATATTAGAAAAAATGCAGGAAGCAATTGAGAAACCTCAAGAATCTCTATCTCCTCATGCCCCCAGACTTTTAAGTTTTAGAATTGATCCTGAATTAATTGGTACTGTTATTGGCCCTGGAGGAAGAACGATTAAGGGGATTACTGAGAGAACTAATACAAAAATAGATATAGAAGATGGAGGCATCGTAACTATTGCATCCCATGATGGGGCTGCAGCCGAAGAAGCTCAAAAGATAATAGAAGGTTTAACTAGAAAGGTTCATGAAGGAGAGATTTTCTCTGGTGTGGTAACAAGAATTATACCAATAGGTGCTTTCGTGGAAATACTTCCAGGGAAAGAGGGTATGGTCCATATTTCTCAATTGTCCGAAGCCAGAGTTGAAAGAGTTGAGGATGTAGTAAGACAAGGAGATGAAGTTACAGTAAGAGTTCGTGAAATAGATAGTAGAGGCAGAATTAACTTAACTTTAAGAGGAGTTGCTCAAAATGGAGGAATGTCTTATCCAGAGCCAACTCCAACTCCAGTAGCACCTTTGAACTAACAATCTTTTAAAAAATATTGTTATTTTTGACTATCTCTTTAATTTGTGAACAAATTTCTTCATGAATTAATTTATTTCCGGAAGCAACTATAATTCCTTTTTGTTCAAAGTTTTCTTGATTATATTCAAGTTTTTCATTATCTAAATTTGTTATCGCTCCTCCCGCAGCCTTTAAAATAGCTTCAGGTGCAGCAAAGTCCCAATCTTTAGGTGAACTTTTACCGGGTAAACTCAAAGAAATATAAATATCACTTTCTCCTCTCAAAATTGATGTAATTTTGTATCCAATACTTCCCATAGTTATACATTTCTTAAATCTAATTTTTTGTAAGAGATTTTTTAAATGTTCATTTCTATGATTTCTGCTTGTGACTATAGTCATATCTTTCAAATTTTGCTTATTGGAGATTTTTGGTATTTCTCTAAATCCATCTCTTTTTTCACACCAAGTTTCTTTACCATTAGTCAGCCATAATTCATTTTTTTCAGGAATTAATACTGCTCCTATATAAGGCACATTTTTATAGTTTAAGGCTAAGTGCATAGCATATTCACCAGTTCCTTGTATAAAATCTTTCGTCCCATCTAAAGGATCTAGTATCCATATAAAATCTCTATTACTTTTAAATGTATTAGCTTCCAACTTTACATTTTCCTCACTTAAAATTTCCCAATTAATATTTTTATACTTTTCAAAAAGTTTATGGATAATTAGTTCATTAACTTTTAAATCAGCTAATGTAACAGGATCTTGAAAATCACTATTTTTGATAATATCAATATTACTTTCATTCTGCTTTAACAATTTTGAATAATAAATTAAAATATCAGAGGCTTCCCAACTGATAATTCTTAAATGACCGATAAGATTATTAATATCGACCCCATTAGGCAATTTATCCATTAAATGAGTAATATTTCTACATTATCTCATAGAAGCCAAGAACCTGAAAGTGGTGTTTTATATCTTGTTGGCACACCCATTGGGAATATGAATGACATTTCATCTCGGGCTTTGAATATTCTTAAAAATGTATCTTTTATTGGATGTGAAGATACCAGACAAACAAAAAAAATAATGGCTAAATATGAATTTAAAAATAAAGTTATCAGTTTCAACAAACACAATGCCTCATATAAAATTGCAAAAATAATTCAAGATCTCAAGGAGGGTAAGTCTGTTGCTATTGTTAGTGATGCAGGGATGCCAAGTATTTGCGACCCTGGCGAAGATCTTGTTAAAAATGCAAAAATAAATGGGGTAGAAATTATTTGCATTCCTGGACCATGTGCCGCATTAACTGCTCTCCTTACTAGTGGAATGCCTGCCTCTAGTTTCATTTTTGAGGGGTTTCTCCCAAAAAAGAAAGCTGAAAGAGAGAAAATCCTTTTTGAAATAAGTACAAATAAAAAAACAACCATATTATTTGAATCCCCTAATAGGTTGTATAAGCTCCTAAGTGAATTGAATAAATATTGCGGTGAAGATCGAGAAATACATATATCGAGAGAATTAACCAAAAAGTTTGAAGAGAATATAAGCCTTAGAGTTAATGAGGCAATAGATTTTTTTAAAGAGAAAGAAGTCCTCGGAGAAATCACGATTGTAATAAAGGGAATAAGCAATACAAAAGATTCGAGATTCAATGAATCACATTTAAGAAAAGAACTTCATGAATTAGTAGATGCAGGATTAAGTCTTTCTGCAGCATCAAGATACTTAGCAAAAAAAGAAAATATTACGAAAAGCAAAATCTACAATTTATATTAATATTTAGTAAGGATTTTAAAATCATGTTAGTTCTGAAAAGGGTATTTCAAGCAATTTTATTTAATTCTTGTTTATTTGTATTACTTGTTGTTTTAATTCAAAATAGCTCTAATAAAGGCAGGGTCAATTTAATAATTAATGAAACTATAATGCTACCAACAAGTTTTATATTAGGAGTTAGTTTTATAGCAGGATCCTTAACTGGAAATTTATTAACAATAAATTACCCATCTAAAAGTGAATAATCTATAAAGCAATTAATTGATTATCACTCACTATTCTTGAGATCCCCCTAGCAACTAAAATAGGTGCAACAATTTTGAAAACATTTGAATTAGGAACCTTAACTACTTTTTGATCTTTATTACAATCCCTTTTCGCAGATTTCAAATCATTATAAATTCTTATCGTTTTTCTCATCAAATCAACTTCTGACATAAATTGCCAGTCAGGAAAATCTCTTAAAAACTTTGTTTCTAATTCTATTTTTTTATCAACAATCAAATAGACCATTTTTGGAAACTCAGCATCTAAAATATCTACCGAAGATAAATCTTTCTGAGATTTATTATCAATTTCATAATTAATTGGTTCAAGTTCAACAAAAACTGAATCTAAACTGTTCACATAATCTTTCTGCGATATGTCAGAATCATGAATACTTATATTCTCTTTGATACTCTCAGAATTCGAATTCGTTTTCGAAGCGAGAGTTTTTTTTGTTAAGACTTCATATTTATTACTTTTTGAATCCTTTGAAGATAAATCTTTATTATCAAATTTTTGATTTTTAATATTAATAAATTCTTCATTACTTATTAAAGTTTTCAATTGCCTCGTAATAGTTGGAATTGTAAAATTAAATATTTTTGATAAATCTTTTATCTTCGTCCCATTTCTAAACAATTCTAAAATTTCTTTTTTTTGTGACTCATCGACTTTTCTTGACGCCAAAATTATAATACAAACTACCTATATATTAATACACTATAAAGGAAATCATTTCAGATATAAAAGTTGGGAATATCTTTAAATTAAATCTTAAGAAGAAAATATATTGTTGTATATAATGAAGTAGTTTTAAATAATTTTTTGGAAACTATTCAAGATAAATTAAAATCAGTCGAGGAAATTATCCCAGTAATTCTCGCTGGAGGAAGAGGAACTAGACTATGGCCTCTTTCAAGATCATGTTATCCAAAACAATTCCAAAAATTAGACGAGGGGAAAGATTTCTCCCTTTTTCAAAACACTTACTTAAGGCTTCAAGGAATAAAAAATTTAGATCGTCCAATAATATTATGTAATGAAGAGCATCGATTTATTGTTGCAGAACAAATGAGAGAAATCGATATAAAACCTAAATCAATAATTTTAGAACCTGTCAGTAGAAATACAGCGCCAGCTATTGCTTTAGCAGCCTTAAAAGTATTAAAAGATGGCAATCCTAATTCAATTCTTCTTATCCTTTCTGCTGATCATATTATCGATAATGCTTATAGCTTCAAAGATTCTATCGAGATTGGATATGATCATGCTAAAGCAGAACGATTAGTCACTTTTGGAATCAAACCAAGTCACCCAGAGACAGGTTATGGATATATTGAGTCCTCAGAAGAAATTTCTTTAGAAAACAAATCTAGCAGTATAAAAAAATTTATTGAAAAGCCGATTAAAGAAGTAGCTGAAAAACTTATAAGGAATAATCTATACTCTTGGAATAGTGGAATTTTTTTATTTAAAACTTCCATCATTATTAATGAAATAAAAAAGTTCTATCCAGAAATTACTAGTATCTGCGAAGATTCTATTAAAAAAGACATAAATGACTTTGAGTTTCAAAGGATAAATGAGGAAATTTTTAAAAATTGTCCTAATATTTCAATTGATAAGGCAGTTATGGAAAATACAAGTCTTGGAACAGTTACACAACTAGATGCTGGTTGGAGTGACATAGGTAATTGGAAAGCTTTATGGGAAAGATCTGAAAAAGATCAGAATAAAAATAAATGTATAGGCAAAACGTTAATTAAAGATTGTAATAATTGTTATATAAGGAGTGAAAAAAGGCTTACAGTTGGCCTTGGGATCAAAAACTTAGCAGTTATTGAGACAGTTGATGCTGTTTTAGTAGCAGACATAAATGAATTACAAAAAGTAAAAGACTTAGTAAGTGAATTAGATAGTAAAAACTTCCAGGAAAGTAAAATAAACAATTTAGCAAATCGACCTTGGGGCTCATTCACAACCATAGAGGAAAGTAAAAATTGGAAAGTAAAAAGAATAAAAATCAATCCAGGAGCGAGTATATCATTACAACTTCATAAACATAGATCCGAGCACTGGGTAGTCGTTAGCGGAATTGCAAAAGTTGAAATTGGCGAGCATTTTTCAGAAATCAAACAGAATGAAAGTATCTTTGTGCCAAGGGAATGTAAACATAGACTTTCAAACCATCAAAAAATCCCTTTGGTTATTATTGAGATTCAAAGTGGTTCTTATTTAGGTGAAGATGACATAATAAGATTTAATGATTTGTACGGAAGAACTTAAATTATCTTGAACAAAATCAAATAAATAGTTGATGGGAGTACGATGAATAAGTAAGATTGAAGGGTTGAAATTATCAACAAATTTGAAATCTAAGATTTTAATTTAAATTAATTTATTTTTTTGCTTCCTTAGCTCAGCTGGATAGAGCAACTGCCTTCTAAGCAGTGGGTCGCAAGTTCGAATCTTGCAGGAAGCGTTCAAAAATTGAGGAGATATCAATTCTAATTTTTAAAAATGTTCAGAAATTTATTTACTTTAAAATGATTTTTTGGACTACTTTAAGAAATCAATAATATATAATTTACAAAATATGTTAAATAAATTAGTTGATTAATTTAGTAACCGGAGGTGCAGGATTTATAGGCTCCCATATAATTGATTACCTTTTAAAAAAAAATGAAGAGATTATTTGTATTGATAATTTATTAACTGGTAACCGCGAAAATTTAGACAAATGGGGGGGAGATAAAAATTTTACTTATCTTAACCATGATATTGTGAACCCTATTGACTTAAAAGTAAACAAAATATGGCATTTAGCTTGTCCTGCATCTCCAATTCATTATCAGAAGGATCCAATATACACTTCTAAAATTTTATTTCAGGGGACTCTAAATGTTCTAAATATTGCTTATAAAAATAATGCAAAATTATTAATCGCTAGTTCAAGTGAAATATATGGCAACCCTACATTACATCCTCAAGTAGAATCTTATTTTGGAAATGTAAATAATATAGGTATAAGGAGTTGCTACGAAGAGGGTAAAAGAATGGCAGAGTCATTATGTTATGACTTTCAAAGAGCAAAAAATATCAACTTAAGAATAGCCAGAATTTTTAATACTTACGGTCCTGGAATGCTTGTAAATGATGGACGTGTTATGAGTAATTTCGTATGCCAAGCATTACAGAAAAAATCACTAACTATTTATGGAGACGGAAGCCAAACAAGATCCTTTTGTTATATTTCAGACATGGTCAAAGGTTTAATTAAACTTATGGATTCAGACTACAATAAACCAATAAACATAGGAAGTGAAATGGAAATGAAGATAATAGATCTGGCAAGCTTGATAATAAATAATACTTATCCAGATCTTAAAATAGATTTTCACCCAGAAATCAAAGATGACCCTCTAAAGAGAAAACCAAATATAGATATTGCAAAAAATGTTTTAGGATGGAATCCTACTATAAATATTCAGCATGGCTTGTCTTTAACAATAGATTATTTCAAAAACGAGATTAACAAACACAATATATGAAATATTCAATTAAAAATATTTGTTGTATCGGTGCAGGCTACGTTGGAGGACCGACTATGGCTGTTATTGCTAGTCACTGTCCTAATATACAAATTAATGTCATTGATATTAATGAAGAGAGAATAAAAGCCTGGAATGACGAAAATTTAAATAATCTGCCCATATTTGAACCAGGCTTAGAGTCGTTAATCAGAAAATGTAGAAATAAAAATCTTCATTTTTCATGCAATGTACAAAAACATATTGCTAATGCAGATATGATTTTCATATCAGTAAATACTCCAACCAAAGAGAAAGGTTTAGGATCAGGGCAAGCAATAGATTTAAAATGGATAGATTCAACAGCACGACAAATTTCAAAATATGCACGTGGGAAAACAATAGTAGTAGAAAAAAGTACATTACCGGTTAAAACTGCTAAAACAATAAAAGAAATTCTGGGATCAAAAAATTTACCAAAAAAACAATTTAAAACGCAAGACTCAGAATTCGTAGTTTTATCTAATCCTGAGTTCCTTGCAGAAGGAACAGCTATTAAAAATCTGCAAAAACCGGATAGAGTACTAATTGGAGGCGAAGAGTTAGAGGCTATAGAAGCTCTTTCAAAAATATATTCTCATTGGATAGAAAAAGAAAAGATTATTACGACCAACTTGTGGAGTGCTGAATTATCTAAATTAACCGCTAATGCATTTTTAGCGCAAAGAATTAGCTCAATAAATTCAATATCAGCTTTATGTGAAGCAACTGGAGCCGATATCAATGAAGTTGCTTTGGCAATTGGTACTGACCAAAGAATAGGGAAAGAATTTCTTAAATCAGGTCCAGGATTTGGAGGCAGCTGTTTCAAAAAAGACATATTAAATCTTATATATCTTTGTAATTATTATGGTTTAAAAGAAGTATCAGATTACTGGCAAAAAGTATTAGATTTAAATGATTGGCAAACTCGTAGAATATCAAAAACAGTAGTTGAGAAACTTTTTGGTACAATTTCTGGCAAGAAAATCGCAATTTTAGGGTTTTCTTTTAAAGCCAACACAAATGATACAAGAGAATCTCCTGCGATAAAAATTTGTAGAGAATTGCTTGAGGAAGGGGGGAAAATATCTATTTATGATCCTAAAGTAAGTTTAAATCAAATAAAGTCTGACTTAGGACTTGAAAAATATAACTTAAATAATAGTTTTGATGGTTCTTGGAAATTTGAAAACTCAATAATTGAAGCTTCTCGAAATGCAGATGCAATAATATTAGTTACCGAATGGGAGGAATTTAATCAAATAGATTGGGACAAAATTTCCAAAGTCATGCGACATCCAGCCTGGCTATTTGATACAAGATCATTTAAAAATACATATAAAGCAAATTACTATGGAATCAGAGTTTGGAAGCTGGGTAATGGGTTAGAAGAATAAATTTTACAGGCAAATTATTTGAATTGAAATCTCATGTTTTGTGCAATGCTAATCTAAATTAGAAAAAAATTTTAATTCAATGAAACAAGAAAATATTTTAATTACTGGGGCAGCAGGATTCATAGGCTATCATTTATGTAAAAGACTTCTTGATGAGGGTTACAATATAATTGGGTTAGATAATTTAAACTCATATTACGAAATTAACTTAAAAAAAGAAAGATTAAAGCAACTAGAAATATGCTCTCAGGAGAGAAAAAATAAATGGAAATTTTTCCAAATTGACATTAAGAATAAAAAAGATTTAGATAATATTTTTATTAAATATAATTCAAAAATTATTATCAATTTGGCTGCACAAGCTGGGGTAAGATATTCGTTAGAAAATCCTAAAAGCTATATTGATTCTAATATTATTGGATTTCATAATATTTTAAGTTGCTGCAAAGAATTTAATATTGAACACTTAATTTTTGCTAGTAGCAGTTCAGTTTATGGAGGAAACACAAATACTCCTTTCTCAGAAAAAGATCAAGTTAATCATCCAGTAAGTTTATATGCAGCAACAAAAAAAGCTAATGAGTTATTCGCACACTCTTACAGTCATCTTTATGGGATTCCTTGTACTGGAATAAGATTCTTTACTGTTTATGGCCCCTGGGGGCGTCCTGATATGGCACCAATGATTTTTACCAAAGCGATATTATCTAAGAAACCTATAAAAATTTTTAATCATGGAAAAATGTTTAGAGATTTTACTTTTATTGATGATGTAATAGATGCCTTATTGAGATTAATAGATAAACCAGCTACCCCTAATTTGAAATTTAAAAAAGATTATCCCGACCCATCCTCAAGTTGGTGTCCATATAGAATATTCAACATAGGCAATAGTAACTCAATTTCCATTATGGATTTCATAAGTGCCTTAGAAAAAGAAATAGGAATATCCGCATTAAAACAATTTGAACCAATGCAAAAGGGTGATGTTGAAAAAACTTACGCTAATACCGATGAATTAGAAGAATATATTGGATATAAACCAAATACTTCTCTAGAAAATGGGTTAAATAAATTTGTAGAATGGTATAAAATTTTTTATAAAAATTAAGAATATAAATTTTCCCAATCCCAACCATCTTTACACATTTTTTCTAAAGTTCTTTTAGGCTTCCAATTCAAAATATAAGAGGCTTTTTTATTATCCGCTATTAAAGATGGAACATCTCCATCACGTCTTTCTTTAAATTGAAAACTAATTTTGCAAGAATTTGCTTTTTCAAATGTTTTAACTAATTGCATAACACTAGTACCCTTTCCTGTCCCTAAATTAAGATTCAAAAATTGTGGTTTATTTAAATCTAAATATTTCATCGCGGAACAATGCCCTTCAGCCAAGTCCATGACATGAATATAGTCTCTTACTCCTGTACCATCAAAAGTAGGCCAATCATTACCAAAAACTTTTAAAACTTTTTCTTTTCCAGAAGCAACCTTTATTAAATATGGAAATATATTATTTGAGTTTTCTTCTATTGTGCCTGAGGGATGTGCTCCTATTGGGTTAAAGTACCTCAAACAAGCAATTTTTAATTTATCTTGGTATGCATTATAAGAAGCTTTTAATATACTCTCAACTACGGCTTTTGTTTCTGCATAAGGATTCTCAGGATTAATCCCACAATCTTCATTTATCAATCCAGAATGAGAACTACCATAAATAGAAGCACTACTACTAAAAATAAATTGATTACAATTATTTTTTAACATTATTTTTAATAAATTTATTGATCCATTTACATTTACATCCCAATAATCAATGGGGGTCACAAATGATTCACTAACTGATTTTAATCCTGCAAAATGTAAAACTGTTTTAATAGGGGTTTTATTTTCTTGCTCTTGCTTAAAAATTTTATTTAATAATTTAACATCTCTAACATCACCTTCTATAAAGGTAAATATTTTACTAGGATCTTTCCCAAATCGATTAGCAAAATTCAATATTCTCTGAAGAGATTTATTTGAACTACTTTTTAAAGAATCAAAAATAATAAATTTATAGCCAGAATTAATTAATGATATACAGGTATGAGAACCAATATATCCTAAACCTCCAGTAACAAAAATGGTTTGCAAAAGAAATTTTTTAGACTTTTAATTTTTTTAAGTTAACCCAAATAATAAATTAATGTTTTAAATTTTTCTCTTTTGAAATATAGATTAATTAAATTTAAATTTAGATTGCATATTCAAAATTTCTCACTGAAATTTTTATAACCAAAATTAAATATTTTGAAATCCAAGGAAATAGCTTCATCTTTTTTGTCATAGTAAAAACCTAGTTCATAAGCTCGTCTACTTATCCCTAAATAGTAAACATCATCAACAAATTTACCGTTATTATCACTAGAAGCATCAACAATAAAGTAAGAACTTACTCCCATTAATATTGGGCCAAATAATTGTTGTTGAAAATCTACTTTTATCCTTGCATTTTCATTAAAGTCATCAAAATTAAAAGGACTTTCACCAGTTTTAGATACCAATTCAGGCATTATAGTAAGTGAAGTAAAGTCTAAGAAATCTTTTTCAAAATCACCTAAAATTATACTCGGTCCAAGTTTAAAAGAGATTATACTTTGACTATTTCCTATTCCATAATCATAAATTCCATATCCTAAATTAGCATTCAAACTTAATCCTTGATCCACCTTGCTTGGTTTGTATTTATATTGAGGACCATAAACTTTTTTATTATCATTAAAATCAATTAGATTATATGTATAGGAAATTGATGTATTTAATCCGTACCTCTCAGAACTCATAAGCTCACTTTCGTTACCAAGTTTTTTGGCATTAAAATTTCCAACATCAAAAATTATATTTTTATCAATAGAAAGATTTCCTTTACTGGTGGAATTTGAAGCAATTAATTTTGTGCCATAAGATGAATAAATATTTTCATCATTAAAAGAAGAGTAAAAACCTAAATCCAATGATGAATCATCTTTCCTAATTAAATTTTTATTAAGTAATAATTCACCTGAAAAAGAATCATATAAATTATCAAAATTCAAACTATTTAAAGATCCTTTAATGTTCATATTCCATTCATCAATACCAATTGAAATATCTGAATTCAAGCCAAAAAGATCTGAAAATTTTGTATTTTTTTCCACATTATCGCTAAACGTAGCACTATCCTTGGCCCTAAAAGCAGATGTTTTTCCTGATAAAAATCGATTAAGAAAAAAATTACCCTGCAGATTTATAGAAGTATTATTTCCAATATTTATAGGATCAAAATTCCTTAGTATAAAAAATCCATCTTTTTTATCTTTTTCATATCCTAATCCCCATCTAAATAATGCATCATCATCTTGAATTGTTCTTCTACCAACTGGGATAGTAATTTTTTGATCAAAAACTATTGAAGTAGAATTACTTCTTAATTTGGTCTTTTTATCAATTATTTCACCTTTGAAATTTTTACTTTTAATAATAAACTGAGGCTTATTATAAGGGTCATTAGTAAAGTAAATTAACTTTGAAGACCATGAGTTTGAATTAATTTCTATACGTTCAGATTTAAACCTCCATTTTGTAATTTCAGAGAAATTTAATTGAAACGAATTTGGTTTAAATTTATTACTCAATCTAACGTTAGAGGAATTTAATAAATTAATTTCTGTGGGAGAATCTTTAAATACCTTTATTTTAGTTTTAGAATTTGAATTTTTTTTAGAAAAAAAAGATTCAATTTTTAGATCTTTTTTTAAATTTGGAATGTCTAAAATACCATATGCATCTTCAACAAATCCACTTTTATTTTTGTTGTCGAATTCAAAATATTCTGCAGAGATAAACTGTTCTCCACTTTCAAAAGTTAAGTTACCTTTAGCCTTGAAAATTTTGTTTATTTTATCATACTCGATTTTATCCGCTTTTATTTTTCCATTAGATAAATAAGCTATAACATTTCCCTCAGCATAAAAAACATTGTTTTTATTGAATTGCAAATCAGACTCAATTTCTAAATTAAGATTTTTGGCATTTGATGATATTAATTCAGAATCTTCGTTAAAAAAATTTGCTATTAATTTATCCAGTCTTAGTTCTTCTTTATTTAATAATCCAGTAATATTAGAATAATTTTTTTTAATTTTTACCTTCTTAATTGGATCTCCAATTTTTGGATTAAATTCTTTTAACGAGTCTTTATCAATCTTTAGAAAAATTTCCTTATCTAAAGAACAATCTTCGTAAGCACATTCTGAAATAGCTGCGCTTCCATCAAAAAAAAATAAGCCTGAAAATAATATAAAAATTAATTTAAACCTTTCCCGCAAAAATCTTAAAATTATACTGTTTTTATTTTACATAATGTGTTTAATAACAACAATAATATTAAAAAGAAATATCTATTAATCCCAAAAAAAAGTTGCACAATATTTCTACAAAGTTAAAAAGTAAATCTATTAACTAAATTTATATAATAGTGGTGTGGAATTTTCCAAAAATTATTTTCTGAAAATAAATTTAAATGATTGACAATATTAAAGTTATTATTAAATTTAAAATCAGTTGTTGAAGTCAAAAAGTTCAACACATTTAATGGTTTAATAGTTATCAAAGGATACATTTTATAAATTTAATGAGAAAAAAAATTGCTCTTATAACAGGAGTAACTGGCCAAGATGGTAGTTATTTAAGTGAGTTTTTAATATCAAAAGGCTATGAAGTTCATGGGATTAAAAGAAGATCGAGTTCATTTAATACTCAAAGGATAGATCATATTTATCAAGATCCGCACTCAGAAAACCAGAATTTCTTTTTACATTATGGAGATTTAACAGATAGTACTAACCTTATAAATATTATCCAAAGAGTCAAACCAGACGAGATATACAATTTAGGAGCTCAAAGTCATGTAGCTGTAAGCTTCGATACTCCTGAATATACAGCGAATTGCGATGCCCTTGGTACTTTAAGAATTCTTGAAGCAGTTAGAACGTTAAAAAGAATTGATCAGACAAAGATTTACCAAGCAAGTACATCTGAACTTTATGGATTAGTACAAGAATACCCGCAAACAGAAAAAACACCTTTCTATCCTAGAAGTCCTTATGGAGTAGCAAAGCTATATGCCTATTGGATCACTATTAACTATAGAGAATCTTATGGAATGTTCGCCTGTAATGGGATCCTTTTCAATCATGAAAGTCCAAGAAGAGGTGAAACTTTCGTAACCAGAAAAATTACGAGAGGTCTTTCTCAAATAAATCATGGATTAAATGACTGTCTTTATCTAGGAAATCTTGACTCTGTAAGGGATTGGGGTCATGCCAAAGATTTCGTTGAAATTCAATGGAAAATATTGCAACAGGATAATCCCGAAGATTTTGTTATATCTACGGGAAGGGAAGAGAGTGTAAGAAGATTTATAGAGTTAGTAGCTGAGAATCTTGGATGGGGGGGCATAATTTGGGAGGGGAAGGGGATGGAAGAAATAGGTAAAAGAGCAGATAATTTAAAGACTGTAATTAGAGTTGATAAGAAATACTTTAGACCTTGTGAGGTTGATAAATTATTAGGAGATTCAACTAAAGCCCATCAAAAATTAGGATGGAATCCTAAAACTTCATTAGAAGAATTAGTATCCGATATGGTGAAGAATGATATGGAGTTAGCCAGAAAGGAATCACTTTTATTAAAAGAAGGTTTTAAAAATAAATAGAAATTAGATTATGAAAAAACTAATCAAAAAAAATGATAGTTTCTATGTAGCTGGTCACACTGGGATGGTAGGAAGTGCAATTATTAGGGCTCTAAAAAAAAATAATTATTGCAATCCTTTATTAGGGGGAAAGTTACTAACTGAAAAAAGAGAAAATCTAAATTTGGAAAATAATGATATGGTATTAAATTGGTTCAAAAAAAATAATCCAAATGTCGTCATAATAGCAGCAGCAAAAGTAGGTGGAATATCAGCAAATAACAATTATCCCTTTGACTTTATTTCAAATAATTTAAGAATACAGTCTAACATTATAGAATCTGCATTTAAAGTAGGGGCCCGAAGATTATTATTTCTTGGGAGTAGTTGCATATACCCAAAGAATGCAATACAACCAATAAAAGAAGAATATTTGCTTACCGGAAAACTAGAAGTAACTAATGAATCTTATGCGATCGCAAAGATAGCGGGTATAAAACTTTGTGATGCACTCAGAAAGCAACATAAGTTTGACTCATTTTCTCTAATGCCAACAAATCTTTATGGACCTGGTGATAATTATCATCCAGAGGATAGTCACGTAATAGCATCACTGATAAGGAAATTTATAATTGCAAAAAAACATAATTTAAATAGTGTAGTTTGCTGGGGATCAGGAACACCACTTAGAGAGTTTTTACATGTAGATGATCTAGGTTCTGCATGCATACATGTATTAGAGAATTGGGATTATAATCTCGACTCTGCACCAAAAGATGCCGATGGAAATAAACTTACGTTTTTAAATATCGGTTCTGGCAAGGAAATCTCAATTAAAGAATTATCAGAAATCGTTGCTAAATCATGTGAATATAATGGTGAAATAATTTGGGACATGTCCATGCCAGATGGGACATTTAGAAAAAAATTAGATTCAAGTAAAATTAAATCTCTTGGTTGGGAACCAAAAATACCTCTAGAGGACGGAATTATTAATGTTATTAAAGATATTAAAGAAATAATGCTTAAGGATCCTAAGAGCAAGTCTATTAAAAACTTTTTTTAAAATTTGCTGAAATTGAAAACTAAATTTAATTATTTTTTACTTTAAATTTTCCTCCAAACTGCAAGAAGTTTACCCTGTATGGTTACTTCATCTAGATTTAATTCAATGGGGTCGTAAGCTGGATTAGCTGCTTCCAAAAATATCTTTCCACTCCTCTTAAAAAAGTATTTTAGTGTTGTTCCTAAACCTGGCACCATAGCGCTAACAATTGTTCCATTCCTGATAGAGCCTAGGCTATCTATTGGCTCCATAAGTACCATATCACCGTCAGCAATACATGCATCTATCATTGAATCTCCATTAACTGTCAAAGCAAAAACATTTTTCTTTTTTAACACCTCTGTAAAATCTAAATTCTCACTAACGTCAGAATAAGTCTCAATTAAACCTCCAGCAGCCACTGAGCCCAAAATTGGGACTCCTTCAACAATTTCATCAACTATTTGCATTGTTCTAGCTTTACCTTCTTGCCATGAAATATATCCCTTTTCTTGAAGGTGTTTTAAGCGACTTTGAATTGGGGCAGGGGATTTTAATCCCATACCTTGCATCATCTGCCTTATCGAAGGACTATGTTGAAATTTTTTCATATAGTCTTTTATCCATCGATAAAGCTCATTTTGAGCCTCTGTAAGATCATTACCAGAGGGAAATTCCATAAAACAAATGTACTCTAATACATTTGTACCTATTAAAAGTCTATTTGGCAATATTTTTCAAGAAAGCAAGCATGATAAAAGTGCCTGCTGAACATGCATTCTGTTCTCAGCCTGATCAAAAATTCTACTATTTTTACTTTCAATCACTTCATCAGTTATTTCTTTAGATCTATAAGCGGGAAGACAATGAAGAATAATTGCATCTTTATCTGCCTTTCTAACAAGATCAGCATTTATAGTAAATCCATCAAAATCTTGGTCTTTCTTTTCTTTATGACTTTCTTCTCCCATAGAAGACCAAACATCTGTATACAAAACATTCGCTCCAGAAACTGCAGCATAGGGATCATTTGTGATTTTCAATAAATTACTATTTTTGTATATCTGTTTGGCTTTGTTTATGACTGACAAATGAGGCTCATATCCTTTTGGGGAAGCTACTCTAACTTCAACTCCTAGTATTGCCCCGCATAAAATAAGAGAATTAGCGACATTATTTCCATCACCAATAAATGCAAGAACCGAATTATTAAAACCAGTAAATTCTTCTTTAATTGTAAGAAAATCTGCCAAAGCTTGGCATGGATGTTCTTGATCGGTAAGGGCATTAATAATTGGCTTTGAAGACCATCTAGCGTATTCTTCTAGATCACTCTGGTTAAAAGTTCTTATTGCGATTACATCACAGTACTTACTAAGTACTCTTGCCGTATCTTTAATAGGCTCCCCCCTTCCTATTTGTGATGTATTTGGATTTAAATCAATTGTAGTGCCTCCAAGCCTTGACATTGCAACTTGAAAACTCACTCTCGTCCTAGTAGAAGATTTATCAAAAACCAACCCTAAAACTTTATCTTTTAATTTAATATTTAAATCTTTTTCTTTGAACTTTTTAGCAAGTTCTAAAATATGAATAATCTCTTCTTTAGTCAGGTCAAAACTTGATAAAAATTTTTTATTAGCAAGTTTGATTGGTTTAAGCATTAATGTCCTAAATAGGTTTTATGACTTTACTATGCAGGCATTTTAGATTCAGAAAGAAGATTTTTCAAATCTTCACCCTCAATTACTTCTTCTTGAAGAATTTTTTGCGAAATTGACTCAAGTAAAGACAAATTGTTTCTTAGAATTTTTAAAGCTGTTTCATGAGCGTCATCCACTAATTCTCTGACCTCCTTGTCAATTGCTTGGGCGGTTGCATCGCTTACGGATCTCCTAGGGTTATTACCATTTCCTAAAAATTGTCCTCCGCCTTGTTTATCATAAGCAAGAGGTCCTAAGATATCACTCATCCCAAAGGTTCCGACCATTTGTTCTGCTATATCAGTTGCTCGTTGAAGATCATTGGAAGCTCCAGTAGTAATTTTTCCAAAGACAACTTCTTCTGCTGATCTTCCACCCAATAAAGTTGCAATTTGACCTTTAAGTTCATCTTTAGAATTTAGGAATCTTTCTTCCGTTGGCAATTGCAAGGTATATCCAAGAGCACTCATACCTCTTGGCACAATTGAGATTTTTGCAACTTTTGAACCTCCTGGCATAAGATGACCAACGATAGCATGTCCTACTTCATGGTAAGCAACAACTTTCTTTTCATCTTCCTGCAGAACTCTACTCTTTTTCTCTAAACCTGCAACAACTCTCTCAATAGCTTCACTTAAATCTTGTTGTTCTACACTTTTCCTTTTTGCTCTTGCAGCTAATAGAGCAGCTTCATTAACCATGTTAGCTAAATCTGCACCAGCAAATCCTGAAGTAGCTTGTGCTATAGAATCTAAATCTATAGATTCAGCAAGCTTTACTTTTTTAGTGTAGATCTCCAAAATAGTTTTTCTTCCTGAGAGATCAGGTCTATCAACCAAAACTTGCCTATCAAATCTGCCAGGTCTTAACAAAGCTGCGTCAAGAACTTCTGGTTGGTTAGTAGCAGCAAGCACAATAACAGGTTTATCTGTTGATGCAAAACCATCCATTTCTGTCAACAACTGGTTTAAAGTTTGTTCTCTTTCATCATTTCCGCCTACAACTCCCATAGAACCAGATCTACTTTTACCTATCGCATCTAATTCATCAATAAAAATAATGCATGGAGCCTTTTTTTTGGCTTGTTCAAATAAATCTCTGACTCTGGCAGCCCCAGCACCAACAAAGAGCTCTACAAATTCTGATCCAGATATAATAAAAAAGGGCACTTCTGCCTCTCCTGCAACAGCTTTAGAGAGCAATGTTTTACCTGTTCCAGGAGGGCCTACAAGTAGGACGCCTTTCGGAATTCTTGCTCCAATATCGGTATATCTTTCAGGCCTTTTCAAGAAATCTACTATCTCTGTTAATTCATCTTTTGCTTCATCAACTCCTGCTACATCGTCGAAAGTAACCTTAGATTCATCATCAGGAACATAAACTTTTGCCTTACTTTTAGTAAAACTAAGAGCTCCTTGGGCGCCTCCTCCTCCCATACTTCTTCTTGCAAAGAACTGTAAAACAAGTATAAAAATTAATGGAGGAACAACCCAACTTAGTATAGTTGAAAAGAAATTAGGCTTTTTAGGAGGAGCTGCTGCGAATTCAACTCCTTTACTTTCCAATCTTTGTGGCAAATCCATATCGAAAATTGGAGTCGTTGCTAAAACAGAAGGAGCACCCTCTTCTGCTCCATTTAATTCATATCTAATTTGCTCTTGAGTAATGTAAGCTCTTTTTACTTCGCCATCATTTACTTGATCGATAAAGAGTGAATAAGGTACTCTCGGTATCTGCATATTTTGATTGGGGAAAAGGCTACTAAATAAAAGTAAAGCTCCAACACCTATCAAGATAATATTTATAATTCCAAATCTCTTATTAGGTTGATTATCATCTTGTCTTATTGGCATAGTTATTATCAAAATTAAACTTATTATAAACTAAACGAAGAGTTTCCGTCTCTGTAAAATTTTTTTTGGGTAAGAACCGAACGGTACTTTAACCCATTTAATATTTTTAGTGAAAATTAAATTTTTAATGAACTTTTAACGCATATATCATTACCCAACAAACTAATCTGAGATTGGCTTAAATTAATAATTTCATGCATTTCTTTAAATGCAAAATCTCCAAAAGGATTCATATTATTTTCTCCTCCAAGAATTTTCGGGGCAATAAAGGATATGATTTCATTAATACAATCTGATTTAACCGCTGAAGTTGCCAAACTTGGGCCACATTCCCACAAGACCTTATTACACCCTTTTTTTGCTAATAATTTTGAAATTAATTCTGGATTATCTGAAGAGACCTTTTCTACCTCTACACATTGGGGGATTCTGGTAAGAAAGTTTTCATTTGCTGTTGAAGAATCATAAATAACTAACGTTTTTGCCTTCGTGCAATCCCATAGATTTGATTTTGTAGGTAAGTCTAAGGTTCTTGTAAAAACAACACGCAATGGTTCTGGGATTTTCGAACCTCTTGTGGTTAAAAGCGGGTTATCTTTTCTTAATGTGTTTCCACCAATGATTATTGCATCAAATTCTGCTCTTAAAGAATGAACTAAAGCTCTTGAATCTTCATTAGTAATCCATTTACTTTTACCATTTTTTAATCCTATTCTGCCATCTATACTCATGGCCCATTTAAGCACCCCAAATGCCTTTTTAGTGAGATTTCTGTGAATGAAATCCTTATTTAATTCTAGGGATTCTCTTTCACATAAACCTAAATGAACTTGAATTCCAGCTTCTTTGAGCTTTTTAATTCCTTTACCAGCGACTCTTTTATCAGGATCTTGAATAGATATATATATTTCCTTTATCCCAGAGGATATTATCTCATCTACGCATGGAGGTGTTTTACCTTGATGGCAGCAAGGTTCAAGATTTACATAAATGGAACCGCCTCTAGCATCTTTTTTTAAATTATTAAAAGCCATTGCCTCAGCATGAGGTGCACCAGCCTTGTAATGAAATCCTTCTGAAATAAGCTTTCCATTCTTATCAAGTATTAATGCTCCCACCCTAGGGTTAGGACTCGTAGTATTTTTGCCTAAAGAAGCCAAAAAAATTGCTCTTTTCATCCATTTTGTATTGCTTACATTTTTTTCAGACATCTCCAAAAATCA
>MDTE01154309.1_pt1 | contig 20678 bp, 22 predicted proteins | sample 811231 | NCBI WGS metagenome assembly MDTE01 (sample SAMN05326651, study PRJNA326480) | marine metagenome | isolation source: seawater | place: Indian Ocean: Red Sea | collected 2010
GAAGAAAATAAAAAAGATGGCAAATATGCAGGAGCCTTTGTTAAAGAACCTATCTCCGGCTTTTATGGTGGAGTAAGTGCCTTTGACTTTGCCTCTCTATACCCTTCTATTATGCGCCAATTTAATATTTCTCCAGATTCTTTTTTAAAGAAAGTTACTAAAGAAAATACTAAAAAATACAAAGAGGATAAAAGTTTAATTGTATGCGAAAATGGAGCAGTCTTCAAAAAAGAAGATTCCATATTAAAGAAAATATTAAGCGATTTATATAATCAAAGAAAAGAGTATAAAGCAAAATCTTTCGAGTATTTTGAGAAGGCTCGATTAATACGAAAAAAAATTAATCTTAAAAAATAACCATCTGGAGCCTGCTACATGATATATAAATTAATCAAATGCAGCGCTGCTATTTTAAAGGTCTAATCAGACCTTTCTTAATCTAAAAAGTAACGATAGCCTAATAATATCGTATTGTTTAGAGTTGGGGGTAATTTTTAAAAACTATAATAAAATATGAAATTATTTAAAGAAAGAATAGAATATAAGCCATTTGAATTTCCAGAATATTACAATGAAGGATGGCTTCCACAGGCCCAAGCATTTTGGCTACATACAGAAATTCCAATGCAAAGTGACATTAAAGATTGGAAAGAAAACTTAAAAGAGCATGAAAAAAACCTAGTTGGTAATATTCTTTTAGGTTTTGCACAAACAGAATGTGCAGTTTCTGATTATTGGACAACAATGGTTACTAATTGGTTTCCAAAACATGAGATCAAACAAATGGCAATGATTTTTGGAAGTCAAGAAACTATACATGCTACAGCCTATTCTTATTTAAATGAAACATTAGGATTAGATGATTTTTCAGCATTCCTACATGAACCTACAATTGCAGAAAAATTTGAATATTTAACAAATGTAGATGGAGATTGGTCGCATGAAGACCTTGTCGATAGTTCAAAGGCTAGAAGGCAAGTTGCAAGAAGTCTTGCTATATTTTCTGCATTTGCAGAGGGCGTAAGTCTTTATAGTTCTTTTGCAGTTTTATATTCTTTTCAAATGAGAAATCTTTTAAAGGGAATTGGACAGCAAATGAAGTGGTCAGTCCGAGACGAATCGTTACACTCAAAAATGGGCTGCAAATTATTCAGACATATGTGTCAAGAATATCCTGAACTTTTAAGTGAAGTAAAGGGAGATGTGGAGAATGCTGCAGAATTAATGGTAGAGATGGAGCATAAATTTATTGATAAAATGTTTGAAATGGGAGATCTTGAAAATCTTAAAGCAGAAGATGTCAAGAATTTTATTACAAGAAGGGCAAATGAGAAATTAATAGAATTAGGATATGAAAGCAAATTTGAATATGATACTAATTCTGCAAATAATCTCAATTGGTTCTATCATCTTACAGGAGGCGTTGAACATACAGACTTTTTTGCTATTAGACCGACTGCCTATTCAAAGGCTGGCGAAGACGAAGTTTGGGATGAGGAAGAGATATTTTAGAAATATATAAATTATAAATTTAAATTAATGGAATTAGACTTAGTATCAAGAAATGGTAAGGCCGATATATTAGCAAATGAACTAGGATGGGAAAAGGGAATCCATTATCCTGTTTGGGGCCATACAGAAATTTATTTAAAAACAATATCAAAAGGATATTTAGTATATAGTGAAACTCCAAAGGATGCCTATTGGAGAGTAGCAACTACAATTGCAAAAAGACTTAAAAAGCCAGAATTAGCAAGTAAGTTCTTTGATTATATTTGGAAAGGTTGGTTGAATCTTGCCTCTCCAGTTCTATCAAATACTGGAACAGAGCGTGGTCTTCCAATCTCTTGTTTTGGTATAGATGTTGCCGACAGTATTCATGACATTGGTAAGAAAAATCTTGAAATGATGTTGCTTGCCAAAAATGGAGGTGGAGTAGGAATTGGAGTAAATCAAATTAGACCTTCTGGTTCTGAAATTACTGATAATGGTACTTCAGACGGTGTAGTTCCTTTTTGTAAAATTTATGATAGTACAATTCTTGCTACAAACCAAGGGGCGGTTAGAAGAGGCGCAGCAAGCGTTAATATAGATATAGAACATGGAGACTTTTGGGATTGGTTAGAAATTAGAGAACCAAAGGGAGATGTAAATAGGCAATGCCTTAACATGCATCAATGTGTTATTGTTAGCGATTCATATATGCAAAAAATCGAACATGGAGATAAAGAGGCAAGAAGAAGATGGACTGCTCTTGTTAAAAAGCGCAAGGCGACTGGAGAACCTTATATTATGTTTAAGGGAAATGTTAATAGGGCAAATCCTGAAGCATATGCTAAAAATGGTTTAAAAGTTTATATGACTAATATTTGTAGCGAGATAGCGTTACATACTGATGAAAATCATAGTTTTGTTTGTTGTTTAAGTTCATTGAATTTGGCAAAATATGATGAGTGGAAAGACACTGATTTAATTAGAACTTCTATTTGGTTTCTTGATGGAGTCTTAGAAGAATTCTTACAAAAGGCAAAATATAGACAAGGCTTTGAAAATGCTGTAAGGGCTGCTGAAAAGGGAAGAGCACTTGGACTTGGAGTCTTAGGATGGCACACTTATCTTCAGGAGAGAGGAATTCCATTTGAAGGAATGCAGGCACAATTTGAAACTAGAAAGATATTTAGTCAAATTCAAATTGAAAGCGAAACTGCAAGCCGAGAATTGGCAGAAGAATTTGGAGAACCTTTATGGTGCGTAGGAACTGGAACGAGAAATACTCATTTAAGAGCAGTTGCCCCAACAGTTACAAATTCAAAATTAAGCGGAAATGTAAGTCCTGGTATAGAACCTTGGGCCGCTAATGTATTTACAGAGCAAACCGCAAAAGGAACATTTATTAGAAAGAACCAATCTCTTGTTGGTTTCTTAAAAAGAATTGGAGAGAACAGAGAAGAGAATTGGAATAAAATATTAGAAGATAATGGAAGCGTTCAAGATCTAGAATGTATGAATGAATGGATGGTTCCTTACGGCGTTAAATATAATAGTGAAGAAGGAAGTCCTATAACCGTTGAAGAATGGGAAAGTTTAGATCATATAGAAAAGGACAAATTTATTTCACCAAAAGAAATTTTTAAAACATTTAAAGAAATCAATCAACTTGAATTGGTTAAGCAGGCTGGAATCAGACAACAATATATTGATCAATCTGTAAGTCTTAATCTTGCCTTTCCAACCGAAGCGTCACCTAAATTTATTAATAAAGTTCATTTAGAAGCGTATAAACAAGGAATCAAAACACTTTATTACATGAGAACAGAAAGCGTTCTTAGAGGAGATATTGCCTCAAGCGCAACAAGTGAAGATTGTCTAAGTTGTGATGGTTAAATTATAAAAACGGGTGGCCCTGCGGGGTCACACTTAGGACCGTTAATAGTTAACGGCTTTGGGGAAGAGTATCGCTACGCTTCCCCATTTTTTATAGAATAGTGAAACATTTCCACATTATTTAATATAAAATCTATAATTAATAAAATTAAATAATTTAATATGAAACTACAAATTGATCGTATTGACCAACATTCATTTACAACTTTTATCAATAAATTAAAAGTAATTGATTCTTTTATTTACTTTAAAATTAAAGATGGACAAGTAATTTCAACCGTTTATTTACCTCAAAGAGATGCAGTAAAGCACCATTCTGTTCCATTTGAAAGTATTTTTCAAACAGCAGAGGTTCCTTCTTTTGAAAAGGAACTTAAAGTGGCTTTTTTCGATGCAAACAGAATTATTGAGGCATTTAAACAATTTGAACATGATGCAGTAAGATGTGAAATCGAATTCATTGAGAATGAGCAGGATTTAGTTGCTTCGACTTTTAGAATTTATACAGATGAATTAGAAATCACTCTAGCATGTTCAGAACCTTCACTAGGATTTAAAGATTTGACAACAGATCAAATCAATGCTATATTTACTATAGCAGAATCTGAGTTTGAATTCCCAATTGATAACCATACAATTAATAGACTTAAATCTCTATTTAATCTTGAAAAAGATGAAACTTTTGATATTAAATCTAATGGAAGAGGTGTTGAAGTAAAAGGTAAAACATTTAATGTTGTTGTAAGTCAATCTGCAACTGGAGATGGAAACGCTACACTTTATAAAAAATATCTTTCTCTTCTTGATAAAGAAGAATATAATGTACACGTTTCATCCAATAAAGTAGTATTTGATTCCACAGAATCAGAAACTCTTTTAACTATTTCAACATGTCAGACTGCTTAGTTTATGGTAGAGTCACCGGATATAAATGTAGACGAACTGTCTATAGAAGAATTAGAAGCGCTTGCTGCTAAATATGAAACATTAAGTAATAAATACACAGCATACGAACAGGCTGTTAAACTTTCACTTAATAGTATTTATGGAGCATTTGGTAACAAGTGGTTTCATTTCTTCGATATTGATATAGCAGAATCTATAACTTTACAAGGTCAAAATGCCATACTTTATTCTGAAAATATTCTAAATAAGTATTTTCAAGAGTTTTGGCATAAAGATATTCAATTACATGAAGATCTTGGAATAAAAGTTACAAATAAGTTGGTAAAACCAGCTGTAATTTATATTGACACAGATTCTAATTATGTTAAGTTTGGTGAAATGTATGATTCTGTTGAGTGGTTAGATGAGAGCAAGAAGATGGACGTAACTACTTTTACATTAGAGGTTTATAATAGAAGAATTAAGAATTATATCTTAATGGCAATGGAAAAGTATGCTAGAACTCATAATACTGATAACTTCTTAGTGTTTGAATTAGAATCAATAGCCTACTCTGGTATTTTCATGACTAAGAAGAAATATATTCAAAACATTGCATGGGAAGATAAATTAAAAGTAACAGATCGTCATCCATCTTTAAAGAAAATTAAAACAATAGGATACGATACTATTCAAAGTTCTACTCCATTATTTGCTAGACAAAAATTGGTAGAGGGTCTAATAATATTATTTAGAAAAGGTACAAAACCAGGTCCAGTCGAATTACAAGAAATGGTTCAATTTCTTAAACAATGTAAGACTGAATTTAAATTGGTTAATATTGATGATATTTCATTTAATAGAAAAACAAATAACATACATAAGTATATTATAGATGACCACAAAGAATTTCAGATTGGACTAAAATGTCCTCCAAATGTAAAGGCTGCAGGATTTTATAATTATTTAATGAATAATAATCCTAAATATAAAAACAAATATAAGATGATTGCAAATGGTGAGAAGCTTAGAATTTATAATACAAAGCATCCTATTTGTGATACATTCGCCTATTTACCAGGAGAACATCCTTATGAAATAGCACCAAAAATAGACTATTATACTCAATTTGAAAAGTGTATGATAGATCCTATTAATAGGGTTTTAAAGGCAACAGGCCTGCAAGAATTAGATACAAACTTAATATATGCTTCGGCATTATTTTAAAAAATAAAAGTATGACAACAGAAGAACATATAATAAAATTAGTAGCAAATAATCCTAACTATGCAGATTTAGGTAAAAAAGTTGCAATGTATATTAGAAAAAACTTTTTAAAAGAAATTAATAAAGAACTTGCTAAAAATAAAGTAGCACATGGAACTCACCCCGGAAGAAAATAAAATAGTTAAAAAATATATTAAAATCCACAGTGAATTTAATGAAATAACAAAATCCATGGAAGAGTTAAAACAAAGATCAGATGTCTTAATAAAAGAATTAAACAAACTTAGAGAATCTGAATCTGAAATAATTAAAAAAATAGAAAAAGATGGCGAAAAAGAATAGTTTTGATTTTAGCGATTTAAATGCTGAATTAGCAAATATAAACCCATTAGGAAGTGTAATGGAAAATAGTACATTTAGTGAAGTTACTGAATGGATAGACACTGGTAATTACCACCTTAATGCATGTGTAAGTGGTTCACTTTTTGGTGGATGGCCAAATAATAGATCTTGTTCTATTGCAGGACCTTCTGGTACCGGTAAAACATTCCTTATATTAAATAGCGTAAAAAGAGCAATCGATATGGGCTATAACGTGGTCTTCTATGATAGTGAGGCCGCTGTTGATAAAACATTAATGAAGAAGTTTGGAATTGACCTGAAGAAAGTTAATTATCAACCTGTAAATACGGTGCAAGACTTTAGGCATTCTGTTACTACGATTACTTCTAAAATGCAAGAAGTAAAAAGAAGTGGAGGTGAAGTGCCTAAATTGATGCTTATTCTTGACAGTGCTGGTAATTTAGCAACTCAAAAAGAAATCAATGATGCTATTTCAGGAAGTGAAAAAACAGATATGACAAGAAGTAAAATACTTAAATCTATTTTTAGAATTATAATGACTCCACTTGCTGATCTAAAAATTCCTTTCCTATTTACAAATCATACATATCAAACACAAGACTTTATAAGTCGTCAAGTTGCAGGAGGTGGTACTGGCCCAGAATATGCAGCGTCAATTGTATTATTTTTAAATAAGGCTCAACTTAAAGAAGGGGCTGAAAAAACAGGAATTATTGTTACTGCAAAACCAAATAAAAATCGTTTTGCAAAACCAACAAATATTAAATTCCATTTACATTTTACTAAAGGAATGAACCCTTATGTAGGATTAGAACAATATGTAGATTGGGATATTTGTGGAGTTACAAGAGGAAATATTGTAAAAGGTGAAAAAGTACCTAAAGCAACCGCAAGAACTTGGATATGTAAACACTTAGATAAAACAGTTTCAAATGCTGACTTTTTTACAGAAAAAGTATTTACTAAAGAAGTTTTAGAACAGATAGACCAGCATATTAAACCTATTTTTAATTATAATGAAATAGCAGAGGATGTTGATGTTGATGAAATTCTAGAAGAAAACGCATAGTATGTTAAAAATTGATGAAAATAAACTTCCTATAAAATATATCTTAGGAATTCACACTGAATTAGCAACCTATCCAGATGGATTAGATATTCTTTATGAAAAGATAAAAAGACATATTGGGGATAAAAACTATAATTTCACCAAGCATGCTACAATGAAATATCATTTAAAGAATGCTGATCCAAAAAAAGTTGATGAAGCACTAGAACAGTTAATAAAAGATGGATTTATTGTTCAAAAAAATGAAACAGAAGGCAAAGAATCTTATACAATAATAAACAACCCATTTGAATAGTTATGGAATTTGGACAAGATTATGAAAAAATGTTTTTTAGGTTTTCGTTAGAAAAACCTAAATACTTGCAGGCAATTAGAAGCGGATTTTATTCTTCTGAAGAAATTGATGTTTTATCTAACCTTTCATTAAAGTTTTATACTAAATTTAATGAAACTCCTTCTAAAGATCAACTAAAATTATTAGTTAAAAATGCAAAAGGCGCTGCTGATAAAATTAGTGATAATATAGTCAATCTTATTTTTGAAGTAGATTTAGATCAATATGATGAAGAATGGTTAACATCAACTGCAGAATCTTGGATAAAATGGAGAAACTTTGATACTACTCTTATTGATACTATCGAGTTTATCAAAACAACAAATGTAACTCCAGAAAATACAGACCATATCATTAGCAAAGTTAAAACTCTTATTAATGAAAGGAATAATTTAACTTTTAATAGCGATCTTGGCCTGGACTTTTTTGATGTTGATTCTCATGACCAAAAAGCCACAGAAAAAGTAAGCACTGGATATAACTTTTTAGATAGAGTTTTAGAAGGTGGTTATGATAAAGGTGGAAATCTAGTCGTTTATGCTGGAGAACAAAATATTGGTAAATCTATATTTTTAGCAAATGATGCTGCTCAATTCGTTAAAATGGGTACAAATACTGCAGTAATTACAGCTGAAATGGCAGCTCATAAATTTGTTAAGAGAATAGGTTCAAATCTTCTTGGTATTAATATTAATGAATATGGAGATAAGTCTAAAAATAAAGACTATATTAAAAGAAAACTACAAACCGTTGGAAGTGGATTTACTCCTCCAGGAAGTCTTTTTATAAAGCAGTTTCCAACATCACAAGCAACTGTCTTAGATATTGAAGCCTATCTTTCTCAAATAGAAGAAGAAAAAGGAATTAAATTAGGAGCAGTTGTTATTGACTACATAAATATACTACAAAACTATAGAAATCCAAATAGTGAAAACACATACTTAAAAATAAAGCAAATTGCTGAGGATCTTCGTGCAATGGGAATTAGAAATAATTGGTTAATAGTTACAGCAACCCAAATTACTAGATCTGGATATAATGCGTCAGATATTACAATGTTAGATATAGCAGAATCTGCAGGTCTTTCACACACTGCTGACGTTATGTTAGGAATTATTCAAGATGATATAATGAAGGCAAGTAATGAATATCGTCTTAAAATACTTAAGATTAGAGACGGAGAAGGTAAAGGAACAAAATGTAAAATAGACATTAATTATTCCTATATGCGTTTAATTGAAACCGAGGAAATTACAGCAAGCAACTTACATGCAATATGAGAAACAAGACTGATAAAATATTTGATAATAATTTCGAATCCCCAGAAATGGAGGCCAAATCTATTTCTTTTGATTTAGATGCTAGTGTTAGAGGAAGTTTTACTGAAGAAGAAAACATCTACTATGAAATGCTTTCAGCAGAAATACATGACACAATAGAACTTTCTAGATTTAAAAAATTCAATGAAGTGAATGAATTTGCAGAAGTCATAAAATTAAAAAAACTTGATATTAATGAAGTTTATAGTTATATCTTAGATGAGTTATTAAAAAAATACTCAAGGATCGATATTTTTTCAGAACTTTGTAACTATTTCAACATTGAACCTGTTAAATTTTACAATTCCCTTTCTAATATATTTAAAGAAGAATTAATAATAGAATTAGACAAAAAAACCAAAGTACTTTCCAAAAAGAACATTAATAAATTATTCTAAATGATAGAATTAAAAACAATACAAGAACCTGTAAAGAGGGTTTGGGTCTTAGGTGACTTACATTTTGGGGTAAGGTCTAATTCATTAGAATGGTTAGAAATTCAAAAGGACTTTTTCGAAAATCTATTCTTGCCAACTCTTAAAAAACATTATAAACCAGGCGACGTTTTAGTACAAGTTGGAGATACTTTTGATAATAGACAAAGTATTAACATAAGAGTATTAAATTATGCAATAAGTTTATTTGAAAGATTAGGAGAGATTCTTCCAGTTCATATAATAGTAGGAAACCATGATATATGGGCTAAAAAGTCAAATTCAATAACATCAATAGATACTCTTAAATGGATTCCAAATGTCCAAGTTTATACGGATCCTGTAATGTATAAATGGTCTGATAGAAAAATACTTTTAATGCCGTGGAGAAGAGATTCAGCCCATGAAGCAGAAACCCTTGCTGATAATCCAACCAGCGAAATAGTATTTTGTCACTCTGAAGTAAGAGGAATATACCTTAATTCAAAGGTCAAAAACCAGCATGGTAACGAAAGTAATATTTATGACAAATATACAAGAGTTTATAGCGGACATATTCATTATAGACAAAACAAAGGAAAACTTTTAATGGTTGGAGTTCCATATCAATTAACTAGATCAGATATGAATAATCCAAAAGGATTTGACCTTGTTGATTTAGAAACGATGGAAGAAACATTCTTTGAAAATAAAATTAGTCCAAAGTTTTTAAGGTATAATATAAAAATGTTATATGACATGCCATTGGGCGCTTTTAAAGAACAGATAAAAAATAATTTTATAGATTTATACGTTCCATCCGATATTGCTACAACTTCAGCACTTTCTAATTTGATTAATAAAGTGCAGAAAATAGGCAGAAGAATAGAACCCAATATTTATCAAGAAGATAGTTTTATAGATAAAGATCTTTATGATTTGGATGAAATTGAAGAGATGCAGAAAAATTACAGCGTTTTAGGATTATGTGAGAAGTATGTAAATTCAATGAATTACGATAAAGATCTTAAAAAGAAGATATTAGAAAAATTAAATAATATCTATAATAATTGCGTTAATAATTACGATTTAGAAGAATGAAGATTAAAAGTATAGAATTTAAGAATTTTGCCAGTTACGGAAACTCAATTCAAAAAATAGAATTTGAGAATGACGCTCAATTGTATTTAACACTTGGTAAAAATGGTCATGGTAAAACTACAATCGCTAATAGTATTATTTATGCGCTATATGGAAAGGTTGAGGGTGTTAAATTAGGAGACTTACCAAATAGAATTAATAAAGAGTTATGGGTAAGGATTAGAATTCAATGTAAAGATATTGAAGTTGAAATAGAAAGGGGTTTAATGCCTAATAGATTTAAGGTTCTTTTAAATGGAGTTGAATTTGATAAGGCTGGTAAAAAATCAGTTCAAGAATATTTAGAAGATGAGATATTCGGCATGCCTTATCATGTATTTAAAAATATAATTATATTAAGTATTAATGATTTTAAGTCATTTTTAACAATGTCAAATTCTGATAAAAAACAGATTATTGATAAGATGTTTGGTTTTTCAGTTTTAAATGATATGTTTAGAAATGTTAAAGAAGAAAGAAAACAAATCAAATTAGATATTGATTCATATGATTCTGAATTAAATCAAATCATGGAAAACGTTTCTTCAGTCAGATATAGATTAAATAATCTTTTAGAAGAATCTAATAAAAAGGATAAAGAAAAGGTAGAATTGTTAAAATCAGAACTTTTAAGTTTAGGAAGTAATTCAAAAAAACTTAATGATGCAAAAGTTAAATTACAAGAAAAGTTAGGAGGAGCAGAAGGTAAAGTTTTAGAATTAGATGAACATAAAAAAGATATTATTAGAGAAAACCAATATTTACAAAAAAAATTAGAGTTATATGAGAAGGGTCATTGTCCTTCTTGTGAGACTAAATTAACAAGTGATTGGCATAATAAACACAAAGGTGAATTCAAAAAGACTTTAGAAACAAATAATTCTGAAATTGAAAATATAAAAACCGATATAGAAAGCGGCAATAAAATAGTATCTGATTTAAAAAGTAAGAGAAAACAGATAGAAACTAGGATAGAAAAGGTAAGGTATTCTATTAAAGAAATTAAAGATGAGTTAATTAAAATAAAAGATTCAAATCAAGATGAAAGTCAATTTCAACATCTTAGACAAATAATAAAAGATTTTGAAAAATCTGAAAAGGCTAAATTAAGCAAAAGAGAAGAAGTTGGCCAGCAGGATTCATTTATGACAATATTAGAAGAAGTTTTAGGCGACGATGGAGTTAAAAACCTTGCAGTTCAAACAATACTTCCAGGATTAAATGCTAATATAGCAATGATGGTTCAAACAATGCATCTTCAATTTCATATAAGATTTGATGAGAAATTTAACTGTATTGTAAATCATTTAGGAGAGGAAATTAACCCACTTACGCTTTCAACTGGTGAAAGAAAGAAGGCTGATTTTATAGTTATTATTGCTATAATAAAAATATTAAAACTAAGGTTTCCACAACTTAATCTAATGTTCTTAGATGAGTTATTAAGTTCAGTAGACCAAGATGGAGTCTATAATATTCTTAAAATATTAAATGAGGTTATAAAAGAGAATGGATTAAATACTTTTGTAATAAATCACACTGAACTTCCTCATGAGATATTTGACCAAAAAATACAAATATATAGAGAGAACGGTTTTTCTAAGTTTGAAATAGAAAAAATAGATTGATATATAATAGATGAAACATATTAAACTATTCGAAGAATTTGTAAATTTAAATGAAAAGACTATGGATAGTCATTTACTTTACAAATATAAAGATGAAATAAGAAACATAGAAGGAGATATTTTAAACAAATTAGACAGTTTAGATGTTGACGAAGAAGACGTTGACTCGCTTTTAGGATTATTAATTAACCAAATGTCCAAGTCTGTTCCTTCTGTAAAATGTAGATAATTAATGGCCACTTATAATTTAAAATTTAATAAAGACGACAGTGTTATTAGACATGTTATAGTTGGTTTATTAGCCGATCTAAATAAAAATGTTAGTTTTTATAGACAGGTCGATAATGATACTAGAGCTGAAATAGACGTTCCTTTTTATTATTCGGTTACTGGAGATGATAACTTTTTAAGAGATCATTTTCTTTTTTCTACAGCAAACGGTTTAGAATGTTCATCAGAACCTGAAAAGGCAGATGGAAATTATGATAAAGTTCCAAGAGGAGTTGTTAATTTATCATCAATGACAGTGGATCCTTCAAAATTAATTAATAAAAGAAATAATGGAGTCTATCAAAAAATGGTAGACAATGGAACTTTAGGAGGCTATAGAGCAGAATTTGAGATGATACCAATAACAATATCGGTTGATGTTGAAATTATACTATCAAACTTATTAGATATATTTAAGTGCACGGAACAACTTATTAAAAAATTATATAAATCAAATCAATATAATGTAGAAGTTGGTCACTTGCAAGAAGGGTTATATAGGATAGCATGTTATTATGCAATGCCTGATGATTATGGAAATGAAAATCCTATTGAATATAGTTTTGATGACAAAGGACAATATAAGTTAACTTTTTCAATAGAGGTTAATTCATTTATGCCTTCAATAGACTTTTCAACTGAAAGGCATTTAGGCAATAGAATGTTCAATATAGACAATAATGTTACAGATAATAAAAACGCAACGGACTCTCTTAATTACGGTTTAGATAGTTAGAAAAATTTAATAGATATATAATTAAAAATAAAAATTAATAAAATGGCAAAAGTTACAAAAGGAATTATTTCACCTATTTATGTAACAGAGAGTGGAGACTCTTATGTTGCTCTAGACGGTAAGGCATTTTTAGTTAATGAAAATGAAATTACTGAAGCAGAAATAACATCTGCACCTGGTGAATTTAGAAGCCTAGTTTTAGCAAATAATAATTTTAAAATTACTAATGAAGGAGTTATATGGTATCATGGAACTACTAAACTAATATATGATGCTTTATCTGAAAAGTTTTTTATAAACAACTCTGAGGTTCTTTCAGAAAGTTTTTCAAATCATTTATTAGCAACTGGCTTAGTTAATTACAGTTTAAAATCAAAAATTCAACTTTTTGAATATGCTGCAAAAAATCATTCAAGTTATGTTACACTTGATTTCGCTCAAAAAATTGAAGAAGGCGATATTAAATGTTATATAATGAAACTTAACGAAGACTTCTATATTTATAGAATGAATGAAGCAAATAGAATTTATAGATTTAGTAAATTAAACGCTAATGAAGCATTCGATTATGTTTTAGAACAAACTGGTCATGAAATTACTGAAATGACTGCTGAACTTCTTGAAGGAGAAAGAATTAAGGCTGCTGAAAAATTAGCAAAAGTAAATTTATTAGAAGAGATGATTGCTTTCCTAAAAGATCAAAGAGGAATTATCGCAGAGGCTGATAAGTCAATTGCTGAAATCAAAGAGGCTGATACTTTAATTAATAGTGAAATTAAAAGACTTGAAGAAGAAATTGAAACTATTAAAAATGGTGAAGATTTAACAGAAGCTTGCGATGCATGCGGTGAAGATCCTTGTGAATGTTCAAGTGAATCAAATGAAGTTGAAGAAACTGAAACTGAAATCACAGAATCTGGCGAGGAGGCTGGAATTCCTGGTGAAGATATCGAATCTGATTTAGAAGAGGTTGATAATTCAGAAGATAGAGAGACAAAAGGCGAAGAAGGTACTGATGAGGCTCCAAGCGATGAAGGCGAAGAAGGCGCAAAAGTTGTTGTTGAAGATAGAGCTAAAGAAATCGAAGACGAACTTATGAAAAAAGCCTATGGCGAAGAAGTTGAAGAGTCTGACGAAGTTACTAATGAAGAAGTTGAAGAAACTAACGAAGATAGAGCTAAAGAAATCGAAGACGAACTTAACGCAGAAGGAGAACCTGAAAAGGCTGAAGAAAATCAAGAAGAAATAGAAGGAAATAACGAATCAGTTGAAACAACTAACGAAGAAGTTGAAGAAACTACTGAAGAAGTTGAAACAACTAACGAAGAAGTTGAAGAAACTAACGAAGATATAGTTGATAGACAAGATGGTTACGTTCCTGGAATTCTTAAATATGCAGTTGGTGATTTTGCCGAAGGAACTGAAGTTCAAGTAGACGCTGAAGCATACGCTTCATCTGCTAAAGACGAATCAGTTACCGTTTTTATCGGAGAAAGTCCAATAAAAGTTACTAAAAGAGAAATCTTGTTAGCAGACGGAGAGACTGTATAAGATATTTTATATAAACTAAAACAATATTAAAAGGCTAAGTGGAAACATTTAGCCTTTTTTTTATATAATAGTAAAGATGAAAATATGCCAAGAAAATCTAAGAATTATCTGAACAATAGAGATCTTTATGATCAAATTGTTTTATCAAAAGAACAGGATTCTCTAACAAAAGATGCTGAAAAAATGCTACAATTATTGGCTGAAAGGGCTATTAATAAATTAACATATGTAAACGAAGACGACAGAAAAGATTGTTTGCAATTTGCTCTTTTAGATCTTTTAAAATATTGGAGAAATTTCAATCCAAAATATACAAATGCTTTTGCATATTTTACAGAAATAGCAAAGCGAGGTTATGCAAAAGGATGGAATAAAATACATCCCCAAAAATATAAAGGAACCCTTTCAATAGATAGAATAAATTCAAAAAATTCAGACGACGGAGACGGCGGAGGAATGTTTAACATATAAAACTAAAAAATGATATTTTTAGATTTAAAAAAAGAATTTATAAAGCATATCTCTGGGGATAAATCTTCTTTAGTGACTTATTCTAGAGGGGATAATGCGATAAGAGTTAGAATAACTACAATAGAAGAAACTAATTATAATAATCCAAAAGTATTAACAGAGCAAGAACAATATTATACTAATAAAGTACATTTTGGCAGATTTATTTCTATAGCAGAAGGTTGTCAATTCTTTTTAGGAGGAAATCATGATTGGAAAAGGGTGACAACATACCTTAACCCATTTAAGAAAAGAGATTCTGAGGGATTAATAACTAATGGAGATATTACAATAGGAAATGATGTTTGGATAGGGCAAGATTGTAAAGTGATGAGTGGAGTAACTTTAGGGACAGGATGTGTTGTTGCCGCTGGAAGTGTAATTACTAAAGATGTGGAACCCTATTCGATTGTTGGTGGTATACCAGCAAAACTTATTCGTAAAAGATTTGATGATAAAACAATAGATAAACTTTTAGAAATAAAATGGTGGGATTGGCCAGATAATAAATTAGAGGAATATTCAGATTTATTATTTTCTAAAAATATTGATAAATTTATAGAAAAATGTCAATAAAAAATGTTAAGCCAACTAATAATTCTGGATTTAATCAAGGATATTATAACCCTGTTTATCCAAGTAAATATGCTGGAAAGCCACCAATTATTTATAGAAGTTCTTGGGAATTGAAGTTTATGAAAATGTGTGATAATAGAGAAGATATTGTAAAATGGGCCAGCGAGCCTGTTGAAATAAAATATTGGAGTTCTCTTGACAATAAAGAACATTCTTATTTTCCAGATTTTTATATTAAAGTTAAAAAAGAAACAGGATTTGAAGAAAGTCTTGTTGAAATAAAACCAAGTAGCCATTTACAAAAACCAGAGCCTCCTACAAAAAATAGTAAGCAGGCCTTAAAAAATTATAAATTTCTTGCTGAGCAGTTCATTAAAAATAGGGATAAATATAGATATGCAAAGGAATGGGCAGAATCAAGAGGATTTAGATTCGTTGTTATGACAGAAAAAAGTCTTAAATAATGGGAAAGGTTAGAAAAGATATAAATGCGTTAATTAAAGAGTCAAATGGTAAAACTAGGGCAAGAAGAGCCGCTGAAGAATGGTACCAAAATGGCAAAAAAACTATCAGTGAAAAAAGCATACAATCTACTGGCCAAAGATTCCAGCCTGGAAAAATATACGTTTTTAGATATAGCCCAAAATACGCAATGGAGCTTCCATGGTATGATGCTAATCCAGTTGTTTTAGCCTTAGATCCTGATAAAAATAACGACGTTGGTGTAAATTTAAATCTTTTGCCTATAAAGGTAAAAGAAGATATGTTAGATTCTATTTATAGAACATTTGAATCTGAAATAGGAAGGCAATCTGTTGGTGGTATGAAAAATGACGCTACTAGGCAAAATAGACTTTCAATAAATTGGCAAGATGCTAAAGGTTTTTTAAAAGCTAGAGGTTATGATTTTGCTGTTAGGCAATACATACCTTCTAGAAAATCTGGACAGGCTGTTGTTAGTTATGAAAATTGGGCTAGGATTGTACTTTGTGATTTTGCTAGTCTTAACGGAACCACTTATGGTAAATTAAGGTATATGTTTAGAAATAGATAGAATTTAAAAGAATATATAAATTGAAAAACTTATTAAAATAATATGGCAGGTTTTGCAAATAAAGATCCAAGGAACGGACCTTGGAGCACAGGTAAAAGACCTTTTAGACTTAGCGACACCCTAAAAACTTTATCATCATTTGGAATGAGATATGATGATATGGTTCTTAGACAATCTCAGGCAATTGGCCCAATCGAAGACCAATTTGGATATGGAATGATAAATCCAATGGGAGTCGATAATGATGATATGTATGCTGCATTTGCAGCCTTATCGATGGCAGATACTACAATGCGAAAAAATATTCCTTTTTTCGACCAAAGTTATGAACTTAAAAGAGATGAACTTAGAAGATTTTCGATAAATGATGAGATCGAAGATATTTTAGATATTTTATGTGATGAAACTATCGTGTATGATACTAAAAATTTCTTTTGTAGTCCTGAAATTTTAGGAGTTGAAGTTGCTGATGGAATTCAAAAAGATCTTAATAGATATTTTAGACAAATCTATCATGCATTTGGTTTTAATCAAGACCAATCAGCATGGTATTATTTTAGAAAATGGTTAGTAGATGGATATCTTGCATTTGAGATTATTTACTCACCTGACCAAAAAGAGATTATAGGTTTTAAAGAGTTGGACCCGATTACATTGGTTCCTGGATATAATAAATTAGATGGTAAAAAAGTATGGACTCAATTTAAAGATGATCCTGTAAAAGAGCGAACTCTTTATGATTCCCAAATTATTTACCTTTCATACTCTTCAATAACAACTGCATCCAGAGTTAGTTACGTTGAAAGACTTACAAGATCTTTTAACCTATTAAGAATTATGGAACACACAAGAATTATTTGGGCAGTGACCAATAGTTCTTATAGAATGAAATTTGTTATTCCAGTTGGAGGTAAATCTAAAACAAGAGCAAAGCAATCACTTGCACAATTAATGAATTCATATAAAGAGGTTGTTGATTTTGATTGGGAATCAGGTTCAATGTCAACAGATGGAAAACCAATGCTACAATTTAATAAAGAATATTGGTTACCAAGTAAAGACGGAGATAGTCCTGAAATAGAAACATTAGATAGTTCAGGGCCAGATATGTCAGAAACAGAAACTCTTAAGTATTTTAGTGATAAACTTAAACACGTTTCTAAAATACCTTACTCAAGATTTTTATATGAAGATAATGGCGGAGATTTTAATTTAGCGGCAGATGGAATGGTTAGAGATGAAATTAAATTCAGTAAATTTATAAAAAGATTAAGAGCGGCTTTCCAAGAACTTCTTGTAAAACCTCTTTATCTTCAAATGTGTATTACTTATAAAGACCTTGCAAATGATCCTCAATTTAAAACTCAAGTTGCTTTAAGATATAATAAAGATAATGATTTCGCAGCACTTAAAGATATGGAAATCATGGAGAAAAGACTTGATTTTGTTTCAACAATGAGAGATAGTTTAATGACAACAAATCAAGAAACTATGGAAGAAGAATATTACTTCGACATGGAATTCTTAGTAGATAAATATTTGCAATTAAGTCCTGACGATATTGCGGCAAACGCTGCTGCTAAGGCTAAGACTGAAAAAAAGAAGGCTGAGGCTCCAGAAGAGGAAGATCCCATGGGAATGGACTTTTAAAAAAGATATATAATTTATTATGAAACTAAAAACTTATACTGAATTTATAAACGAAGCGCATCTTTCTTCAATTAAGGCAGGAGAAGATAGTAAAGTAGAAGTTAGCGATCAAAAAACAATAGATGGAACTATTATCCCTGCTCAAGAAATTTTAGGGCAAATTATAGCATCATCTACTGAAGGAGAATTCAAATCTTATTTTTATGAAAAGTATGGTTCTACAAAATTTGATGTAGAAACAATGAGTCAGATGGAAGAAGATTACCAAGAATATTATAAAGAGCAGGCTGAGAAGGAGAAAGAAAAGAAGAAAGAAGAAGAGGAAGGCGGAGAAGAAGATCCTTTAGGAGACTTAGATATTTAAAAAAGAGAATTTATTTAAAGATATATACAAAAAACAAAAAAATTAAAAATGGATAAATTTATTAACGATCCTGTAAACTATGATTTGTTAATAGTTGAAAAATCTTCATCAGTTTTAACACAAACTGGAGAAGATAACGACTATGTTTTAGAAGGGGTCTTTGGAGAGATTGATGTTAAAAATAAGAATAACAGAATCTATACAGAAGGAGAATATCTTCCACAAATCGAATCATTACAGGCAAAAATCACATCATCTAAATTATTAGGTGAATTAGATCATCCGCAACAATTTGATATTTCATTAAAAAATGTATCGCACGTTATTGAAGAATTAAGATATGATTCTGAAAATAAAAAGGTAATGGGTAAAATTAGATTACTTGATACTGAGGCTGGTAAACAGGCTAAAGCATTAGTCGATTCTGGCATTCCTTTACATATTAGCTCTAGAGCAGCTGGAGAAGTTTCAGAAGGTGGTAAAGTAAAAATCAAACAATTATTTACTTATGATTTAGTAGCAGATCCTGGATTTGCAAACGCAGAACTTAAAAGAGTTAACGAATCTTATGGATTCACAAATGATGATAGTTTATTCATTTACGAAGTATTTAAAACAAACGAAGAAAATTCAAATATAAACATAGAAAATAAAAAAGAGCAAAAAATGGAAGAATTTGTAAAAACAGATGATTTCAACAACTACACAAAATATCTAGCTGAGCAAATAAAAGGATTAAAATCGGCTCTTACTGATTTATCAGAAAAATCTAATGAAGGTTCTGAAAACACTAATGAAGAGATTGAAACTGTTACTGCTCACAATGATAGTATTGTTGAAAAAGTAAACGAACTTACTGAATATATTAAGTACGTTGCAGAAAAAACAGATCAGGCTATTTCATATACAGAATACGTTGCTGAAAAAGCAGATCAAAACATTGAATATACTGAATACGTTGCTGAAAAATTAGACCAAGGTATTAGTTATTCAGAGCATGTTGCAGAATCAGTTGCTAGTCTTAAAGATTACGCTAATTATATTGCAGAATCTTATAACACTGGTACAGAAACTAATGAAAAACTTATAGAGTATGTTAACTATTTAAAAGATAACGTACAAAATGTAAGTGAATATGCTAATTATATTGCAGAGTCAATCAACGAAAATTTAGTAGTTGAATCTACTGAAGAAGTTGAAAACACTGAAGAAACAACAGAAGAAAATACAGTTGAAGAAAATACAACTGAAGAGAATGTTGTTACAGAATCTGGTGAAGAGGCTGGAATTCCTGGCGAAGATATCGAATCTGATTTAGAGGAGGTTGATAATTCAGAAGACAGAGAGGCAAAAAGTGAAGAAGGTACTGATGAGGCACCGGATGCAGAAGGAGAAGATGGAGCACATGATCCATTAGAATCTTATAAATCAGAAATTTCTTCTAAATTAACTACACTTTTAGAAAAGGCTCAAGCAAAAGAAAATAACGATCCACATTTCTTTAAATTAGTTGGTAATTCAACTGCTGAAAAATATAACTCTCTTAACGAAGATGCTAAAACTTCAGTAAGAAAAGAAGTTTCAGAGGCTGGATTCTTAACAGAGGCTCAGATTGTTAGAATTATTGAAAACGTTAATGAAGTTGCAGGAAACGAAAGTAACGAACTTTTTGTTATTGCAGCAATGCCAAACGAATATAAAGAAAAATGGGAAACTCTTTCTGAATCTAGAAAGAAACAATTAATCGCACAATCTAAAATGCATAAAGTTGAGACTGAATATCAAGTAAGAAACTTTTGGCAAACAAGAGACCTTAGAGAGGTTACTCCAGTGATGGAAAAAGTTGAAATGATTGTTGAAAAGAAAGAAGTAGAGGCTAATAAACTTCCTTATAATTTAGAAGGAGTTCAAGAATCTATTGCTAAAAGATTTAAAAAATAATCTAATATTCTAATATTATTAAAAGACAGCTTCGGCTGTCTTTTTTTGTTTAATATTAAGGTTATATAGTAATACGATAATATTTTACTAAAATAAAAAGATATATAAAACATATTCGACGATTTGGCGAAAGAAGCAGAAAGCCGAAATAATAAGTCGAAATAAACAAATTTAAAAAAAATTATTAATAAAATGGCAAATTTAATTAATGAAGCTGAAATCAGAGAAACTTGGTCACCGATCATCGAATCTGCGACTGGTATC
>MDTE01172044.1_pt1 | contig 20675 bp, 18 predicted proteins | sample 811231 | NCBI WGS metagenome assembly MDTE01 (sample SAMN05326651, study PRJNA326480) | marine metagenome | isolation source: seawater | place: Indian Ocean: Red Sea | collected 2010
GGACAAATGTCCCCGCTTCCAATTAAATTAGTACGCAAACTTAACTTTTTTTAAGTAGAAGACAAATTTTGATATAAAAAAAAGGTATAAATAATAATGAGTGATTCTATAAGGCTTTTCAATTCACTTGGTAAAAAAAAGGAAGTTTTTTATACAAATAAAAAGAAGGAAGTTTCCATGTATGTTTGTGGTCCTACAGTGTATGATCTTCTTCATGTTGGTAATTTTAGAGGTCCAATTTTTTTTAACTTTCTAAGAAATCTTTTAGAGTACAAAGGTTATAAAGTAAACTATGTTTATAACTACACAGATATTGATGATAAAATAATTAATAGATCTAGTGAACAAAATATTTCTGCCTCAGAACTTGCAGAGAAATATATTGCAGAGTTTGAGAAAGATTATAAAACTCTTAAAATTAAGAAGCCGTCTTTTAGTCCGAGGTGTACAGATCATATTGATGATATTATTGAATTTATTAAAGACTTAATTTCAAAAGATTTTGCTTATGAAGCTTCTAATAGTGTTTTTTTCTCAATTAAAAAATTTGAAGAATATGGAAAGTTATCAGGAAAGAATACGGAAGATTTATTAGCAGGGTATCGAGTTAATGTTAATGATGACAAAAAAAATCCACTTGATTTTGTTTTATGGAAACCTTCATTAGATGATGATCCTGGATGGCCTTCGCCATGGGGATATGGTAGACCTGGGTGGCATATAGAATGTTCTGCTATGTCTAGCAAATTATTAGGATCAAATATTGATATTCATGGGGGTGGAGTAGATTTACTTTTTCCTCATCATGAGAATGAAATTGCGCAATCTGAATGTAGAAGCTCATCATCTTTTGCAAACTTTTGGGTCCATAATAATCTTATAAATTTTGATAATCAAAAAATGTCAAAATCATTAGGAAATATTATTAAGGGAAGAGATTTTATTAATGATTACAATTCAGAAATATTTAAATTTTTAATATTAAGTGTTCATTATAGATCAATATTAAACTTTAATAAAACAATAATTAACCAGTCTATTGGAAATTTAATTAAGATTTATTCTGCATTACAACTTGCTGAGAATATTATGAAATCAAAAATTGATATAAAACAAAATGCATTATATACAAAAGACTTTGAAGTTTTTTATAAAAAAATTGAAGGGTTTTTAAATAATGATATTAATACTCCAGGAGTATTTGGAATATTTTTTGATGTTGTTAGAAAGTTCAATTTAATATCTGTTAATAAAAAGATTTCAGGTGAATCGAAATATTTTGCTAAAAAATTTCTAAAACTTTTTAGTACTTATGGAACTATTTTAGGGTTATTTCAAGAGTCAAAATCAAACTTTGTGAGGGAGCTGAATATACTCATGTTAAAATCAAAATCTATTGATTTATCAATCATTGAAGATAAAATTTCAGTTAGAAATAAAGCCAGAATCTCAAAAAATTATGAGTTATCAGATCAATTAAGAAATGAATTGTTAAAAGAGGGTATTGAGCTAAAAGATAATTCAGATGGCTCTACTGATTGGTCTGTTAAGATTTAAACGCCTTCAGCAACAACCTCATTTACTTCAGGTACAAATCTCTTTAAGAGTTTTTCTATTCCTCCCTTTAGTGTAATCATTGAGGATGGGCACCCGCTACATGCTCCCTGAAGAGAAACTTTTACCACACCTTTATTAAATGACTCAAATTGAATTGCTCCACCATCTTGTTCTACAGCTGGTTTAATATATTCATCAAGAATTTCAATTATTTTATTGTCAATATCTTTATTTGATGATTTGGTATCTTCTTTTTTAGTATCGATTTCTACAACTGGTTTTTCTTCTTCCAAATACTTTTTTATGAAGTTTCTTAATTCTAGCTTTATAGCATCCCAGTGAACTTGTTCATTTTTAGTAATAGTAATGAAATTACTCATTATAAAAACTCTTTCAACATAATCAAACTTAAACAACTCTCTTGCAATTTGGGAGTCTCCTGCACTCTCCGCATCAGGATAGTCTTTTATTACTTTCTCATCAAGTAACATTCTATCTGCAACGAACTTTAGTGAGTTAGGATTAGGATTTGCCTCTAAATATATATTTACACTATTCATCTTCTTTATATTTTATCTTTTCTCCTTCTGTAGACGCAACTACACTAGCAACTGTTGCATCACCTGTTACATTAACTACTGTTCTTATCATATCCAATGGTCTATCTATTGCAATAATTAGTGCTAAACCTTGAGGGTCAATACCTATTGCCCCAAGAACAATTACCAACATAATTAACCCTGCACCAGGAACTGCAGCAGCGCCTATTGAAGATAATGTTGCAGTCAAAACAATTGCAAGTTGATCAACCAGAGTTAAATCTTGACCAAATGCTTGCGCAATAAAAACAGCAGAGATTGCTTGATGAATACTTGTTCCATCCATATTAATTGTAGCTCCTAGTGGGCAAACAAAGCTTGTAACTTCATCAGATACATTGAGGCTTTTTTCAACTCTCTTCATTGTTAATGGGAGTGTTGCTGCACTTGAACTTGTCGAAAATGCTAGCATTTGTGCTGGAAATATTGCTTTTAAAAATTTACTTATAGGGACTCCTGTATATGAATATATAATCAATGGATAAAAAACAAAAACCATAAACGTTAGACCAATTATAACTGTTAGAGCATAATATAATAATGGTGTTAGTGTCGTTATAATATTGTTTGGATCATCGCCGGCTAAATCAACAATTAATCCTGCTAGAAGAGCAAATACACCTATTGGAGCATATTCCATTATAATCTCAACAATTTTTATAATTATTTCATTTAATCCATCAAATGCTTTTTTGATCGAGCTAGTTTTTGATGGTGAGGATAGGACTAAAGCTATACCAAAAAGCACAGCAAAAAATATTATTTGCAGCATATTTCTATTATTGCTTGCTGAATAAAAAAAGTTATCAGGGACTACATCAATCATCATTTGAAGAGGTCCTGAATCTTCAACATCTTTTGCACTTGATATTTTCATGGATGCATCAGATGCATACTTTGCTTTTAGTTCCAATGTTTTTTCTTCTGGAAAATATTCTCCAGGCTGTAAAGTATTAGCTAAAATTAGAGCTATTATTATAGCTGATATTGTTGTAATTACATAAATACCAAAAGTCTTGCCTCCAATTCTTGACAATTTAGAAGTGTCTCTTAAATTAGAAATTCCAGATACCAATGACACTAAGATTAACGGAACCGCAACTAGCTTTAGCATTTTTACAAAGATTGTTCCAAAGGGCATTACCCAATCAGATATATAGTTACCTATTCCTAAAAAAACAGATGCAATACCTAGAATTAAACCTAGAATTAAACCCAGAATTATTTTTGAATGAAGAGCCATATTTATTTCTTACTTTGCAAATATAAATCAACTAAAACATTTGCAGCCATTGATTCAACTATTGGTACTGCTCTTGGTACTACACAGGGGTCATGCCTTCCTTTTCCTTTTACAGTCACTTTATTATTTTCACTATCTACGCTACTTTGATCTTTCATTATAGTTGATACTGGTTTAAAAGCTACACTAAAATATATATCTTCACCATTACTTATTCCACCTTGAATACCTCCCGAGTAATTTGATTTTGTTTTGATTTTATCTCCTTTAATTTCAAACTCATCGTTATGTTCAGAACCATACATTTCTGATCCCTTGAAACCACTTCCATATTCAAACCCCTTTACTGCATTAATTGATAACATTGCTTTACCTAATTCTGCATGAAGTTTACTAAAAATAGGCTCCCCAATACCTACAGGGCATCCGGTAATTACACACGATATTATCCCTCCAACCGTATCTCGGTTTTTTCTTGCCTGGTCAATTATTGAAATAAATTTTTCAGCATATTTCTTGTCAGGACAACGAACAATATTTGTTTCAGTATTTTGCAAATTCAATGCTGTATATGATTGTTCAACTTCTACACTACCAACTTTGGAAACATATGCTTTTATATCAATTCCAATATCTTTTAATAGTTTTTTTGCAATAGCACCTGCCGCAACCCAATTAGCAGTTTCTCTAGCTGAACTTCTGCCTCCACCTCTATGATCTCTATTTTTATACTTTTTGTGATATGTGTAATCAGCATGTGAAGGTCTAAAGGCTTTAGAAATATGATCATAATCACTACTTTTTTGATCCTTATTTTTAATAAATAAGCTAATTGGAGAACCTGTTGTTTTACCTTCAAAAACACCAGATAGAATTTGGACGGAATCACTTTCTTTTCTTTGGGTTGTTATTTTAGATTGACCAGGTTTTCTCCTGTCCAATTCTTTTTGAATATCTATTTCTTTTATTTCTATTCCAGAGGGGCAACCATCGATAATTACTCCAATCGCTTTACCATGTGACTCTCCGTAAGTTGATATTTTAAATATTTTGCCGAATGAATTACTCATGAACTTTTTCTAATTATGAAAAAACTAAATAATACTATTAAAGTTAAGGTAATAATATTAAGTATAATACTAATATTCTCCTGTTTTTTATCTGATTTAAGTATGTTATTTTCTGTTTCAATTAATCCTAAAATGGGATCTTTATCTAATTTAGTATTGATATTATTTTTTAAACTTTCTCCATTAACCTCTAAAATAATGTTTGATTTTAAAGTATCATATTTTCCATTATTTGGATCAAAAAATACCCATTTAATTTTATTTGATAAATTATAGTTACCCGGATTCGATGGAACTCCATAATAACTAAATTTTTTAGATCCATATACTCTACTCTGGTCTCTTCTTATATTTTGTTGAGAGTTAGGAGGGTAAAACTCTATTCCTTCTAGATTTATAGTTGGTTCACTTATAGCTGAAATATTACCTTCTCCTAATATTTCAAATTCATAGTTTAAATCTTCACCAGTATTTAAGTTTTTTGTGTTTATTTTTTCTCTTAATTTAAAATTACCTACAGATATATTTTCTTTCAGTGGATGATTAGGGAGGTCTTTAACTTTTATATTTAATGGCTTAGAATAAAAAGTTTCAAAATCTTCCATTTTATTTCTTCCAAAAAACGAAGGTCTTTTAGAAATTTTATATTTTATAAGTTCTAATTCTAATTTTGGAAATCTTATAGTTTCATTGTTTAATGGATAATAAGTCGCCTCAAATATTTTATATTGATTGTATCTTTTATTATTGATTGTAACAGGGATACTGTTTATGTTTTCAATATTAAAGTTTTCCTCCCAGCAATTATTAGGCTTTATTTGTTTAATTATTTCAGTTAATTGTTTTCCCAATTCATAAAACCTCATATCAGCCACATTATTTTCACTTACAAAAAATGATAGGGTAGTATTAAACCCCTCTCCGACATAAACACTCTTTTTGTCTGTCGATAAATTAAGAAAAGCATCTGCCTCAACTTCATAAAACTCTTCATTATTTCTGTCGAAAAAATTATCAAATGGATCACCAAAAGGATCAAAAAAATTATCAAATGGAGATTGCTTAGGTTCATTATACGAACCATCAACTTCTATTTGTATACCCTTTACATTTATAGTTTTCCCATTAACTTGAATTGAAAACCCTGGAAGTTGAAAAGTTCCAATTTCAGTTGCAGTATAATTTTGAATAATACTTTGACTACTTGACATTTTTCCATTAATAAAATTTGTAGAACTAGATGAAGAAATACCCGATTTTCTAAATCCAGAAATGTCAGGAAATTGTCCATAATTTTGAATTTGATTGTTTTCTACTGTGAGTGTTATTTTTAAATTATTTCCTATGGATAGTTTTTGTGGTGAAATAGATACACTTACTTCTTGAGAAGAAGATAAGATAGGATAAAGAAATATTATTCCAAAAAAAAGATATTTAAATCGATTTAAAAACATTCTCAAATTTAACTATTTGAAACTTGTTGCTTTTTAAAAAAAAATTAAAAAAAGTTAAATTAAGAGATAGCTTTAATATTCCTCTTCAGTCCCTCAAACCGAGTTCTTTTAACTGCAGAATTTTTAAATATTTTATTAAATGTATCGTAAGTTAATTCCTCCCAGTCTTTATTTGAATAATTACCTATTATATCATTAGGTAAAAAATCTTTCTCATTATGTGGTTTAGAAAATTTATTCCAAGGGCATACATCTTGACAAATATCACACCCAAAAATATAATTATTAAAGGATTTTGAAAGTTCTGAAGGAATTTCATTCTTATTTTCAATTGTTAAATATGAAATACATTTCTTTGCATTTATTACTTGAGCTTGCGTTATAGCATTAGTTGGGCATGCATCAATGCATTTAGTGCAGGTGCCACAATGATCTGTAACTGACGTATCATATTCTAATTCTAGATCACAAATAATTTCAGCTAAAAAGAAATAACTCCCTTCTTTTTTATTAAGAAGTAAAGAGTTTTTTCCTATCCAACCTAATCCAGAAATTTTTGCCCAAGCTCTTTCATGGACAGGAGCTGAATCAACAAAAACTCTTCCTTCTACATTTCCTATTTTGTCTTTAATTAATGAAAAAAGTCTTTTCAATTTTTTTTTAATAACAAAGTGATAGTCTTTGCCATATGCATATTTTGATATTATAAAACTGTTTTTTTTAAATATTTTTTTTGGAGGGAAATAATTGAAAGTTAAAGAAATCACAGACCTTGCTCCCGGAACTAATTTTTTGGGGTTTAGTCTTTTATCGAAATTTCTTTCGAGGTAACTCATAGTTCCTTGGTTACCTTGATTTAACCATTTTTCAAACTTTTTTTCTTCTTCTTTTAAAAACCTCGCTTTTGAAATACCACAACTTGAAAATCCAATTTTTTTTGCAAGTCTTTTTATTAACTTACTATTCCTTTTTTTCATTCAAAGATTGAATTTTGAAATCCTCCCTTAGGATTAATTCCTAGGTGCTCATAACTTGTTTTTGTAGCTACTCTTCCTTTTTGTGTTCTTTTAATATAGCCCTCTTTAACTAGGAATGGTTCATATACCTCCTCTATAGTATTAGCTTCTTCTCCACATGCGGTTGCAATAGTTTTTATTCCTACTGGACCTCCATTAAATTTTTTTATAATAGCTTCTATAATTTTATTGTCCATTTCATCTAAACCTTTTTTATCAATTTTTAATGCGTCTAGACTTTTAATTGAAATGTGATGAGTTATTTTACCATCACCTTCAACTTCAGCAAAATCTCTCACCCTCCTCAATAAATTATTTAATATTCTTGGTGTTCCCCTACTTCTTTTTGCAATTTCTTTAGCTGCTTTTGAGTCAACAGGTATCTTCAATATTTTTGCAGAGCGATTAACAATATTTTCAAGAATATTTTTTGAATAATATTCTAATCTAAAATTTATTGAAAATCTTGATCTTAATGGTGCTGATAATAATCCTGATCTTGTAGTTGCTCCAATCAATGTAAAGGGGTTAAGTTTTATTTGTACTGATCTTGCACTTGGACCAGAATCTATCATTAAATCAATTTTAAAATCTTCCATTGCAGAGTATAAATATTCTTCAATTACTTTATTGAGTCTATGGATTTCATCAATAAACAAAACATCTCCTTCTTCTAAATTTGTAAGTAGACCAGCTAAATCTGCTGCTTTTTCTAGAACAGGGCCTGAGGTCACTTTTAGGTTTGTTGCAAGTTCATTAGAAATGATATGTGACAATGTTGTTTTTCCCAGACCAGGTGGACCATGTAAAATTACATGATCAAGCGGTTCAGATCTTTGCTTTGCAGCTTTTACAAAAACCTTAACATTATTAATTATTTGTTCTTGACCAAAAAAATCACCGAAAGATTTAGGTCTTAATATATTTTCAAATTCTTTATCTTTGGAGCTTGAAATATTATCAGAATTTAAGTAATCTTCTCTCATACTATATATTGCTAATTTAATTATTTTTTATGCGTCGTTTTGTAATGTTATTGGTTTTTGTTGGGATTATCTTTTTTTTGTTTCCAATTAGAGAAAAGAAAGAGGAGTTTTCTATTTCTGGTATAACAATGGGTAATATTTCTTATAATATAAAATATATATCAGATGAGTCTTTATTAGTTAAAAATGAAATTGATTCTATTCTTTATAACTTTAATAATATATTCTCTACCTATATTCCAACATCAGAAATATCAGTTATAAATCAGTCAAGCGGTAAGATAAATATTAGTAATGAGTTCACCTTTTTATTAAGACAAAGTTTTAAAGTTTTTGAGTTAACAGATGGATATTTTGATCCAACAGTTGGTCCTATTGTTAACTTATGGGGATTTGGTCCAGATAAACTAAAGAATAATCCTAAGAATTCTGATATTCAAAATTTATTAAAATATGTTGGTCTAACTAAAGTTAGTTTAGGTGACAGTTATTTAATTAAAAATCGAGAAACATATATCGATTTTAGTTCGATCGCTAAAGGATATGCTGTTGATATTATTTCTGGTTACTTATCAAATAAAAACATTAATAATTTTTTTGTAGAAATTGGTGGAGAAGTAAGAACTAAAGGAGAAAATATTAATAATAAAAATTGGGTTGTAGGCATTGAAGACCCTTTTGAAATAAATTCAAATATTATAGGAACTGCATCATTGGATAATTTATCAATTGCGACATCAGGAAATTATAGAAATTTTTATAAAATCGGTGATTCTCTAATTTATCATACTATTAATCCTAAAACTGGATACCCTTCTTATACTAATATGTTAAGTGCTTCAGTATTTTCAGAAAGTTGTTTTTTAGCTGATGCGTTTGCAACATCATTTATGGCTATGGGTTTTGAAAAATCAAAAATATTATCAGATCAAATGAAGGAAATTGAGGTTTTTCTTATATACTATGATAATGAAGGAAATATAAATAAATATTTGTCTGATGGGATTAAAGAAAAAATTAATCTTTTAGATTAATCTCTAGCTTCTAAAGAATTTTTATTCTAGTAAGAAACATGTCTGAAGTCATATATAAATATTCAAATTTATCATCAAAGGCGCAATTTGCAGTTCTTACCTCAGTTCTAATTGTACCAATATGGTCACCATTTTCTTTGATTACTATTACTCCACCTGGTCCAGTGGCAAAAATGTTTCCAGTAGGGTGAACTTTTAGACCATCAAATAATCCTATATCTTTTTTTGCTAATTCATTTCCATCAAAGAATACCATAGGATTTTTAACACCTTCCTTAGATAATTCATATTTCATAATTATAGGATTATTGCTATCTGAGTTGGATACATATAAATATTTTTCATCGTTAGAAATACTTATCCCGTTAGGTCTGGTGAGATTTTTAATAATAACTTTTAAATCCCCATTAGGTGATAATTTATATACACCATTAAAAGGAATTTCTTTTAATTTATCATTATCACCTTCAAGAAGTCCGTATGGGGGATCTGTAAAAAAAAGATTGCCATTTGAATCATAGACTAAGTCGTTGGGGCTATTAAATAATTTATTATTAAAAGATTTTATAAGGCTTGATATTTTTTTAACATTTAAGTTTTCAACTTTGGCTATCATTCTATCACCATGCATACAAATAATAAGGTTTCCTTCTGAATCAATAGCTAACCCATTTGTTCCTGCTTTTTTAAGATTTGGCACCTTACCACTGTAACCTATTGGTTTAGAAAAAACACTAAGTCCATTTTTTTCATTCCATTTGTAAATAACATTATTAGGAACATCTGAAAATAAAATAGAGTTGAGTTGTTTAGACCATACTGGACCCTCTGACCAGTCAAAGCCTTCTGCAATGATTTCTATTTTTGCTTCTATATCAATCAGTTTATTTATTTCAGGAGATAACCTTTGTATGGAACCTAAATATTTTTCTTGATTAATCTGAAATGATGAAAGAAAAAGTAATATTAAGTTAAATAACATGAACTAAGATATTATAGAGTAGTAATGTCGTAAGCAAAGCTTAACTTCCACACATTTCGCAATCATCTTGATTGTCAATAGAACATTGCATTGCTGCTTGTTCTTGTTCTTTATCTATAGCTTTTTCGTCTTTTACAATTGTAAATTTAATTGCATCAGCAGCGGCTTTGGTTCTTAAATAATATAATCCAGTTTTAAGACCTCTTTTCCATGCATGAAAATGCATTGATGTTAATTTCCCAAAGTTTGCATCTTGCATATGGATATTCATACTTTGGCTTTGACAGATATAAGCTCCTCTGTCTGCTGCCATATCAATAATACTTTTCTGCGATACTTCCCAAACAGTTCTATACAATAATTTGATATCATCTGGAATTTCTTTTATTTCCTGAATTGAGCCATTTGCAGCCATCAATCTGTCTTTCATGTTTTCGTCCCAAAGCTTAAGCTTAATTAAATCTTTAAGTAAATGCTTATTTACTACTATAAACTCACCTGAAAGAACTCTTCTTGTATATATGTTTGATGTATATGGTTCAAAACATTCGTTATTTCCTAAAATTTGTGAAGTTGATGCAGTTGGCATTGGCGCTAGTAGAAGAGAATTTCTTACACCATGCTTCTTGACTTCTCTCTTTAGTTTTGTCCAATCCCACCTTTTTGAAGTTGGTACTACTCCCCACATATCAAACTGGAAAATCCCTTTAGAAACAGGGGATCCTTCATATGTTTTATAAGGACCTTCTTTTTTTGCAATTTCCATTGAAGACTCCATTGCAGCATAATAAATTGTTTCAAAAATTTCAGAATTTAATTTTTTTGCTTCTGGGGAATCAAAGACTTGTCTCATTAATATAAATGTATCTGCAAGACCTTGTACTCCAATTCCAATAGGTCTATGTCTTAAATTTGAATTTCTAGCTTCTTCCACTGGATAGTAATTAACATCTATAACCTTATTCAAATTTCTAGTTATCACTTTTGTGATCTCATAAAGTTTTTGATGATCATATGTAAGATCATCCTTAACAAATTTATTTAAGGCAATTGAAGCGAGGTTACAAACTGCAATTTCGTCTGGTGATGTGTATTCAATAATTTCTGTACATAAATTCGAAGATTTAATTGTACCAAGGTTTTTTTGATTAGACTTCTTGTTAGCAGCATCTTTGTATAGAATATAAGGATTACCAGTTTCGATTTGAGCTTCTAAAATTTCAAACCATAATTCTTGAGCTTTTACGGTTTTTCTTGCTTTTCCTTCTTTTTCATATTTTTCGTAAAGCTTTTCAAATTCTTCACCATATGTTTCATGGAGGTTTTTAGCTTCATCGGGTGAAAATAATGACCAGTCTTCGTTAGCTTCTACTCTTTTCATAAACAAATCAGGTATCCACATCGCATAAAAAAGATCTCTAGCTCTCAACTCTTCCTTACCATGATTTTTCTTTAACTGGAGAAACTCAAAAATATCTGTATGCCATGGTTCAATATATATTGCAAAACTTCCTTTTCTTTTTCCTCCTCCTTGGTCAACATATCTAGCAGTCATATCAAAATTTCTAAGCATTGGAATAATTCCGTTAGAAACACCGTTTGTTCCTTTAATATAAGATCCTGTACCCCTAACATTATGGATACTAAGCCCGATACCTCCAGCAGATTGTGATATTTTTGCACACTGTTTTAAAGTATCATAAATTCCATCTATACTATCTTCTTTCATAGTTAATAAAAAGCATGATGATAGCTGAGGTTTTGGAGTTCCTGCATTAAATAGTGTTGGTGTCGCATGAGTAAACCATTTCTCTGATAGAAGATTATAGGTTTCTAATACAGCGTCTATATCATCCATATGAATACCGACTGCAACACGCATCAACATATGTTGTGGTCTTTCAACCACTTTACCATCTAATTTTAACAAATAAGATTTCTCTAAGGTTTTAAACCCAAAATAATCATAACTAAAATCTCTATCATAAATTATTGATGAATCTAAAAGCGCAGCATTTTTATTTATGACTCCATAAACTTCTTTAGAAAGTAGAGATGCATTCTCTCCTGTTTTCGGGTTCACATATGTATAAAGTCTTTTCATTGTACTTGAAAAAGACTTGCTAGTTGTTTTGTGTAAATTAGAAACTGCTATTCTTGCTGCTAGTGTTGCAAAGTCCGGATGTTTTGTTGTAAGAGTTGCAGCTGTTTCTGCAGCTAGTTCATCTAGCTCCTGAGTAGAAACTCCATCATAAAGACCATCTATAACTTTTTTAGCAATTTCAATTGTCTTTACAAAATCAGTATTTAGACCATAACCAAGCTTATCAATTCTAGCTGTGATTTTATCAAATTTTACTGATTCTTTTCTTCCGTCTCTTTTTACTACTAACATATTTATCTAATTTAAAAATCTTCTTCTAATGAAAACTTTGGTTTATCTGTTTCATCCTCTTTTTTTAGAACTCCCGCTTTTTGGTATTCAGCAACTCTTTTTTCAAAGAAATTTGTTTTTCCTTGCAAGGATATCATTTCCATAAAATCAAATGGGTTTGTAGAATTATAGACTCTTGAGCAATCTAACTCAACTAACAATCTATCAGCCACAAATTCAATATATTGACACATAAGGTCAGCATTCATACCTATAAGCTTAACAGGTAACGCATCAGTTACAAACTCTTTCTCTAGATCAACTGCATCTTTTATAATCTCTTCAACGGTTTTTTTAGGAAGTGTATTAACTAAGTGTTTCGTATATAAATGACAAGCAAAATCACAATGAAGACCTTCATCTCTTGATATAAGCTCATTTGAAAAAGTTAATCCAGGCATCAAACCTCTTTTCTTTAACCAGAAAATAGAACAGAAACTTCCTGAAAAGAATATTCCTTCAACAGCCGCAAAGGCTATTAATCTTTCGGCAAATGTTCCATTGTCAATCCATCTTAAAGCCCAATCAGCTTTTTTCTTAACACAATCAAGTGTTTCAATTGCATGTAATAGTGTGTCTTTTTCTTTTGGATCATCAACATATGTATCAATTAATAATGAATATGTCTCAGAGTGAATATTTTCTATAGCAATTTGAAATCCGTAAAAAAACTTCGCTTCAGTGTATTGAACATCTGAAACAAAATGTTCAGCAAGATTCTCGTTTACAATTCCATCACTCGCAGCAAAAAATGCCAAAACATGCTTTATAAAATGTCTCTCTCCATCATTAAGATTACCCCAATCTTTTAGGTCTTGACTTAAATCGATTTCTTCGGCTGTCCAAAAACTAGCTTCAGCTTTTTTATAAAACTGCCAAATATCATCATGTTCTATTGGAAATAACACAAATCTGTCGGCGTTTTCTTGTAGTATTGGTTCTAGATTTTGCTCTTTATTTTGCATTTTATTCATATTTAATATAAAAAAAAGACAATAAAATCCTCGCCATTACATTAGTATTTTGTAACATAATGACTAAAATTTTTTAGTCAATAAGTGGTTTATAATATTTGTGTTTGGAAGCTATGAACAGAAAATTTTAAGTAAATTTTATCTCCTGTTCTAGGCTGTACAAATATTATAAAAAGAGTTTAAAATATCAAAACATATTTCAATCGTTTTTTATTTTTTTTTATTTTTTTTCTAATTTGATTTTTTTGATTTGAATAATACAGATAAAATCATAAATTTGCACACGTTTTAAAAAAGTGAAAATGTACGCAATAGTAGAAATATCTGGAAAACAATTTAAAGTAGAAAAAAATAAATTTATCTACACAGATAAAATTGAACCTAAATCAGGTAAAAAGGTTGAATTTGATAATGTATTGTTTATTAGTGATAAAGGAAAAGTTAAGATTGGTAAACCAACAATCAAAGGATCTAAAGTAACTGGAGAAGTGCTTTCACAACTTAAAGATGATAAGGTGATTGTTTTTAAGAAGAAAAGAAGAAAAGGTTATAAAGTAAAAAATGGTCATAGACAGCAAATGACTAAAATATTAATTAAAGATATTAAATAAGTTATGGCACATAAAAAAGGAGCAGGTAGCTCTAAAAACGGAAGAGAGTCGCATAGTAAAAGACTAGGAATCAAGATTTTTGGCGGTCAAAAAATTATTGCAGGGAATATAATAGTGAGACAGAGGGGGACAAAGCATCATCCAGGAAATAATGTTGGTATGGGAAAAGACCATACACTTTTTGCATTGACAGATGGTGTTGTTGAATTTAAAAAGGGAAGAAACAACCGATCTTTCGTATCTGTTATATAATCAAAAATTTCTTTTTCTTATTTTTTCAAAATAGCTTTTCAAATCTTTGATAGATTCTATATTTCCAGAGATGTTATTTAATAGTTCTATCCCTTCATTGAAAAAGCTATCCATCTTATTTTTCGATATTTTATCAATTTTATATTTTATCATCATATCAGTAATAAAGTTTATTTTATTTTGATCTTGATTATTACTGTTCATTAATTTTAAAATATTTTTTTTATCATCTGGATTTGCTTGTTCTAAAAGCTTAATAATCAAATATGTCTTTTTATTTGATGAGATATCTCCACCAATTTTTTTTCCAAATTCAGAGTTTCCAAATACATCTAAATAATCATCCATAAGCTGAAAAGATATTCCAATCTTTTCACCAGCATAATATAATTTTTCACTCACTTTTTTTTCCTGATTAGAAATTAATCCACCTAACTCTAAACTAAAACCAATTAATACAGCAGTTTTTAAAGTAATCATCGTAAGGTATTCAGCTTCAGATATTTGACTTTTAGTTTCAAAATTCATATCGTACTGTTGGCCTTCACAAACTTTAATTGCAATATTATTAAATCTTTTAAATGTTTTTTTGAAAGTTTTATCATCTATGTTTTCCAACATTTTGAAAGCAAAAATCATTAATAAATCTCCTGATAAAATTCCAATATTTTTATTCCACTTTTTGTGAATTGTATCCTTTCCTCTTCTGATATCTGCATTATCCATTATGTCATCATGAATCAATGTGAAATTATGAAAGAATTCTAGTGCAATAGAAGGTTCAATTATTTTGTCTGTTTTTTTTTCAAATAATGAATAGGACAATAATGATAAAATTGGCCTTACTCTTTTGCTTTTTAAACTCAAAATATAATTAATTGGATTATATAATTCTTCTGGTTGGCCTTCAATTCTAATACTTTCTATTTTAGAATTTATTATATCCTTAAACTTATTGATTTTACTCATGTCAATTCTAAGTCTACAGTTCGTTTTTCTATGTTGGTATCAATTACTTTTACCCTAATAGTCTGGCCTAACCTAAATATTTTTTTGTTATTTCTACCAGTAATTCTCATTTTTTCAGAATCAAAAACATAATGATCATCCTTCATACTAGAAATCTTTATTAACCCTTCACATAAAGTCTCAATTATCTCTGCATATACTCCCCATTCGGTAACGCCTGATATTACAGCTTCAAATTTTTTATTTATAAACATTGACATAAATTCCGCCTGCTTATACTTTATAGATTCTCTCTCAGCCTTAGAAGCATTTATTTCCATCTTTGAGCTATGTTTACACATCATCTCATAATATCTTGTTTTTTTTGGCTTGCTTTCATTCATGTAATCACTCAAGAGTCTATGAACCATTATGTCTGGGAACCTCCTAATTGGAGATGTAAAATGAGTGTAGTGCTTGAATGATAGCCCGAAGTGTTTTTCTCTTTTTATAGAATATTTTGCTTTAGACATAGATCTTATTGCAAATTTTTCTATTGATCTTTCTTCGGGTTTCCCTTTTATTTCTTTCATTAAACCATTTAATGAATTTGCTATATTCCCTTCATTAGTATTTATTGTATATCCAAATTGTTTAATATAATTTTTCAATTCATTTATTTTATTTTCTTCTGGGTCTTCATGAATTCTATATACAAAAGGATACGTTTTTCTCTCTTTTTTTTCAATTGAAATAATTTTTTCAGCAACTAATTTATTGGCAAGAAGCATATATTCTTCTACCATTTTATGCGTGTCTTTTCTATTTTTTTTATAAACCTCAACAGGTTTTTTGTTTTTATCTAATTTGAATTTTATTTCATTACTTCTGAAATTAAATGAGCCCGAACTGAATCTTTTATTCCTTATTTTTTTTGCAATAGAATTTAATAGGTTTAGCTTTTCGTGAAAAAGACCAGCTTTATTATTTATGGATTCTTGGGCCTCATCATATGTAAATCTTTTCTTAGAATGAATAACTGTTCTGCCAATCCAAGAATCTACTATAGAATAATTAACATCAAATTTAATTATTACTGAATAAGTTAACCTATCAACATTAGGCTTTAATGAACATAAGTTATTAGATAATTTTTCTGGTAACATTGGGATAGTCCTATCTACTAGATAGGTTGATGTAGCTCTTTTTTCTGCTTCCTTGTTAATTAATGTTCTTACATTAAAAAAGTGAGATACATCAGCAATATGAATTCCAATTAAATAGTGGTTATCTTTTTTTTCTAATGATAAAGCATCATCAAAATCTTTTGCGTCATCGGGATCGATAGTGAAAGTTTCAATAGATCTTAAATCTTTTCTTTTATTTATTTCTTTCTCTGAAATTATTTCATTTAATAAATTGGTTTCCTGGATTACTTCTAATGGAAATTCAGTTGGAAGATTAAAATCATAGATAATTGAATTTATCTCTGTCTCATTTTCACCAATATTTCCTATACATTTAATGATTTTAGCTTCTGGCTTTTTTGAATTACCTCCCCAATCAATAACTTGAGCTAAATACTTTTTTTTCTTTGAAAACTTTTCTGACTTTCTTTTTCTTACAAAAAAATCAACAAAAATTTTTTTATTTTTTGGAATTAAAAATGCAAACCCTTTACTATCTTCAATTGTTCCTATGAATTCAGTTGTTTTCCTCTCTATAATTTTAATTACCTCTCCTTCAAGGTTCCTTCTAGATAAATGATGAAAAATTTTTATTTCTACTTTATCTCCATGAATTGCACCTTTGAGAAACCTGCTTCTTATTTTTATATCTTCAGAAAACTCATCAATTTCAATAAAAGCATATTTTTTGTTTACATGGTCTACAGTTCCTTTTAAAGTATATTTCTTAGAGTTTTTCTTCTTACTTCTACTTCTCATCATCTAAAACTTTAAACTCAAATACTTTAGAAAGGTTATTTATTATTTTTTTTTCTATCTGTATTATATCAATTTTTTCTCCAGTTTCTTTTTCAATTGATGTAACATCCTTTCCTTGAATTCCGCAGGGAATTATATTTTCAAAATATTTTAATTTAGTATTTACATTTAAAGCAAGTCCATGCATAGTCACCCACCTACTAGTTTTTACACCCATGGCACAAATTTTTTTTGGAAAATTGCTTTTATGATTTACCCAAACTCCGGTCAAGCCTTCAACTCTTCCTGCATTTATATTTATTTCTTTCAAAGTTAAAATTACTGCTTCTTCCAATAATCTTAAATATTTATGAATATCTGTGAAGAAGTTTTCTAAATCAATGATAGGATAGACAATTATCTGACCGGGTCCATGATAAGTAATGTCGCCACCTCTATTTATTTTATAGAAATCTAACTTGTCTTTATTAATAATATTTTTATCAATTAGTAAATTGTTTTCATCACCACTTCTTCCTAATGTATATACATGTGGATGAGAACACGATATAATATAATTATGGGTTTCTGTTAACTTGTTTTTTTTTCTATTATTAATTTTAGTTTGAACTATTGATTTAAATAACTCCTCTTGACGATCCCATGCTTTTTGGTAGTCAATGTGGCCAAGCTTTATCCACTTGATTTTTTTATTTTTTACTGTATTCAATGTAGTTCGAAATTTTAGAAGCCTATTCTCTCACAAATAGTTTTCTATCATAAATCAATTTACCATTTATATTCCATTCTCTAGTAATAAATGATTCATTTAAATCAAATGCTGACTCATTATATTTAATTTCTCTTTTCTTTTTTCCAGATTTGTAAAATTCAGTCCATGTTCCAACAGGCTTATCAAACGCGTATTCTCCCTCTGCAGCTACATTTCCATTTTCATAAAAAGCAAAGTATTTGCCTTGCTTTTCACCGAATCTAATTGGAATTATTTCTTTCATTTTTTTCTTCTCTATATCCCAAAAAAATCTAATTGATTCAAGGTACCAACCTAAAGAAAATAATTCCTTATCCTGTAATATATCTGATCTATTAAACCTTACCCACCTATCTTGTTTAAGTCCATAATAAAAATACCCTTCTTCAATAACTTGTTCACCTAATCTTTTTTTATAAGGCCCATGCATCATCAATGCATCATCAATAATTTTTTTTGATCTAACAATCTTTTTCTTTTTTTTATCATAAAAATATATCTCTTGAGCATACTCATTTTTAATTTCTGGTATTTTAATGTAGTGAAAGTTTTCATATATTAAATTTCTTCCACTAGATGACCTTATAAATCCTTTTTTGGTTTTAACTCCAAAAAAAACATTCTTTTTTTTCTTTTTCTTTGAATCAATCATCAGTGAGTCTTCTTCTTCTTGAAAAAGAAGGTCATATGATGAAATGGTATCAGTATTTAACCTAAAAATATCTTGGCTTGAAGCACTATAATCTATAATATTAATAAGAATTATATATATAAAGATTTTTGTTCTCATATTATTAAAACGAGAATTTAATAAAAAAATTATTTTGATAAAATATCAAGACTTCTTCTAACAAAGCTAGTTAATTCAGAGCCTGTTAGCATATTTTGAGAAAGCAATGCAAGGTCATATAATTGAGATGCAATTTTTTCTTTAGTTTTTGTAGTTTTTGCTTTTAAAATTTTATCAACTGTTTTATGATTCCCGTTGATACTAACAGAAATCATTTCACCTGGTCCACCCATCATCATCGGATTGCCACCACTAGTTTTTGCCATATCTTGCATTCTTCTAAAAAATTCAGGTAAAGTAATTGTAACGGGACTATCATTTGGGCTTAAAGCATCAATTGTAATTACAGTTGATTTGTTATCTATAATTTTTTCAAAAATCTCTTTAAGTTCTTTTTGATGGTCTTCAGTAATTACCGCTTCTTTTTTATCTCCTTTATCTATTAACTTATCTAATATATCAGCATCAACTCTTTTAATTTGTGTCTTTTCTAATTTCTGTTCCAAATGATTTATATAGTGACTGTCAATAACATTATCAAAGACAACAACATCGTAATTTCTATTTTTTGCATCCTGAATAAATGAATCTTGTTTATTAATATCAGAAGTATATAAAATCACATGATTTTTGTCTTTATCCTTTTGAGTTTTATTAATATATTTTTTGTATTCATCAAAAGTTCTCATTTTTCCATCAACACTTTCAAGTAACGCAAGAGATTCTACTTTATCGTAAAACTTTTCTTCAGATATCATTCCATATTTAACAAAGAGGTTAATGTCTTTCCATTTATTTTCAAATTCTTTTCTATTCTCTTTAAATAACTCGTTTAGCTTATCAGCAACTTTCTTTGTTATATATGTGTTAATTTTTTTGACATTTCCATCAGCTTGAAGATAACTTCTAGATACATTAAGAGGAATGTCAGGAGAATCTATAATTCCATGAAGTAACATAAGAAATTCAGGAACTACATCTTTTACTTCATCAGTAATAAAGACTTGTCTTGAATAAAGTTGTATTTTATTTTTTTGTACTTCAAAATCATTTTTAATTTTTGGGAAATATAAAATGCCGGTTAGGTTAAAAGGATAATCTACATTTAAGTGAATCCAAAAAAGAGGCTCTTCTGAAAAAGGATATAATTCTTTATAAAAACTTTTATAATCTTCATCTTTAAGATCTTTTGGACTTTTATTCCAAATAGGACTTGGATTATTGATGATATTATCAATTTTTACAGTTTTATACTTAGGGTTACCGTCTTTATCTTTACCATCTTCTTTTGATTCATCTTTTTGTCCAAACTTTATTTCAATAGGCAAAAACTTACAGTATTTGCCAAGAATTTCATTAATTTTTGTTTCCTCAAGAAATTCTTTAGAGTCATCATTTATATGTAAAATTATTTCAGTGCCTCTTTCTTTTTTGTCTGATTCTTTAATTTCAAATTCAGTATTACCGTCACATCGCCAATAAGCTGGCTTTTTTTTATTTAAATATGATTTTGATTTTATCTCTACAAAAGATGATACCATGAAAGCAGAGTAAAACCCTAAACCAAAATGACCAATAATTTGTTGTGCATCTCCTTTTTCTTTGTATTTTTCTACAAATTCTGTTGCGCCAGAAAAAGCAATTTGATTAATATATTTTTTTATTTCTTCTGCAGTCATACCAATCCCTTTATCTAAAATTGATATTGTTTTTTTCTTTTTATCAACAGAAATTTCAATAGTTAGATCACCTAATTCTTCTTTTAACTCTCCCATTTGAGATAAGCTTTTTATTTTTTGAGTTGCATCGACTGCATTTGAAACTAATTCTCTAAGAAATATATCGTGATCTGAGTATAGAAATTTCTTTATAATTGGAAATATGTTCTCCGTGTTTATTGAAATATTGCCTTTTTCCTTCATTTTTTATCTAATTCTTTCTGATTCCCTTACTAATAACTCGTCTTTTCTTATAAATCTATTTGCTAGAAAATTAAAAAAGATCGCCAAAAATATTAAATAAAATGAA
>MDTE01070010.1_pt1 | contig 20668 bp, 20 predicted proteins | sample 811231 | NCBI WGS metagenome assembly MDTE01 (sample SAMN05326651, study PRJNA326480) | marine metagenome | isolation source: seawater | place: Indian Ocean: Red Sea | collected 2010
AAAATTTATCATTAGTTAAATCTTCAATTTTACCCTTCTGTAATTTACCAAGAGAGAATTCTCCATAATTAGTTCTTATCAATCTATGAACATGCCAACCTAATTGAGAACAAATTTTTCTTATTTCTCTATTTTTTCCTTCAATTAATTCCATTTTAAGCCAAGTACTAGAGATATTATATGATTCCACTTTTACTTTAATTGGAGCATATCTTACTCTATCCACCTTTATACCTCTTCTTATTACATTCAATTGATTTTCTTCAACTTTTCCTTTTACTCTTACACTATAAATTCTAATTATCTTGTTTTTGGGTAACTCAAAATATCTTGATAAAGTTCCATTGTTTGTTAAAAGTAATAAACCTTCACTTTTTCTATCTAAACGTCCTATAGGCATTAATCTAGGCAAATTTTTCGGTATAAGATCAAAAACTGTTTTCCTTTTTAAAGGATCTTTTGTAGTAGTAATTACTCCAACTGGTTTATGAAATTTCCATAATTTTATTTCATCTTGAAGTTTAATTTCTCTATAATCCACTTGAATCAAATCAGATTCTGACACATTTATAGCTGGAGATATACACAAATAACCATTTACCATTACTCTTTTTGAATATATTAATTCTTCTGCTTCTCGCCTAGAACAATAACCAGAGTGAGATATAAATTTTGCTATTCTCATAAAATTCTTCCCTAAAAACAAAAAATTCTTATAATTGTGATTTTAATGAATTTAATATCTAATATATTATCTACCTTAAGATAAATATTAAAAACAGGACAAAGATTATGGCAAGAAGAAAAGTAAACATCAACACTTTACGCTTGAAGAAAAAAAGAAATGAAAAGATAACTTATCTAACAGCTTATGACTTTCCTACTGCACACTTTGCTGATCAGGCTGAAATAGATATGCTCCTAATAGGTGATTCAGGAGGAATGACGATGATGGGACAAGAATCTACTATTTCAGTAACAATGGATGAAATGTTAATGATGGCAAAGTCAGTCGTTAGAGGGTCTAAATCTACCTTTAATGTAGGTGACATGCCTTTTATGTCATATCAAGCTTCTAATGAAGATGCAATTAGAAATGCTGGAAAATTAATAGCAATTGGATGTGATGCTGTAAAACTAGAAGGCGGAACTGAAGTCTGTGAAAGGATTTCTGCAATAAATAATTCTGGAATTCCTGTAATGGCACACCTTGGATTAACTCCTCAAAGCCTTTCTCAAATGGGTGGTTATAGAGTTCAAGGAAAAAATTTATCATCATTTAAAAAATTACTTGAAGATACTTTAGCTGTAGAATCAGCAGGTGCATTTTCAGTCCTTGTCGAAGCAATACCAGAGGAGGTATCTGCTGAATTATATAAACACATCAAAGTTCCACTATATGGTATAGGAGCAGGAAAACATGTTGATGGTCAATTAGTAATTTCTCATGACATGCTTGGTCTTTTCGTAGGAGATGTAAACCCAAAATTCGTTAAAAAATATGCTAATCTATCAGATTCAATAACAAATGCTTTTAAAGAATATAAAAAAGATGTGGAAAATTTGTCTTTTCCTGCTGAAGAGCATCAGTACCCAATAAAAGAAGATGATCTTAAAGAAATTCAAAAGTATAGTTCAAACTACAAATCAAAATAACAAGTAAAAATTAAGTTTTAAATCTATTCTTCTAAAGGATGATATTCAATATCATTTTCCTTACACCATTTCTTATACTCATCATCGGTTTCTTTTGACCAAGCTCTTCTTCCATAATAATCTTTTAAATGTCCACCTTGGGCTAACTTCATCCTTACCCAATTTTCCCAGTCAGAGTGATCTCCACCCTTATTTGCTAACTCAGAGGCCATTGTTGCTGGAACCACTACTGCGCCATCATCATCAGCAATGATAATATCACCAGGTAATACTAATGTTCCTCCACAAGATATGGGAACATTCACAGCGCTAGGAAATTGAGTAGTTTGGGTGTGATAATTAGGAGTAACTCCACGTAACCACATTCCAATTTCCAAATCTTTTGCGTGAGTATAATCTCTTATACAACCATCAATAACAACTCCTGCACCTCCTTGTCCTTGAAAAAAGGTGAGCATCATTTCTCCAAAAACACCACTAGTCATTTCAGCTCTTGCATCTACTACAACAATATCTCCTTGCTTAGCCATATATAAAGCATGTCTATGTAATTGAGTTTCAGGATCAGAATATTCATCATCGTGATATACATCCTCTCTTATAGGCATAAACTGTAAAGTAATAGCTGGTCCAGCAATAGTTTTTCCTGGTGTCCATGTTACTGGTCCTTGAATAAAAGGATCTTTAATTCCCATTCGACTTAATTCACCAGAAGCAGTAGCACTTCCAATTTTTTTTAACTTTTCAATAATTTCTTTTGAAGGTCTTTCTATATCTGAAATATCAATCATTTTTCTCCCTAGATTTAATACAATTTAGTTTACAGTATTATAATTATTAGATAATTACTATTTTCAATCTTATCTATCCAATTCAAAAGAATATGAAAGATCTTTTTTGTTAAAATAAAATCTTATACTTAAAAGTGAAAAATCATCAAAAAACAACTCTCCTCTACATGCCATAAAATTATTATCATTCAAAATTTCTGAGATACTTTCAAAAGCTAAAATTCGACCCTTTAATACAGGTATTTCCAATTCAACCATTTTGACTATTTCTGATTTAAATAAATCGTTTTCACAAGTTATTTCATTAGAAACTTCTATCTCTACAGAAGATGTACAAGAAAACAAAAAAAATATTAAAAGAACTAATATTAAATTTTTTAAAATATTATTAAACCCCTAGCTAATTTACCTTTTTCCAAATCATCAAATCCCTGATTAATGTCATCAATGGACATTTTCTTAGAAATCATCTCATCTAATAAAAGTTTTCCATCCATGTATAAATTTGCTAATTTAGGAAAATCTCTTCTGGGACGACTACTTCCATAAGATGTCCTTATAATTTCTCTATCTCCCATAAGAGTGTAAAAAGGCAGCTTAACTTCTACACCATAAGGAGTCTTCCCTAGGAACACTACTCTTCCACCAGGCCTAGAAGATTCAAGAGTTTGTCTAATACTGTCATTATGGCCTGCTGATTCTATAGCACAATCAACTCCTCTACCTTGAGTAAAATTTCTAGCAAATTTTATAGGATCTTCTTCTTTAGAGTTCACTACATGAGTAGCACCCACATTTTTAGCCCACTCAAGTTTTTTGGGATTTATATCAACTCCTATTATTATAGATGCTCCAGCAATTTTTGCTCCTTGTATTGCACTTAAACCAACTGCCCCACATCCAATTACAATAACACTGTTTTCGGGCCTAACATTTCCAGCATAAACAGCACCGCCATAACCAGTCATTACAGCACAACCTAAAAGTGCTGCTCTGTCTAATGGAAAATCTTTTCTAACAGGCACAGCTCCCGCCTCTGGAATAATTGTATACTCGGCATGTGATGAGACTAAACTATAATGAAAAACTGATTGTCCATCAGCAGATTTCATTCTTGGCGTTCCTTCAAACATTACTCCTTTAGCCTTAATTTCACTTTGGATTTCGCATAGTATTGGTTGACCACTATCACAGTAAAAACAAATCCCACAATTAGGGTTCCAAGAACATACAACATGATCACCCACTTTTACCCTTTCTACATCAGGACCTACTTCTTCAACTATTCCTGCACCTTCATGACCCAAAACTGCTGGTAAAACTTGAGATTGGAAACCATGCATGGTTTCCCAATCAGTATGACATAGACCACTTGCAGCAATCTTTACTAGTACTTCTCCTTTTTTAGGCGAATCTATAGAAATATTTTCAACTGATAATTTTCCTTTTGTCTCTCTAAGTACTGCCGCTTTCATATCCATAAATTCCTCCTATAAAATTAAAACCAAAGTTTTTTATCTACTACATTTCTAAGATCTTTACCTTCATTTAAAGCTCGACAATTATCTAAGACAATTTGATATCTTCTTTCATCCAAATAAGGAACATCCCATGTAGCAACATGTGGAGTTAAAATCACATCTTCTCTTAACCATAGAGGATGATCCTCTGGTAATGGTTCTATTTCATAAACATCTAACCCTGCTCCACTAATTTCACCATTTTCCAAAGCAGTTACTAAATCATCTAATTTAGTAGTCATTCCTCTTCCAATGTTAATAAAGAATGCTGACTTCTTCATTAATTTAAATTTTTCAATGTTAAATAAACCTTCAGTAACAGGATTATGAGGAATAGTTGAAATAATAAAGTCAGCCTCAGGAATAAGTTGATCAAGATAGTCAGGTTTAAAAATTTTCTCAACACCTTCTGGAACATCTTCTCTACGAGCATCAACACCTAACACTCTCATTCCAAAATCAGCACAATATTTTCCAGTTTCTGCCCCTATTCCTCCTACACCTACAATCAATGCTGTGCATTCAGGTAAATGCCTTGTCGAATTATTTAAAGAATGACCAATCCATTTACCTTCAAATTGTCTTCTCATATATATATGTAAGCTTTTAGAAAAAGCTAAAAGCATACTCATAATATGAAAAGAAATATGATCATTATATATTTCTCTCATGTTTGTCACTTGTGCAGGATGATCAACTAATTCAGGAAAATAATAGCCGGCAGGAGGAGCAGCTGCAGGACATTGAACCCATTTCAAGTTTTTACACACACTTAGAAGATCAGGGGTAAAGGTTCCAAAGGCAGCATCAGCATCTTGCAATTCTTTTTTTGCATCATTTAATGATTCTGGAGTCTTAATATCCAAATAATTTTCTGAGTCTTGTAAACGAGAAGCCCATTCTAAAATCAATTCTCCATGAGGAAGTGTCCTATCCCTATCTTCATTTGGAATGAATACTAACTTTAATTTTTTCATTTTATCCTCTTTTTATTTTTATTTTCATTGTGCAATTATCATTGATTTTTTATTAACGTTCAAGGATATAATTTTTCAACAACTTATTCTCATTTCTATCTCTGATGTATAATATAAATTCTCGAAATAAATTTAATTTCCTAGTTTCAAATGATAAAAAAAATTAAAACTCTTAAATATGGTTCATGGGAATCTCCAGTAAAGGCATCTCTTATAGCTGAAGGTACACCAAGAAATCCTCTTTCTGAAATCATAATAGATAACAATATAATATATTGGATCGAATCAAGACCCAAAGAGAATGGAAGAAATGTGATAGTGATGAAACAAAATGATAATCCTCCTCAAGATATTCTTCCTAAAGACTTCAATGCTAGAAATAGTGTTCACGAATATGGAGGAGGTGTTTATTCTGTAAAAAACGGAATAATTTATTTTACTAACTGGGATGACCAAAGAATATACAAAATTCAAAATAATGAAATAAAACCTATCACACCAAAGTCACAAACTAATAAATCCATTCGTTTTTCTGATCTAAATATTTCTCCTGATGAAAAATATTTAGTTTGTATCATGGAAACACATCAAGAAAATTCAGTAAAAAATGAAATTGTTGTTATCCCTACAAATGGTAGATCAGAACCAAAATCCATCTTATCAGGATACGATTTTTATTCTTCTCCTCGATTAAATAAAAATGGCACAAAAATTGCCTGGATATGCTGGGAACATCCTAATATGCCGTTTGATTCTACAGAATTACATATCGCGGACTTTTCATCAAATGGAATAAAAAATCCTCAAAAAATAACAGGAGGAAATAATGAAAGCGTTATGCAACCTAAATGGCATGGAAATCAACTTTTCTTTATCAGTGATAGAACAGGATGGTGGAAGATAAACAAATTTGAAAACAATTCTTCAGAGATAATCATTGATGACAACGCTGACATTGCAGAAGCGCCTTGGGTTTTTGGCTTATCAAATTATTCTATATCAGAAAATAAACTGATTACTAGTTTAGTGAATGGATCCAAGAGAGAGATAATAGTTTTAAATTTAGAAGATTATTCAGAAAAAAGAAAAACTGTTGCTTTTTCTGGAATAAAATATTTTTCTTCCAATGAAAAATTTACATGTTTTATTTCTGGAACAACAACTTCTCCTGAAACAGTTACTAAAACTTTTTCTCATTTTGATAATTTTGAAATAATCAAAGAATTAGCAGGATTCACGATGCCTAAAAATCTTATTTCTACACCTCAAAACATCACATTTCCTACTACTAACAATAGTATTTCATATGCATGGTTTTATCCTGCTCATAACCCTAAATATCGAGGCCCTAAAGATGATTTGCCTCCATTAATAGTAATATCACATGGTGGACCGACTTCAGGGTCTTCCTCAACATTATCCTTAGCAATTCAATATTGGACTTCCAGAGGAATTTCAGTTGTAGATGTTAACTATAGGGGGTCTAGTGGATTCGGAAAAAAATATAGAGATTCATTAAAAGGAAATTGGGGAATTTATGATACAGATGATTGTATATCAGCAGCAAAATATTTAGTCGGGAAAAAACTCGTAGATCAAAAAAAAATAGCTATCAGGGGAGGAAGTGCAGGGGGTTATACAACTTTATGTGCTCTTTCATTTCATAATTATTTTTCTGCTGGAGCTAGTTACTACGGAGTAGCAGATGCTGGAGGATTAGCAAAAGATACTCATAAATTTGAATCTAGATATCTAGATAGTTTAATAGCCCCATATCCTAAAGAAAAAAAATTATATGAAGAAAGATCCCCAATTTTTTATGTAGATAATATTAAATGCCCAGTAATAATTTTTCAGGGTGAAGAAGATATGATAGTCCCCAAATCTCAAGCTGAAGAAATGGTTAAGGCTTTAGAAAAGAAAAAAATCCCATACACTTATCAACTTTATCAAGGGGAACAACATGGGTTCAGAAAAACTGAAAATATTATACGATCATTAGAATCTGAACTTCTTTTTTATGGATCAATTTTTGGATTTACCCCTGCAGATATAATTCCTCCAATAAACATAAATAATTTTTAACTATATTCGTAATAAAATCTTAATATTTCTGTTACATTTAGGTGTTGAATAACTTTTTCGTTCCAATATTATTATTTTTAAAATAACAAATTAATTTTATCAACGATATTCGTAGGAGAAAAATGAATTTAATAAAAACATTAAAAACTAAAAAGAAAATTAATTATGAAGATTTACCATCGTCAGTTTTTGATGAAAATCCTATAAAAATAAAAAATAAAAACAAACCTGCCAACTTAAGTTTCATTTATTTGATGCAGGTAAAATAAATAAAAAGAGGCAGAAATGCCTCTTTTTACTTAGATTCAAGTTTTCTAATTTTTAATTCAGAGAGTAATTTCTCTAGCCTAATTTTTGTACTTTCTAAATTTTCATCTCTTAATGGCTCTAACAAAACCACAACATTTCCATCTACTTTATATACTGTATATAATGGTTCTCTTCTAGGACACTCTCCTCGAAATAATGTTTTCTGATCAAATCCTCTACAGTCCGTTTTCTCTACTTTAGGACCAAAAAATGAACCCGTATCCCCTTTATCTTTGATAGAAGTTGAACTTTCTGACAAAAATTCTGTTTGCTCATAACCAATTTTTTCACCTTCTATCTTAGCTATTTCTGAATTTTCATAAAAAATAACACCAAGATCACTTCCTTTGATATAGCCCCATTTTGAATCCAAAGATTTCGAAAAAACCGTTTCAAATTCTCCCTTTTTCTTCCATCCAATTAAACTAAAGTCTTCAAGAACATAAAAGAAATCTTCTTCTTGAGTAGTAGGTTGACAATTAATCAAAAAAAATAATCCTATAAACATCAAAAAAAATATACTATTTTTCCCTTTTAAAAACATGTTGGATAATTATCTAAATATAATGATTGTAATTCAAGAAAATGCTCTAAGTGATGACCATCTTTTGTCCAGGGTTTAGCTAAACCCTCTTTAATCAACACCTCTCCTATACTATCACCCTCTAACGTATATACATAGAAAAGCAATCTATCAAAACTATCCTTAAGTCTAATACTTTTTTCAACTCTTATAGATCCTATGAAGGGAGGGTTAGTATCTTTCAAGATTAATTTTTTTGTTCTTTGAACAGATTCTTTAAAACATTTCTCTCCATTCTCAGGGGTATCAATACTAAAAAAACGAACGACTCCCTCTTCAGTTTCCACTGTATCTCCATCTATTACCCTAATAACATTAATGATCTTACAATCTTTACATTGTAATTTTGTAGAAGAGTTTTGTTCATTTTCATCATTCAGAGGAGTAGGAGTCAAATTACATTTAATAACACAAGGAAGATTTTCAAAAGGATCCTCTTCTGAAATATAAGAATCTTCAATTATATTTTCATCAAGTTTCGTTTCTGAGATTTTTTGAGGATCTATAGAAGTACAAGAAATTAATAAAAATAATAATATTGAAATTAAACAAAAAGATGATACATGAATTAAGCTTGAACGAACTTCAAAATAATTATTATAGTCCATCAAAATTTTGTAAACCTTATTCAATTTTAAATAAAAAATTAATTTTATCGATGTATTACAACCATCTTTAACTCAGTCATTTCTTCAATAGCATATTTAGGTCCTTCTTTACCCATACCACTATCCTTTAAACCACCATATGGCATTAAATCTGCACGAAATTGAGTACCACTATTAATGTTCAAATTTCCTGAATCTACTTCCAAAGCAAACTTTAAAGCATGATTAATATTTTCAGTAAACACAGCAGCACTAAGACCAAATCTACTATCATTAGCAAGTTCAATAGCTTGATCAATATCTGAAGCTGGAGTCACTGTGACAGCAGGCCCAAAAAGTTCTTCTCTACACACTCTCATATCTGGTTTAGCATCTGCTATTACAGCAGGGCTAACAATTGCTCTATCTCTATCACCACCTGTTAGCAGTCTTGCTCCATCAGAAACAGCTTCCCCTATCCAATCGGAAACTCTTTCAGCATCTGATTCTCTTACCATAGGTCCAAGTTTTACTGGATCCTCTAAGGGATTTCCAATTTTGAGTGATTCTACCACTGGAACTAAAACATCAAGATAATCTGAATAAACAGATTGATCAACTATTACTCTTTGTGTAGAAATACAAACTTGTCCTGCATTAGAAAAACCACTTTGAGTAGTAGCTTCTGCTACTTTTTGAAGATCAGCATCTGGTAAAACAATCAATGGACTATTAGAACCTAATTCCATAGTCACTTTTTTCAAACCAGCAGTCTTGCAAATACGTTCACCCACTTCTTGACTACCAGTAAAAGTTACTTTTCTTATTCCAGGGTTAGAAACTATTGCATCTCCAATAGTTCCACCTGAACCAGTAATACATTGTAAAGATTCAGGAGGAAAACCAGCATCTATCATTACTTCTGTCAATTTCAATGCTGAAAGAGGAGTATCAGAAGCAGGCTTAATAATTACTGAATTTCCAGCTGCTAGAGCAGGTCCAATTTTATGAGCTACTAAATTTAAAGGAAAATTAAAAGGTGTTACCGCAGCTACAACTCCGACTGGGACTCTCAATGTAAAACCAAATTTCATAGCATTGCCAGGAGCAGCATCTAAAGGAATCACCTCAGCATTGAGTCTTTTTGCTTCTTCTGCTGATGTTGTAATAGTCTGAATACATCTATCTACTTCTAATCTTCCCTCTGAAATTACTTTTCCTTCTTCTAAAGTAATTGTTCTTGCAAGATCTTCTTTTCTCTCTACAATCAAATCTACAGCTTTCATCAATATGGTATATCTATCAAAAGCTGTTAACTTTTTCATTTCAGCAAAGCCTCTCTCCGCACTAATAACTGCATCTTCAACATCCTTAGTGGTTCCTTTTGGAACAGTGTCTACTACAGACCCATCAAAAGGATTAAACACTTCTTGTACAGAATCTCTGGAAACCCATTGGCCCCCCAAATACATTTTCATTCTTTTCTCCTAAAGTATCTATATACTTATAAATATTAATATACCTATTATAATCATCAATAGAAAAGTTTGAAGTCCTATAATTATTTTCTCACGAGTTCTTTACTGAATAAACTTAAAATTAATGGTATAAAGCCTATAATTGAAAATGTAATAAAAGAATACCGAAATCCTTTAAGAAAAACATCTATCTTTTCTAAAGAAAACATATATCTTGAAAAATCAGGTTCAAATCCATTAGCAATCATCGTAGAAGATACTATTGCTGATGACAAAGCTAATGAAGAACCCATACCTACTGTTCTAATTAAATTTAACATAGCAGATACTGAACTAAAAGATGTTTGATTAACAGAATTCATGGCAGCTGTATTATTAGGAGTTGCCCAAAGACCCATTCCACATCCATTCATCAGTAAAACAGGCATTAAAAAGAAAATATTAGTATTTGAATCAAAACTAGAAATCAAGAATAGACAAACTACATTTATAACAAGACCAGAAACAACAAACTTTTTTATCCCAAATTTATCAGAAATCCTTCCACTTAAACTAGAGACAAAAGCCATTCCTAATGCACCAGGAAATAAAACTAATCCAACATTTGCAGGTTCAAAATTCTTTACTAGCTGTAAATAGAATGGCATCAAAAAAAACAAAGAACCACCTACTGAAAACCCTATTAATCTTGTAATAATAATATTAGAAAATTGTAAATTTTTAAAAAGTCTCAAATCAAAAATAGGGTCTCTAAATCTTAATTCCCAAATTACAAATAAGAAAAAGAAAATAAAAATTAATAAAATCATAATAATATTTATTATTGAGAAAAAATCTGTACCTAAATTTTGGTTTAATACCAATATCAAAAAAGAAAATCCCAAAGCGGAAGTAAGAGATCCAACATAGTCAAAAGCCCCGGATTTTTTCTTCCTTCCCTTTTCTACAGTTTCTGAAGGAATAATCAAAATACCTAAAATGATTACTAAAACAGATGCAAAAACTTGAATCCAAAAAATAGATTGCCATCCTCCATATTGAACTAAAAATCCTCCCAAAATAGGACCTGAAATAGCTGCAAGACCCACTGTAGTCGCATTTGCTCCCAAGCCTTTACCTCTTTCATTAGGAGGGAAAATAAGAACAATCATTGCCATTCCAGTAGCCATTCTCATGGCTGAACCTATTCCTACAATAATTCTTCCTCCAATAAGAGAATAAAAATCCAAAGATAAAGCACTCCATAAAGCCCCAACACCCATAATTAAAGCTCCCAAAATATAAATATTTTTTCTCCCTAATCTATCTGAAATATTTCCTACTGGGAGAAGACAAGCAACAATAGCAATAGTGCTTATTAAAGGTAACCAAGCAATTTTGGGAAGGCTTAAAGAAAGATCTGAAGCTATTGAAGGTAAAGCTAATCCTATCATACTACCTTCCATAACTGTTGAAAAAAGACCTAAAGCAATTACAGAGAAGGTTATCCATTTTTTAACACTGTTATTCATAAAAATCCTAAGAAAAAAAGAAAAAGATAATTAATAAATTATTTTAAATATTAGTAAAAATTTTTAATAAATCATGTCTAGAAATTACACCAACAACATTCTTTTCTTCTAAAACTGGCAAATGATCTAAACGGTTATCAAGCATTAATTTAGCAGCTTCAGATACTTTAGTTTCTGTATTTATTTTAGGAATTTCTGTCCTCATAACTTCTGAAACAAACATATCTTTAATAGATTCAGCAACTTCAGTAAGTCTTTCAGTAGACCCTAAAACTTGACCAAGAACCTCCAAAGTCTCTCCACGCATGAAAGGGATACTGAGAGTTTTTGGCATAAAAAGACGTTCAGACACCATTCCCACTAAAGAACCTGAAGATAATACCGGTAAACAGCCTATCTGGTTTCCTATCATTTTAGATGCTGCTTCACCTACTGTATTAGATTCACCTATAGTCAATACAGGTGAACTCATTATTTGTTCTACTTTTAAATATTCCATCACACTTATTCAGAATACAAGGTTCGAATAAAATTAACCATATTATATCCAATTAAACAGATATATAATCAAAACATGAATCAAATACAACAAGGAAAAAACAGTCTAAAGCTTGTATGGAAAGGAAAACCTAAAAAAGTGATTTCTGGCCCTTCTATTTTGGAAATAAAGGAATTTATATATTCTAAATCAAATAATCAGGATCAAAAAATAATTAACCCTGATTCTTGGTCCAATTTGCTTATACAAGGAAATAACATGAAAATTATTTCATCTTTACTAGAAGCTCCATTTAAACAAATGATCAAAAAATCTGGTGGAGTAAAGCTTGCTTATATAGACCCTCCTTTTTTCTCAGGTCAAGATCGATTTCTAAACAAATCTATTTCCAAAAATAACAATATAAACTCAGATAAAAAAATTGCATACAAAGATAAATGGAACAATTCTATTGAAACTTATCTCTCAACACTATATAAACAAATTTTTTTAATTCACAAAATATTAAAAATCGGAGGATATATCTATGTCCATGTAGATTATAGAACTAGTAGTCCAATAAAATTGATACTTGATGAGATATTCGGACATGAAAATCTAATTGGATATATTATTTGGGTATTGAATAATGGCGCAAAAGGAAGAAAAAACTGGAGTAACCAACATAATGATATTCTTTGTTATTCCAAGGGCAAAAATTCAGGTATAAATTTTGATTCTCCATTATTAAGAGAACCTTTTTCAAAAACCAGTTTAAAAACTCACTTTACTAAAAAAGATAATGAAGGAAGAAATTTTAGAACCAGAAATATTAATGGAAAAGAATATAAATATTATGCTGATGAGGGTAAAATTATAGGTTCTGTATGGAATGATTGTAATTCTATGAATGCCAATTCTCCAATAATGAAAGAATCTACAGGATATCCTACTCAAAAACCATTAAAACTTTTAAAAAGAATAATTTCAGCCTCTACTAATCCAGGAGATATTGTAGCAGATTTTTTCTGTGGTTCAGGAACAACATTACATGCAGCTCAATCTTTAGAAAGAAAATGGATAGGCGTAGATTTTAGTGAAAAAGCAATAGAAATAACTAAAGAAAGAATTAAATCACTTAAAGAAGAATCCCTTAATACAGATCATGAGTCATCATTTCTATTACATGAAAAAAGTTAAGTAACTCCAATTCCTGTGTAATGGAATCCTAGTGACTTTAATAATGAATAATCCAATAAATTCCTAGCATCAACAATATTTTTATTCTTCATAATCTTAAAAACTTTAGAATAATCAAGTTCTAAGAATTGGTTCCATTCTGTCATAATTATTAGCATATCTGAATGATCTACAGCCAAATAGGGATCTTGAAATACTTCGAAATTCTTAAGAACAGATGAGTCAATTTTTGCAACTGGATCAAAAATTTTTATTTTCGCTTTTCTTTTTGAAAGTTCTTCAATTAATCTTATAGATGAAGAATTTCTAATATCATCTGTACCTGCTTTGAAAGATAAACCCCAAATTGTTATTGTTGAATCATGTATGTTTTTTATTCTATTACCAATTTTTCTAAGAATTTCTTTTATCTGAACATTATTTCTTTCAAGAACTTGCTCAAAAACTTTCAGAGATAGCCCTCTACTTTTTGACAATATATTTAATGCATTCAAATCTTTTTCTAAACAAGGACCTCCAAATCCCGGGCCTGGTTGCAAATAAGATTCTCCAATTCTAGAGTCTAATCCCATTCCCTTTGACACTTCTTTAATATCTGCTTCTACATATTCACACAACTCAGCCAACTCATTTATAAAAGAAATTCTAGTAGCTAAAAATGCATTAGATCCATATTTAATCATTTGAGCTGAAGATACACTTGTTTTAAGAACTGGAACAACATCATTTTTTTCAGTAATATCGCCTAAATTTATATCCTTTTCAATTAGACGAATATACATTTCTCTAATTAAATTGAAAGCCTTCTCTGAATTTGTTCCTATAACTATTCTTTCAGGGTTAAAAAAATCAAAAACTGCTTTCCCTTCCCTTAAGAATTCAGGATTTGAAACAATATCAAAATCAATACCTTCTTTGTGTTTTATTGATAAATTTTCTCTCATTAATTCAATTGCATCCAAAGGAACAGTACTCTTCATTACAACTACTTTATAAGGTTTAAAATTGGATTCTATTTGACTAATAGCTGATTTAATTTGGCTCAAATCAATATCTCCACTTTCATTAGATGGTGTTCCAACAGCAATAATTATCACTTCAGAATCAGGAATTGAAGAAGAAGGGTCAGTAGTAAAATTTATGTTTCCTGAATTTAAAGAATTTCTCAAAACTGAATCGATATTTTCTTCAAAAATAGGAGAATTACCTTTTAAAAGCATATTAATTTTTTCTTCAGCTATGTCTATATTAGTAACTTTATGGCCTAGTTGTGCTAAACCTAATCCAGTTATCAATCCGACATAGCCTGCTCCACCTATAATAGATACTTTCATAATTTGAATCTTATATATCTCCCAAAGATTTCACATAGAAATTTATTAAATTTTTATGAATAAATTCTCTCTTTCCATTTACTTATTTAAGTTAAATGTAGTAGAGTCGAAACAACTAATCAATATTTTAATGTTTAGGGGGATAAATTGAAGCTAATAAAATCAGTATTTGCTTTATCTTTAATTTTTACATTTCTTACAGTAAGTTGTGGAATGCTGGAAAAAATTCTTCCAACTCCTACTCCAATTCCTACCCCTACACCTATACCTCCTACTCCTACGCCTACGGGACCACAACCATACCCAGATCTAGTAAGACAATTATTTACAGATTTCTGTTCAGAACTTCAAAGTAATGAATTTTGTGAATGTGGAATATCTCAAATTGAGCAAAATATACTTCTAGAAGATTTCATGAAACTTGGGCTTACTGCATTAGATCCTAATAGTGGAGAAATAGGTGGGGACTTAATGAAAATCTTGCCTCCTGAATTTATAGAAATTTTAACTCCTTGTATGCAATATATACAATTACCAGATTCTGCTGATACTGAGTCTGGAGAAGAAGAGGAAGAGAAAACTGCTGAAGAAATAATCAATAATATATTAGGAGATTCTCCAAATGTACCTGCATTGTTACCAATAGTAGAACAATGTATTCCTCAAGGAGGAAGTAAATTCTGTGAATGTCTTTTAAAAGATTTAGTCAACGACTACTCTGACGAAGAAATATCAAGTATGATAGCGGATGGTTCTCTAGAACAAAAAATACAAGGTTTAGCTGCTGGTTGTTTCCAGTATTTCTCCCCAGGACAATCTGATGCTACTCCAAAAGAAAAATCTGAAGAAACTAATACAGAAAGTTCAACAAAAGATGAACCTGAAGAGGATATTAAACCTAAAAGTACCATAGAAACTATTCAAGAACTAATGGCTATAAAAGATCCATCAAAATTACAGAGTATGTTAACTCCCAATAATCCTCTAACTCCATTAATGCTAGCAACAAACACTTGTGTTCAAGAATCAGCTGTACTCATGGGAGAAATTGAAGCTAGGAAATACTGTGGTTGTGGTCTTTCAAACTTTGCAGAAAAATACCCTACTCTTGATGAAGTATCATCTCTGGAAATAAATGATAGATTATCTGAATTAGAATCATCAATTGCATCATGTCCATTACCAACAAATCAATAATATTGCCTAACTAAACATTTTTGGATTTTTAGTTTTAGAAATTTTAAAACGAAAATAAAAACTAAAAAAATGTCTTTAATACTTCAAAAAAAAAATAAACCCAAAGAATTATTAAAATTCATTTTTTTCTTTAGTATATTTATGTCCATACTGAGTTGCTCAAACCAGAGTGAAACTAATATTGAAGCAACAAAAATTCCTATTCCAACAATTCAAATCATTGAAAAAGAAATCTCTGACGTAGAAAACAAAACAACTAAAACCATAATCGCTACAGTAAACATTGACAGCATAGTAGAAACCGTAATTGCGAAACTTCCAACTCCTCAAAAAGTTGAAATCATATCACCTCTTAAAACTCCAAATATTAAAGCAACAGCGATTTCAGTAATAGATGAGATTCTTTCTTTAACACCTACTTTAACTCCATTACCTACAAGTACTCCTACTCCTCTTCCTACATTCACTCCTACACCTACATTCACCCCTACACCTACATTAATTCCATCGATAATTACTGTTTACACAGGATCAACAATAGTATCTCAATCTGGTACACAAATTACTATTAATGATGCTACTGCCTCTTCATCGAGAGAAGATGATGGATTAACAGTTGATATATTTTGGGGAGACGGAACTTCAATGAAAAATATATCTGTAAAAGATGACGGTTCCATTACTGCGAAACATACCTATACTAAAGCGGGGATTTTTCCAGTGAAATTTATTGTTACTAATAAACATGGCGTAAGTGTATCTGACGAAATAAATTATGTTATTAATGACGATAATTAGTCAAAATAATTCTCTAATATATTCTTGTGCAATCTGAGATGGTAAAAAATTCGAACTTTCTTTTTGAGCTCTTAAAGATTTTTCAATAAATTCGTCAGGAGAATTTAAAAATTTAATAATTTTTTTTGCCAATGATTCAGTATCGCCTGGAAGAACTAAAGAGCCTAAATCTCCATTATTTAATATTTCTCTAGGGCCACTAGGACAATCAGTAGAAATTACAGGAACTCCTAAATACATTGATTCTACAATTACATTCCCAAAACCTTCCCATAGTGAAGATAAGACAAACAAATTTGATTTTGATAAATATTTCCACGGATTTTTTTGAAATCCTATCAAATCAACATCTTTTTCAAGAGATCTTTCAGAAATCAAAGTTTCTATTTTATTTTTCTCTGGGCCTTCTCCAATAATAATCAATTTACATTCTTTCTCTTTTGTAACCAATGAAAAAGAATCCACCAAGGTATAGAAATCTTTTTGCTCTGTTAAACGACCAATACCAATAATAATGGGCATATCTCTTTTAAACCAAGGATGGTCAATGTTTTCATTGGAGAGATCTTTTATAACTGGATCTGCTGATGGATTATAAATTCTACTCACTTTTTGAGGTGATAAATTAAAATTGTCTATCAAATCTTTTGAGACCCCTTCAGAAATAGCAATTACCTTATCAGAGTGCTTATATACAACACTTTTAGAATAAGAAAGTAACCTTTTTTTGAACCTAGAATGTTTATTTAAAACTGAAGTAATATGCAAAGGTTCTCTAATAACTATTTTGGTTTTAATTTTAATAAAAAAAGTTACAAAAATTGCTAGAAGAGCATTTCTAGCAGTCATCAAAGAATCAGGTTGTTCTTTTTTCAAATATCTTATTAAGCCCCAAAAAGACACAAGATTAAAATAAATAAATCTTGGCAACAAAAATTTAAAAAAAATTAAAAACTTCGGCTTTGACAAATAGATTATTCTTGGGCCATCAATTAAATCTTTCATTTCTGGATTGATTTGAACCACTAATAAATCAATCTTACAACCGAGTCTATTCATCTCTTTAGAAATTCTAATTATAGATCTTTCTATTCCCCCTTTTTCAAATGATGGGATCAAAATAGCTAAATGCATACTCTTAATAAGGTAAAGGAGGTGTTTCTGACAATATCTTTGATGCTGTTGCTAGCGAATCACCTTTCTTAAATTCATGTCCAGTCTGAGAAAGTAATTCTTCAAATGCTTGTAATAAGGCAAAAACATTAGCAGGGACACATGATTCTCCCATTAAACCCACTCTCCATATTTTTCCTTGAAATCTTCCTAAACCTCTTCCAATCTCTATCAAATACTTTCTTAGAAGATTTAACCTAAACTCTTCATCATTTACTCCATCAGGAATTTCTATGACTGTTAATTGATCTAATGCTATTTTAGAGTTTATAGGCAAACTCAAACCCATAGATATTAATCCCTTCTTTAGTGCAGATGCTAATTTTTTGTGTCTTTCCCATCTAACTTCCAATCCTTCTTCAAAAACTAATTTTAAAGATTCTCTTAGACCGTAAATCATATTCACTGGTGCAGTATGATGAGCTTTATGTTCAATTCCCCAATAATCTGCAATAAGAGAAAGATCTAAATACCAAGAACTAGGTAAAGTTTTTCTTTTTTCAATTGTAGAAAGAGCTCTATTACTTATTGCTACAGGACTTAAACCAGGAGGAGAAGCTAAACATTTTTGGCTTCCACTATATGCATAATCAATATCCCAATCATCAAACCTGAATTCAGATCCAGCTAATGATGTGACACAATCAACCATAAAAAGAGCACCATTTTGATGAGATATCTCAGATATTTGTTTAATAGGATTCATTACTCCTGTAGATGTTTCAGCATGTATAGCTGAAACCATTTTTACATCATTATGTTGTTTTAAAATTTCATTAACTTGAACTGGATCTATTGCTGTCCCCCATTCAACATTCAAAGTCAATACATTTAACTTTAGTCTTTTAGCCATTAGAACCATTCGTTCACAAAAGTGTCCATTCTCACAAATTAAAATCTTCTCACCTTCTTCAAGTAAACTAGAAAATCCTGCTTCCATTCCAGCAGACCCAGAACCAGCAATTGCGAAAGCTCTTTGAGATGTTTTAAAAGTATCCTTCAATAAACCTTCTACTTCTTCAATAATGGAAAAATAATCAGGATCCAAGTAACCCATTACAGGAGATGACAATGCTTTTAGAACTCTTGGATGAGCAGAACTTGGCCCTGGTCCTAATATTATTCTTCTAGGAATTTGATTTAATGATGACATTTATTTTTTACAACTTTGATAAAAAAACATTTTATACCCCTAGAAGATATTTTTGAACTATAAAAAAATATATTCAATAAATCTACAAATTATTACTATATAAATTTAATTTCACTATTTTCTAACTGTTTTTTTATAGAAATATAGTAATAAAAAATTATATGCTAATAAAAAACACATTAATAATCATGAATAATAATAATAAAATTTTTAGAGGTGATGAATGGGATGTGAATTTATCTTTTTCAAAAAATCATCTAAATGGAAATTTAAAAATCTTAAATACCAATCAAAGAAGAGTTTACAGACCTCTCTTAGAAACACCAGATGTATTTCTAAGATTTGCAGAAATTGGCTTCTTATATTGGGATGAAATCAAAGATACTAAAGTTTTAATAGAAAAAACAAAAGAATTTTTAAATAATTTTTCTTATTTACATAATTTAGATATTTTTGAAGAGATTTCTATAAACCCATTCATAAATGAAGCTAAAACTGCAGCAAATATCATTTCTATAATCAAATTAATTGATAAAAATAATACTTCTAACAATTCTTTGATTTCAAATAGAATTTCTAGTTTACTTGAAGAAAATAATCAAAAAAATGATGCCGGAATCCATGAATGGATGATCAAAACAATTCAAAAAAATCTACAAAATGAACCTTGTATTAATCAAATTGAATCTTCTAACTCAAATAAAGGTGTTGTTTTAACAATTAACCCAACATCTTTAAAAGCAGCCATTTGGTTTCAATTAGCAAATATAATAATCTCAAAAAAATATATAAAAAATTGTTCTTATCTTCTATGCAAAAAACTATATTCTACTACAAGAGATAAACGTAACTATTGTAGTTCTAATTGTCAAACAAGAGCAAAATCTTATAGAGCATATCATAATCTATCTATAGAACGATCAAATAAATCAAAAAAGCCAAAAAAAATAAGCGAAATTACTTCATCAAAAACATATGAGCCTATTATAAAAGAAAAGGAATTCATTGAAGAACACATAGAAATAGCATCAATAATAAGACAACCTGAAATAGAATACGATCCAGATCATGGGTTCTTTGAGGACCTAGAATCAGAAAAAAGAATTTTAGGAGATTAAAATAGAAAAATTTAACTCACAATGATAAATTATTAGTAGGAGTATTAAAATGCTATTAATAAAAAAAATTTTTACATTCTTAACAATTTTATCTGCCTTTTTCTTAATAAGTTGTTCTACAAACTCAGAAAACTCAAGCCCATGTAAAGAATCTACAAAAAATGATGATGAAATTATTACTTCAAAAATTTGCTATCCCGAAAAATCTTATACAATCACAGATTTTGAAACTGCTGGTTTAAAAAAGCCTAAATCTCTTAAAGCAGATGCTGTTGATAAAAAAACTGGAGAAAGAATTACACCTGAAGCTACAGAAGTTCATCTAGGTTTCTATAAAAGCACCATGGGGCCAAAAGATATAGAGTTAAGGTTTTATAAGAATCATCAAGATGCATTGAAACATGGTGTTCCTGTAGCCGAAAAAACTATATCTGTCCCATCTGAAGCAGGAGGAGCAGTAAAAGGTGCGGGAACTTTTGCGAAATCAAGTTATGGTGCATATGCTGTCGTAGGTAACGTGATTATGCTTTGCCAAGTACAAATAGAAGTATGTGATGAATTAGTTAGCGGAATGGAATAGAAAAATGGTAAACAAATTTGATCTTATATTAAAAGGGGGACATATAATAGATCCCGCTAATGGCATAAACTCTTCAATGGATTTAGGAATTTCTGGAGGAATAATAGGTTTAGTTGAAAAAAACATTTCTTCTGAAAGAG
>MDTE01063479.1_pt1 | contig 20664 bp, 22 predicted proteins | sample 811231 | NCBI WGS metagenome assembly MDTE01 (sample SAMN05326651, study PRJNA326480) | marine metagenome | isolation source: seawater | place: Indian Ocean: Red Sea | collected 2010
ATCTAGTGGATTTGTTACTTGATGCTGGACATGGAGTTAGCATATACGATAATTTTTCATCTGGCAGGAGAGAATTTCTAACTCACCATGGTGAAAAAATTTCAATTATAGAAGGGGATTTGCTAGATATTAATTCAGTAATTAATGCCATGGAGGGTATTGATATTGTTTTTCATTTGGCAGCTAATCCTGACATAAGGTTGGGGACTAGCGTTACTGACACTGACCTTAAACAGGGAACAGTTGCTACTTACAATGTACTTGAAGCAATGAGAATTAAAGGTGTTAAGAAGATTGCTTTTTCCTCATCTTCTGTAGTATATGGCGAGGCTGATGTTATGCCAACTCCTGAAGATTATGGGCCCCTCTTCCCAATTTCATTATATGGTGCTAGCAAACTAGGTTCAGAGGCACTCATTACATCATGGGTTGGAACATTTGAATTGCAGGCTTGGATTTTTAGGTTTGCAAATATTGTCGGAGCACGCGGCACACACGGTGTAATTTTTGATTTCATTCACAAACTTAGGGCAGACTCCACTCGTTTGGAAGTTTTAGGTAATGGTCTGCAGGAGAAATCCTACATGGAAGTCAGAGATTGTGCAGCAGCAATGATTCATCTAGTGTCATCAACAAATGATCCAATTAATTGCTACAATCTTGGTAGTGATGATACCTGCAGCGTTAGGAGAATTGCAGAAATTGTTGTTGAAGAATCAGGATTGAAAGAAGTATCTATTGAATACACTGGCGGTGATCGAGGTTGGGCTGGTGACGTGCCAAAGGCTATGCTGGACCCAACAAGGATGAATGATGCAGGTTTTTCCACAAGATACAATTCAGAGGGTGCTGTCAGACACACTGCTCAGACTTTAATGGAGGAGATTGGAATTGAAAATTAGTGATGGATATAGAAGGCGTAGTTTGTTGAAAAATGAAGATGGCGATGCCAGGCTGACGGCAGGATTTGTGACTTCAGGTTTAATCACATTCATCATTTTAGCAGTGGTCCTATTCACTGATGTCCCCCCAATTGGACCTAACGAAGGCGAACTTGCGCCTAATTTGGTGGGTGAAATTCACATGTCAGGTTCTTCGACTTGGGACGATTTTGAACTATATGATGAAATCGACCATAGTTGGGATTTAGAGTCGGAACCAGAGGCAAAGTGGTTCTTAATTCAGTTCATGGATACAGATTGCCACCATTGTTGGGAATATTCAGAACAAATGTCCTTAATAGATGAAACATTTAGTTCCCAGGTAACAACAATTAGTGTTGCAGTTAGTTTAGATATCCCGAACCATGATTCCAGTAAGGAAGAGATTATAGCATTTCAAGACAAAATTTCTCTAGATGTCTGCGATGCAAAGAACGCTGATTGTTCAACTAGGCCAGGGGGTGTGCACAATTGGGGTTATTTAGATGATCTTGGTGGTAGTTATATGGATCCTTGGGGCGTTCAGGGGACACCATTTTTCGTAATTTTACAGCCTGATGGGATTGTTGCATGGAATCAAGCTCAGCACCAAGGAGAAGAACCGGGTTCTGCGCTAATGTCTTTGTTACCAGATTTGGAGGCCTAATAATGATATTATCTACAACCATGGTGACCGTATTGGGTGCCGCTGCCGTTATTTTTTGTGCATTTTCTGGTTTTGAATCGGCACGTCCTTTTTTCAAGACGTTAGGTATGCCTGATTTGGTATCTGCGCCGGTTAGTAAAAGAATACTAGTAGGTAATCTTTCTTCGATTTTTGGAGGAATGATTGCTGCTGTTTGGATTTGGGCAATTCAAAGACAAGAAGTCGTTGGTCAAACCTCATTATGTGTATCCGGTAGTGGTTGTGCTAACGCACTTTCAGATCATACACTTAATGCAATCCCATTCACTAATTTACAATATGGTCTGTTTTTTGTAATTTGGTTCTGTGTTCTTTCATTCTTTGCATTAAGTATTCACTTGGATCATAATTGGTCTAAGAATGGTGGTTTCCTAAATTGGGGTAGAAATTTATCTCTAATAGGTTCAGTAATTGCTATCATAATGTTGGTAACTCACCTTGGGATGGTTGAAGAATCTCCTGCCATTTGCCCTCTTTGTTTGATTGTTGTAGTAGCAAATTTACTTACTCTATTCCAATTTCATCAATTGCAGAATCTGCATTCAGATGGCGCTTGGACATCTAAGTCTTGAGATTTTTAGCAATTTGGCAATTCACTCTTCTTCGCCATAATTTGTGTCAGGCTGATTAGCGAAAATTAGTAAAGAGAATATGAAAATGAAACCCATTAGTGCCATGAATGGAATACTCATGAATCCATAGACATTTAGATATTGAACAGTACATGATTCAAAGGCTGAACAAAATGGTGAATGTTGTTCAGGATTCAATTGTAATTGGTAGTGATATATCGAAATAAATGCCCCAGTGAATGACATAGCTAAACCGTAAATTCGAATATTAAAATCGCCACGCATGCCTGCAAAAATTAGTAGAAATGCTAGCGGATACATTATGATTCTTTGATACCAACACAATTTACATGGTATGAAATTGGCAATTTCGGAAAGATAGAGACTTGCCATCATTGCAAATAATGCTACAAATCCTGCAAGAAATAAGGCCTCTTGTGAATGTTCATTTCTTAATTGTTCCAATTTTTCAGCCATTGGTTTAGATTTTTTTGAGGCGGAAACAAAAACCAATATTCCTATCCCAATAATGCCAGATACAAGGGAAAGAATAGCAAACAGTGTCCCTGCCTCTTCAGGAGTCATTTTCAATCACATCCAGCGGGTAAGCCCGCCCTATCGAACTGCTGTGAGGATACTTGTTGATTTAATCACGACGTATAGATTGGTGCGGTTTTCCAAATTAACGGCATTCAGTGATTTAATTCAAGGTTGGTAAATTCCCTGCAATTCGAAAAGAGCCTCGTCAGTATCAATGTCTATTGGGATCATTCGTGTGACTGTAACTTCCAACTTGAATTCCATAGGGAAATTTTCTCTTAATTCCGAATAAAGTCTAGTCTGTACCTCTTCAGCATTTCTTCCTCTCAAAACTGTGATACAGTGTAACGTTTCTTTCTGCGTTCGCTCCACATAGTACTCTACGAGCCACTCTTTCATTGGGAGGGATGCACCATCATACTCCTCTGGTTGTCCGGATTGACCTTCCATGGTCCTATTAGTACAGTAATAGGGTATAAATCTCCCGAAAAGCGAAAATGATGCACGAAGGGGAACAGTTTATCGGGGGTCGGGGACAAATATCACTATTTTGCCCCATTAGGAAATCATTCTTCTGATTCCGCACCATTTTTGATTTCATTGTGCAATTTTGAATCTTTCAAATTATTAAGAATCGAAGTAGCTAAAATTATACCAATAATTGCAACACCGGTGATAATTATTATTGAAATATTTTCATCATCTAAATTTTGATTAGCAGATTCTATATGCAGGGCTGCAATAATTTTTCCTTCAGAGTTTTCGGTATATGCAACTAGTCCCTTGTGGGCCATTAAATCATCATCTATAATTGAACTTGCATTGTAATCGTAGAAGATTTGGAATTTCGAAAAATTTTCATTTATCTCCAAATCAACAATTCTCCAAGCATCGCTAGGCTCTGAGAAAATAATTGTTCCATTGTTAGAGTTAACCATTACTCCGGAAGTTGCGACATCATCATGATGAGATACACCATTGTATAATTGAGGATTCTCAATTTGAACAGCATTTTCTTTTAACACCAAGGTGATCTTATCCGAATTTTCTCCAGTAATGGTTGTAATGAACTCCAATCTTTGATGCCCTTCGCCTGACCAATTACTAACATGGTTGAAATATTCAATTTCGATAGTATCTTCGGTTGTTCTCTGTCCTGCTGCTTTCAGATAATTTCTTTGCAATTGATCATTAGTTGTAGGGCCACTTGCTCTATTCCCCCCGTCCATCCAAATTGTTGGAAATTCTGCTTCTGTTGGATTTTCTCCAAGATTCCACATTTGTCTCGTTGAAAGTCTATTTCCAAGATAGTCCAATCCATCGTCTGGGTGGTATGCAATTCTAGCAACTTCTTGATTGCGTTGATGTGTAAATTCTTGAATAGTTATGTCTGTTGTTGCACAAATCTCACACCAAATAGCTGTTATTTCTTGAATTACTACAATATTTGAATTGGAGCCCGTTTTTATCCAATCACAAGCCAATCCCTGTTCACATTCATCGGATTCTGCACTAACTGGAATTTGGGAAAAGAAAATGGTCGTCAATAACATCAACGCAACAAGCACCACAAAGTGGCGGTTTGCACCTCGCATGTTTTCCGGACGGGTCTCCTTTACATATGCGCGCCGGCGGGGCTGCTACGATGAGCAAGAGGTGGTATAACGAACACCGCCGCGACCCGTGGCGTAGAAAAGCCAAATCTTCTGGTTATCGCTCTCGCTCCGCGTATAAATTAATCCAATGTCAAGAAAAATTCAACCTAATTAGAAAAGGAGACACAATTCTTGATGTCGGCTGCCACCCTGGCGGTTGGTCACAAGTCGCAGTAGAACTTGGTGGCGATGAAGGTAGAGTGATTGGGATTGATATCAAGCCCTGTGAGCCAATTCAGGGTGTGGAACTTTTGGTGGGCGATATTACTGATTTCGGGACTCAGGAGAAATTAATGAAATTACTTAATGGCGAACCAATTAACTCGATAGTATCTGATATTTCCCCAGGGCTAACAGGTCAGTATGAGATGGATCAGGCAATTTCTCTAGATTTGGTTTGTTTAGTTATGGATTTTTCACTTCCATTATTGAATAAAGGTGGCTCATTTGTTACTAAGGTGTTTCAAGGAAGGGGTATTGAAGCAGTCGTAGAGGCTGCTAAACTAAATTTTTCAAAAGTCCAGAGATTTTCACCAGTTGCTAGTCGTAATTCATCATCTGAAACTTATTTGGTTTGTAAGAATAAATTACCAAAACCACGTGTTAAAGATATGGATTTTTCAATTCGTGACTTCGTTGAATCATCTTTGACTGAAGATGGTTTTGTCACAGATTCAACCGAATCAGAATCTTTAGACGATGGTAAGAAAGGATTCACCCTTCACCGTGCACGTGACCGATGAAAAGTAATATTGAATTTTGTTCACTTTAATTCAATTTACTCTGTCAGACTCTGTACATACTACCTAAATCAACACTCAATATCCCAATAGAGGTATGTGTTGTCAAAGATGTTTAAGGTGCCATGAGGAATTAGATAGGGGTTTTTGTGAGTTGTTTTTAGTAAGAAATGGAGTTGATGAAGCGCCCAAATGTAAGATGCAAAAAGAGGCGCTTAGAATGAGGGGCATAGGTTGGTCTCCTGCAATTATTTCTGCAGTTCTAGGAATTGATGTTAAAGTAATTCTTCTTTGGATTTCCTGAATTACTTTTTAGTATTCTTTTTTGTCATTTTTCAATAATTTTTGTTTGAAGCCAAACTCGATGGCCTGTATGTAAAATGGCAACCATCAAAAGGGGGTGTCCGTTCGGCGGCTCGTTCGGTGATTGATGTTGGTCAAGAAGGCAACAATTTGCAATGCCTCAGGCATCCCTCTTGTTGAAAGGGATAGCACATCATTCCCGTGCCCTAAGTGCAATGAGGCAGTTGGTAGATCTGCCCAGTGCCGTAGCCAAGCAGTTCCTTACATTTGTGTGTCATGTGGATTTCAGGGTCCATGAGGTGATTTAATGGGTGAAGTTGCTATTCGTTACAAGATAATGTGCTCTCCGGAAACTGATGTTACAGCAGATGAAATTGCTGTTAGTCTTGAAGAAATGGAAAATGATGTGGGCGTTGTTCAATCTGTTGAAACCAAACCACTTGCTTTTGGAATGAAATTTGTCGAGGCTTACTGCGTTATACAAGAGGGTGACGGAACAGTAGATAATTTCGAAGATGGAATAAAGGCAATAAGCGGCGTAGGCGAGATTCAAGTTCTAGAGATTGGTCGCTTAATGTAATTCATTAGCTTCTTCAAGATTGGTGCAATGGGGCACGAGTAAATTCTCTTAGAAGAGTAGTAGCATATGTCCCAGGTGGGAGATTGAATTTGAAATTAACACATGCTCCCTCTGGGTGCCATCGATCTCCTTCTCTGGGTCCTGCATCCCATCTTTTACTAACATCTGAAACATCCAAAACGGATTTCGTGTTGAATGAAAATTCAGAGTAACTACCAGTTAGTGGTCGCTTTGTTCCCTTAGTAGTTAATCTTGGAATCTCTTTAATCTCCCAATTAATGGAGTCTAGCTCTAGATTTTGTAGAACCCTTTCTTCCAATTCACCGACTTTACCAGTTGCATTTGTAGATTCAGAACCAAATAATGATCCAGTTACTACAAGTCTGCCAAGAAGGCAATTCCGACTTATTCTTTTTATCGTAGAATCTTGGACAACAGCAAGTTTACTGGCATCAATTTTCCCATCATTATCTATTGGTCCGACTACGTCTCCGACCATGGGTTTAGAAATTGACATTCCAAGTTTTATTCTTTCTCCCAATATATGATTGAATGTCAGTGACTGTAATGAATGGATGGTCATCAATTGTAGATTGTTTGGTAATCTCTTGAATGCCCCAACCCAATCATCAGGATTTTTCTTTAGGGCAAATAGTAAATCTCTTTCGTATCCCAATTGTTTTGGAATGATTTCAAGAGCTCCTTCAACATCTTTGTTTTCTCTCCAATGGCGCCGAAATTCAGCAACATCTTCCATATCATTCATTCCTTTCATTCCTAAATATGAATCTACAGCTAATTCCCATTCTCCGTTGACAACATGCCTGCCGACCACGGGGGTGACGGGCCTAGTTGAGCCAAATCTTTGTGGCCCCACCCAATTTGGAAATTTACAATCTCCGAGGTGTGAAACTAGTGCCAAATATATTTTTTCTACCTCTTTCAATGCTGAATCCTCATCTAGAGGTTCGCCCTCTTTATCAGCACAACCTCTGACAGTAATGCTGAATCTATTGCTAGTATGTGACCCCATGGATAATTTTTGATGAGTCCTACCTAATACTTCGATATCAACATCTTTGATATTAACTTGGGAAACTTTGTTAGTTGGTGCATCAATTACGAAAAGTTGCGTAGTTAATGCTCGCTTGTCCTTAGTTCCTGAGAACCAAATTCTCTTCCTTGAAATTCTTAATTCCTTAGCCAATTTGTTAGTGAATCGATTGGTTTCCCAATTATTTAGAGTAATCCTTGCTACTGTGAAACGACCCTTGGGGTCAAGGGAAGGAGTTGCCCCTTCTTCTACAACGATGAAATCTTCGACTCGAACCTTAATCAGTCCGCCAATACCCTGCCCTTCACATATCCACTGATTTAATCCGAGGTTTGAAGCAACCTCTTCATCATCCATTAGGTGTCAGCCTCAGGAGAGTTTTAAATCCGAAAATTCACTAGTCAAATCCTTACTTATAGATTTCAAAATTTTTACAGCATCCTTTCCTTTCTTCACGCGTAGATAAAGTTCAGGATCATCCAATCCTGGATGGCCAACGAAATAATTGGAATATTCTACATCTTTGTTATTATTTAGTCTAGTTCTGAAAAGTTGTAATGCTGTATGGTTTTCACCAATCAACCTGATTCGCAGTTCGTTTTCTTCGTTCAATAGTACCTTGATAGCCATAGTTATCATTTCGGCGACCTGCGACTCCATTTTGAACCTTTGTAGAAAAACGACCTTTACTTGGGCCCACTTCCCTTCTCACTTATCAATGGGTTATGGCTGGGGAGGGTATGGGTCAGGAGGGTTTGAAAGAACGAACCCAGCAACTAACTTCAATATTTGAGCGTGGCTCTCCAGCGATTTTATTTGGGGCTTTGGTAATCACTCTATTTTTTGGTATGTTTCTATTTCCCTTCCCGTCATTTAACACAGATTTGGAAGCATTTGCCCCCGACGGGCCAAATGATGTCGCCGAGGATAGGATAGAATCAGCATTTGGCAAGGAAAGGCAACCTCTTTTCATTAATGTCGTTGAGGATGATGGTGGAAACGTTCTTTCAATAGAATCTCTACAACAGCAGCAAAAAGATTTGGATTTAATTATACAATGGTCTGAAGAAAATGGTCATCTAATTTCTGATTACATAGCGATACCTGAAATTATTCAGAGAGGCTTAGATGAGGCATCTCCCGGGGCGCAGTTGAGTAAAGCAACCTCGTGGGAGCAATTATTGAATGACACAATCAATCAGGGAGAATCTTGTGTGGATGGTGCTAGCGACGATGAATTGTTAATGCTAGCTAGTTTTGGTAGAGAAGCATTGCTAAACAAAGATTTACAATTTGAGCACACGACCTGTGCTTGGTTAGATCAAGATCGTTCTTTAGGAGACCCCACTCCTTCAGCATCTAGCAATCTTTGGATTTTCTACATAAGGGCAGATTTGGATGATGTTAGTAGGCAAGAGATGGTTAACCTACTTCGCAACCAATTCGAAGAAGTCGGTTCTCAGGGTTCTCTAAATTATGGTTTAATTTCTGATGATGTGTTGACCTATGACATTAATGAAGGGACAACACAAAATCTCGTGTGGTTAATTGCAGGTGCCCTTGCTGTTGTAGTCATCATTTTGGCAATTGCATTCCGTTCGATTAGAGGGGTTGCTTTCCCTCTCGCGGCTTTGTCAATGGCATTAGTTTGGACATACGGTTCATTAGCAGCATTAACACCTACGTTCTCAGTTTTACATGTCGCGGTAGCACCGGTTGTTCTTGGATTGGGGATTGATTATTCTATTCATCTGCAGAGGGCATATGAAAGGAAAAAATCCCAGGGTTCTGGAACACCTCAAGCATGGGCTTTTGCAATTAATGATCTTTACATAGCACTTACATTGACTGTAATCACTACAGTTGCAGCATTTCTTTCCAATGTTGTATCTCCATTGCCACCCGTAAGATCATTTGGCATGGCTTTAGCATTTGGAGTGGTTTCTGCTTTCATCACCTCAACAATTGTTGTGGGTGCTATGCATGTAATGATGGATAGGGCTAGTCAGAAATTCAGGCCCGAAAGCCATTGGGAGAGTCTTCAGAAGATTGCAAGAGAAGTAGTGATAACTCAAAGAAAAATTCAGGCATTCTCACTAATATTGGTAGTAATGTTAACAGTTGGAAGTGTGGTATTGGCCGCTGCCAAATTGGAGACTGAATTCGATTTAACAGATTTCTTGGACGATGAAATGGAAGTAATGGAAGTACGTACAGAAATATATCAATCATACGAAGCAACCGGTTGGCGCCCGATTTATATTCTGTCAGAGCCTCTTGATGGCGGTTCTTCTATTATCGATGATGATGATTTTATTGAAGCGGACAACCATTTGAACAACAGGCTAGAACTTTCTCCCAGAGTAGTAATTCCTCGAGCAGTTGGCGACGGGGAAGCTATGATTGAATCAATTCATACTGTTCTAAGAGACGCAATTAAGGATGACTCAGAATTTGGGATACGCCACGGGATGAGGGTAGTTGGTAACGATATTGTTGTTGAAAACTACACTACAGGTGATGCAGTTAAGGCATTACTAGAATTAAGTGAAAATAATTCAGTTGGAGACATTCTATCTGGCGCAACATGGGCCGAACGTGTTGAGGGTGTTGCATTTTTCTCATTCAGCCAAGAAAATAACTGTGCTACAGGTTGTCTACAGTACACTCGAACAGAAGTAATGGTTCAAGTATCAACTAATAGTGAGTCAATAGAGGCAGTTGAAGGTCTGCAGACCGCCGTTATACAATCTTCTGGCAAATATGGCATTCAAGCAAAAATGTATGTTTCAGGCGACCCTGTACAACTAAATCTAGTTCTGACCGGATTGACAACATCTCAACTTGAATCAACTGCGATTAGTTTGGTAGTTTCGACTTTGGTTCTAGTTGCTCTAACTAGGAGGATCGGCCCTGCAATTATTGTAATAACACCCGTTGCTATTGCAGCAATTTGGGTAGTTGGTGCTATGGCGTTGCTCAATTTGAATTGGAATGTTTTAACTGTGATGGTTACTGCTCTAACCATTGGGCTTGGAATAGATTATTCTATTCACGTGTGGAGAAAATTCGATTCTTTGAAGGAAAAATATGAGCCCTGGGAGGCAATAAAGGAGATGCATGCAAGCACAGGGGCTGCACTGGTCTTATCTGCTAGCACATCGATTTGCGGATTCCTGGTGCTAAGGATTTCTCCGATGCCTGTTGTCCAGGACTTTGGGATTGTGACATCAGTAACTGTATTTTTCTCATTAGTACTTGCACTAGGTTTGATGCCAATTCTTCTAACTGCAGACACTATGATGGACAATAGTGGGAATAATTTGACAGATAATCAAATCGACTAAAATTAATAATTCACTCTAGTAAATCTTTAACATTAACGCTTAGTTCTCTAGCTACCAAGAATAGTGCCATCCAAATTGTCACGTGGCCAAGAGTTTTTCTCTTTTGTTGCGCTCTTTCCATTATTGTTTTTTGAGATAATTTAGATTCCTTTGAAATCATTTGTAGTAAGTTGATTACATCAAACTCTCTAGTGTCATTTTTCGGATCTTTTGTTAATTCTTTTTTAGTCTCATTTTCTTTATCGAAAATATTTGTTTGATTATTTTTCTGCTCTTCGACCTTTTCTATTTTTTCTTTAGGTAATGGGAAGATTGGAGGCTCTTCAATTAGCCGTTGTCTAGGGAACCAACCTAATGGTACATTAATTTTAGAATAATCTGATTTTGGTGATAAACCTAAATCCGAAGATTCAAGCCAACCTTTGGCAATTAATTTTGTTAGCAAATTTTCGGAATCCTGAGGTGAAAGCCAGCCTAGGTCAAGGCTCCAAGTTCTAGTAATAGAATTTGGATTAAGTGGTTCATTACCCCATGTCCGCCAAGTCATTGCTAGTAGCCTTCTAATATCCTCGATTGCTTCACTTTCTCTACTCATCTAATCACCCAGCAACCGAGCCCCATCCAAAACCCAACCTTCTACCTGTCCAGCCCTGCTTAAAGGAATAACTTCTCCTTCATCAGGTGCCAGCCACCATGAAAAAGAATTTCTTAAATTCTGGGGTAAACGATCGAAAACAAAGCCCAAGTCTCCTTTTCTCTTACTAATTAGTAGAATAGATTTTGGCCCTATTTTTTCAACCTCTCTAAGTCGGGGAGATAGTGTATCTGTAATGTAAGTAAGTGATAAATCACTGGGGATATTTATTGTCATCATTATTTGTTCCGATACTGCATGTCCAAGTGAAATTTCTTTGTCAGGGGAGAATATATCTATAGCCGCTCTTTCACAACCAACCATCAATAAATCCATCACTTCCTTATGAGATGTTGCACTAGAATCTACTTGGACTGGGTGGAATTTATCAATGAATTCTCTAAGGAAATTAAAAGGTATATTTTTTCTAACATTTCCGCGAAATTCTAAGTGGATTGGGTGATTGGAAAGACGAAGATCATGATAATCTACAGGGCCCGGCCATAACCCCTCATCGCTCCAAACGAACCTTGCCCAATGCCCCAATATACCCCCCTCGGTTTAGGGTAAAGCACCAACTATATGTTAATCCACTTATCGTAAGAACAAAGCGGTGCAATCACCTGCGGCGGCTCAGGTGAATAACTGAATACTAAAATAGGGTCAGTGGCACAGGAGATGATTGATGAAGGAATACATTGCTCGTGACCCCAAAACAGGTATGCCTCTAGCATTTGGAAAAAGTGGCATTTCTGTAAAGGTGGACGAGGCTTACCGAGCTCCGAAGGGCCCATGGGATGCAATCAAGCATTATGACATAATTTCACTGTGTGATGGGACTATTCAGGCTCTAGAAGTTAGGTGGAAAGAAAAACCACAATTGATTACCAGAAATGATGCAATTAGGGCATTGCCCAGGATTATGAGAGAGCAGCCTGAATTAGTACATAAACAGTTAACAATGGCCCTTTCTGACATTAAACCTGAAGTGAGAATTTCAGCCCTTTTCTCACTTCCATATTGTGCTTTAGTTGAAACTGATGAATTATTTGAGCATCTACATGAATTGTTAGATGATGTAGATGTTAATGTTAGGAAAGCAGCATCAACATGTTTAGAAATCGTAGCGCCTGTTTTCCCTTCAGCTACAGAAGAAACATTGTTTCAAGAATTACAATCATCTGTTGCATCAAGGAGGAAGCATGCATATTCTGCATTGAAGGAGATGTGCCAAGTATGGCCGGAAGTGGTAGTTAATCACCTAGATGAGTTACTACGTTCTGAAAATCAAAATTTGAGATTAGAGGCTTCAAAAATATTACCTCCACTAGCACGAACAAAATCTGCATCTGTGTGGGATTTGATTGGATGGTCATTAACTGATGAATCGGGCCCCGTCAGGGCTCAGGCTGCAAGAACCTTGCCAACACTTGCAAATATTCATCCACAAATGGCTAAGATATTAATAGAAAACTCATTATTTGATACTAATAATCAGGTTAGGAAATCTGCATTAAGGGCATTGAAATCAATTGATGTAAGTGGATTTAGAATGAATAGGTTGTGTATTGATGGTGCAAGACATAGTGATCCTGAAATTCGTAGAGCTTGCATTCTAATGATGCCAAGATTATTCACAGAATCAGAGATGAGGATTCAAGCATTGGAATTATTGAGACAAGAAACTAGGCCGGAATTGATTTCTTTACTTGAAGAACTTTCAATAGATCCAGAAATTGAAGGGGGTGAAGAGGAAAAGAACCGGTTCTTGGCACCTTCCCCTCAGGCTACAAACGAAGATGGTACGCCATTATTGCCCACTTATGAAAGAGGTTTAGACAAGGAAATTACGGGCCCCAAAAGTGATGAAAAATCAAAATCCGATAAAAATAGTTGATTGTTGATTTTGCGTCATCGTTAAAGAGGGGCGTCAGGTGGGGCGGTCGCTGAGTGATACCATGAGTGCAAAATCGGGCGATTGGAAGGCCGAGCAATTCGAGAGATTGTGGTATGGTAAAAGCGCCAAAGGAGAGAATCCTGTGAAGGCAGCTAAATTTCGTCAATACATGCGGGAGCATGTAAGGCAGAAGGTCCCTGACATCAAGTCTGTTAGTCGAAAGAGGGCTGAGACTATTGGGGATGGAGGGGGAGTACACATGAACGAGAATAGGTACTTTACCAAAGAATATTGCCTAAAGTATTGGATGGGCGAACTACAAGAAGAAATTCGCGAAGCTGAGTCCTATTAATTGGGCAGGTGAACGAATGTCTAGTGATTCTACATTGTCTAATGTTAGATTTGATAATTGGAATTTAGAATCCAACATTCTAAATTCTTTATCAGAAAAAGGATGGGATTTTGCTACAAAAATTCAAGCAGAGGCCATCCCAATAGCTCGAAAGGGCAGAAATGTCGTAGGCCAGGCAAGAACAGGTTCAGGAAAAACGGCTGCATTTGGAATTCCATGCATTGAATCAACTCAAACTAATGGAGTTACTCAAGCGATAATAATTACCCCAACTAGAGAGTTGGCACAACAAGTGTCTGAAGAACTTACATGGTTAAAGGGTGAAAAGGGCTTGAAAATTGAGACCGTATATGGTGGCACAGATATTGAAAAGCAAGCAAAGACACTTGATGGCGGGGTCGAAATTATTGTTGGAACTCCTGGCAGAATTATTGACATGTCAAAAAGAGGTCACATCAAGCTTGAAGGAATTACAACACTTTGCTTAGACGAAGCAGATAGGATGTTGGATATGGGTTTCTTCCCTGACATCATCTGGATTCTAGAAAAAATGGTTAATCGAAAACAAACAATGTTGTTCAGTGCTACATTTCCAGAAGAAGTTTTAGAAGCTGCAAATACTTTCATTTCTGATGCAGAACATGTGATGTCCGATGATTTGGAAGTTGAAATTCCTGAAATTGAACAGATGCATATTTCGGTTGGCAGAGCTAACAAATTATGGGCATTAGGTAGAATATTAATTAAAATGGATGAAGACGATCAGATGATGGTTTTTACTAATACAAAACGGATGGTTGACTTACTAACACAGCGTCTTAGCAAATTTAGGCTTAATGCCGTAGGTCTTCATGGTGATATGCCCCAGAACAAGCGCCAGAGGATAATTGAATCATTCAAAGAAGGTAATGATAAGGTGTTAATTTGCACTGATGTTGCTGCTAGAGGTATTGACGTAGATGGGGTTACAATTGTAGTGAATTATGATTTGCCCGATGATGTTGAGAGCTATGTTCATAGAATCGGAAGAACTGGTAGGATGGGTAGGAAAGGTGTTGCTTGGTCTTTTGTTAGTGGTGAAGACAAGGGGCAACTTCGGAAGATTTCAGCAACATGGAACCTTGAGATTCCAGAATCAAATCCCCCCGAACTTCCTGAAGGCGTTAGTAGAGAACCAGTAAAACGCCAACAGGATTGGGCAGAGGTTGCGAATAATTTTGGTATGGTGACAGTAAATTTGTCAATTGGGAAAAATCATGGTGCATCTAATCATAATCTGACCAATTGGTTCCATACCGAAGCAAGACTGGATCAACTTGCTATTGGGGAAGTAACAATTTCAGATAGTTCCAGTCAAGTCGAGATTCATCTAGATAAAGTTGAGTCTGCACTCAAGGTAATGGCAAATAGGAAATGGGATGGCAATTCAGTAAATCTTGAGATTCTAAAGTGAAAATCACTTCACTCTTCTTCATCTGTGTTTGAAGTCCATTGAAATTTCATTAGGGCAAAAGTAGTAAATAATGCACTTGTTAAAAGATTCCTAATTGCCTTTCCCGAAATATTTTCCCATTCTCTAATCTCTTCTGCGCATATTGCAGAAATGACCCCTTCACAACCTAAAGCCTCTATTTTTTCCCTATCAGCCCCATCGTCAAAACCCAGCGTGTATGCTGATGACACGGCTAATATTCCAGCAATAAATAGAATCACTAACGACCATTGTGGTAATGGATTCCTTTGTTTGATTCCCTTTGGTATAGTAATTAACTTGGAAATATCACCGATTTCACGAGTTTTTGACGGTCCACCTACTAGAATGAACCACCCAGTCCACCCAATTAAGATTATTATCAAAAATCCAGAATCTAGCATTAGTTGGTGAAAATCCCACATTGGTGACCAACAACCATACTCTCCCAATGAATTACTACATCCATTTACTGCCAGTGGATATAGGACAAGTAACCTAGAAATGTTTAGTGTACTCAATATTAGCGTCATTGATGCAATCCCCCTCAATTTCAGATTTTTAGAAATCCCTGGAGTCATCCAAATCATGAAACAAACAAATGCGATTTCATGAATTCCAACACACTCGTCAGTTACTTCCAGTAATGGAATATCACTTCCAATCAAATTTGGATGTGTAAAATCAATTACATTTAGCAATCCATTTTCACCAGTTGTAATTATTATTGTATCAGATCCAAATATTATTGAATGTAGGTTAAACCAAATCCAAGCTATGAATTCTTGATAAATTGAAAAACTATCATCGGGATGAGTCATCCAACGATAGAGTAATTCAGCACCAATCAACATGAAAACAACAGTAAAAATAATTTTTACTTTGCCAGCGATTTCTTGCCAAGAAACATCGTCCTGACTCTGCTCCATGATGGCTCGATGAGTTACACCATATCAAAATAACATCCTGAATGGTTTGAAAAGTAGTTAGTTTGTCGAAAGATTAGGGATGCGGGCATGCGAACCATTGACTTGCTAGGATATCACTGCCCTGTTCCAGTAAATGAGACCAAGAAGGCACTTGAATTGTTGTCTGAGGGCGATATTCTAGAGGTAATTGCAGATGATTCAGAGGCAAAGCATGATATTCCGAAGTTATTGGAACGAGTCGGTGCAAGGTTAGTCTCTCTCAAAGAAGATGCAGGTGAAATTAGATTTTACATAGAGAAATAGGGGTGCTTTAATGGTTGATTCAGATTTGCAAATTAGACTAAGTGAAGCTACTGAAATACCCGCAGATGCTCGCCTACCTACTGAAAAAGGAGATTTTAGAATTAGGGTTTTCCATGAAGAAAATACAGGGCTCGATCATGTTGCACTGACTATGGGTGATATGTTTGGTCCCGATCCAGTTTTGGTGAGGATACATTCAGAATGTCTTACTGGTGACGCCTTCGGGAGCCTTAGGTGCGATTGTGGTCCTCAACTTTCGTCAGCAATGTCATTGATTCAAAATAAAGGATGGGGTTGTATAGTATACTTGAGGCAAGAGGGTCGTGGAATTGGCTTGCGAGAGAAGATTAAAGCATACAATTTACAGGATGATGGCGCAGACACAATGGATGCAAATATCATTTTAGGTCACCCCCCAGATGCTAGAGATTATGGGATAGCAACTGAAATTTTGAGGGCTATTGGTATTACTGAGGTTTGCCTTTTAACAAATAATCCAGATAAGGTTAGCCAAATCGAGAGATTGGGTATTAGTGTTGTAGAAAAAATGCCACTTATTGTTGGTGTTAGTAAAGAAAATATAGATTATCTTACTACAAAGGCTGATAGAATGGGTCATTCAATTGATCCTAGTTCCCTATCAAATGATTAGGTTTTTTCTCAAAGAGGGCCGCGGCCGGGAATTGAACCCGGGTTGGCGGGACCACAACCCACCGTCATAACCTCTAGACCACCGCAGCCAATAGGTGGGACGCCCACATACTCGCCCCTAATCAACCGTTCTACGTAGTCATTAATACGAGGGATTGAAGGTCTCCAACAACTTGGGGCGGAATATGGAAGGTAGGGCTAGGCAGGCTCCAGCAATATTACTGGTCATGCTAATTATGGTATCATTGTCATCAATGGTGGCAGGAGATACTGTAATTCGTTCAGAAAATGTTGACTTATTTCCAGAGGGTTCTTTCGATAATGATAGCGAATGGTCAATTTCAACTCAACATGGTTTCTCCTCCGAAGATTCCGCACACTGGACCGAAGCAATGGTTACAGATGGCCATTTGTCATTTACTCATTCAAGACCAAGAAATATAGATCAATTCACTAGTTGGTCTAGCATTTCAGCCACCAATAGTAACGAATCACTTGGTGCCCCTGATGGAGGCTATACATGGAGTAAGGGACCTGAAATAGAATTGGAAGGTTTTGATTTCTCTGAACATTACAACAAACCATTATTGAATGCAACTCTAATGGTTTCGTTTGCAATTCCAGAAACGCTTCAGGACGATGAGGTAAGAATTGAAATGGATTGGAATGGCCACATTTATCTCATTGAGAAGTTTGCTCATACTCAAACTGCAATCAACAATATGCAGGGCAATCCTCTTCAAATGTCGATTGATTACTTGAGAAATTGGACTTGGGCTGAACTAGAAAATACAATGATTACAGTTGATTATGCATCTTCAGGTGGGGTTGATGATAGTGAAGTACAAGTTGATGCTGTTGGGATAAAAGTAGAATACCAGTCCCAATGGTCTGGTCTAGATTCAGCCAAAGCTACTCATTCAACATCTATGAGTATGTCTCCATTCCATGATTTCAACCTGGCTCAAGGGAATCACAATAACATCGTTACAGATAGTTGTGGTTTGAATGTAGCAAGCGGCTCTTCAGGTGAATGGCAGTCCCCTTCCTTGCAATTGCCATACGATCAATCTTGGGGTAGGATTCACCTATTTGGTAACGCAACAGCTTCAATTGAAATTCAAACTAGTATGGATGGTTTGAGTTGGTCGGAGGGTGTTGTATATAATGACAATTCAATAATTTCTGGAAATAATTATGTCCGTGCTGAAATTGTGTTATTTGATGGCTGTCTTTCAGGCGTTAGAATAGATTTCAATGACCCGAGTATTTTCATTTCTGGTGAAATATCAGGTAGTAATGATGGTTTGGTAGATAATTTCAGTTATCTTAGCGTGGCAGTTGGCAATGAATTAGTGGCTACTCATTCGATGGCAATAGGGCAATTTCAAATTTCAATACCTATTGGTAAATTCTTGCCCTCTGAAGGAGATGATTTGACAATTGGTGTTGGTGCTAGATTTTATTGGTCATCTTCTGGAGAAGCAGAAACATTGGTTGCTCAAATTGAGGACATGACTCTTTCTGGGGGGTTTGTAGTTGAATGGGATTTAGATCCTAATTGTGAAACTCCTTCTGATATTTTCCTAGAAGAAGACGGGATTGGAAGTGTAGTTCCTTTCAGAAGTTCCTGCTCTGATGATATCACTGAAACTGATTCATTACAGGTTTCGGTATCGTCCAGTGATGAAACATTGGTTATCGCTTCTGTATCTGATGGAAATATTGTAATTAGTCAGCAGTCTGAACAATCTGGAATTGCATATGTACAAGTTGTCACTACGGATGAAAGAGGCAATCAATGGTCATCATCAATGGATGTTGTAGTTTCTTCAATAGACGACCCCCCGACATATGCAAATCTCCCACTGGAAGTTTTAGTTCCAGTTGGTGACCCGGTATCTGTATCTCTTAATGTGGCAGATATAGACACAGATTTTGCTAATTTGACCATAGTCACAGATACTTCATGGGCAACTATAGATGAATACGGAGACCTTTTGCTTTCACCCCTTTCGCCTGGAACATTTGACATTTCTATTACAATTTCAGATGGTACAACTACTATTACTGAATATATTACCATTCTTTCAACTGCAGACCCTGATTTACTAATAGAGGAGGTAGATTTGAATACAGATGAACTGAAAGTTGGTTCATTAGCCGAAATCAAGATATGGGTCAGAAACGATGGTTTGAGTTCAGCCTCACTAATCACAGTTCGTTGTTATAATGGCGAAACCCTAATCGATAGTGCAAATATTACACATATAGAAGAATCTGGAATTGCATCAACTTCTTGCTTCTGGCAATTGCCAAACCAAGTAGGTAACACCTCACTAAGAGTATTTGTTGATCCAACTCATGACATTCTAGAGGTTTCTGAATCGAATAACGAGTATTCTACTACAATAGAAATTCTACCATCAGATCAGAAAGAAAGTGGGGCCGATTCGAATTCTAATCCGATAGTTTCCTCAAACGTTATTTGGGTGGTTTCCGCAATTGTGATTCTAGTGGCAATTATAGCTATGCAAATGGGTCCGGGGAAGATAAGGAGAGATCTTGATTAAAATTGATCAAATATTTTGTTTTAATCGAATTTATATGTTTTGAGCGAACATAATGACGGATAATCCCTTATTTTCGGATAATGGTTATAGGTGCCCCGTGTCTGAAAAGACTGCTTTCACAAGTCAGTTGCGTCTGGCGGGGGTGAGAGTGGGGGATGCGAAATGGGAACATTGAAAATAAGACTTGAAACAGAAGAATGGATTTACGAAGAGTACGAAATAAACTGAATATCGCTTATATTACCATCTTTTCGGATAGGTATCGGTTTGCATCAAGACTAAGTTTGGTCTTGCGACTTCACCACCATTCATGTTGGGAACGTCGCTACCATTTACACTCATAGTTGCCAAGCAGACAATTTCACCTTTTATTGTCATTATAGCCACTTCGTCTCCCCTGTTTACTTTGTTATTTATTCCAACAATACCAGGTCTTGCTAATGGAGCGCCATGAGCTAGGGCGGAAGCAGCGCCATCTTTGATTATAATTTTCGGAATTCCTTCTACTAGTTTTTCAACAGGCTGCAATATTTTCTTCATTGCTGCAGGCTCATCATGCTGTTTCCACAAATAAATAGCATCACTTAATTGATGCATTGTAATGGCATCATTTTCAGAAAAATAACCACTTTTGCTTCTTCTTAGTTCTAGGAGTTCTACTTCACCACCCAGTAGCAACCCCAGATCTCTAGTTAAGGTTCTAACATATGTCCCTGCCTCGCACTGAATTTCACAAAGTAATATTCTTTCATCTCGTTCTAATATATTGAATGATTTGATTGTTCGTTGTCTAACCTGGACCTTGACTGCTGATTCTTTAGGGGGTACGTTGTGTATCCTACCCTCTAGATTGGATATCGCATTTTTCAAATTGCCCTCTTTTATGTCATTTGGGATTTTCATTACACAAATGTATTGTTTTTCTCCCTTTAATATTCTACCAGTTAATCTCGTAGCACAACCCGATAATAAAAGCAGCCCTCCATTTGCAAATGGGTCTAGAGTTCCACCATGGCCTAGTTTCTCAACCCCTAGCATTTCCCGAGCCCAAGCTGCTAATTGGTGGCTACTTGGTCCAGATGGTTTATCCAAAAGTATCCAACCACCCTCTAACAGTTGTTCTATTGAACGACTCTCTGGTGGGCAGCCATATTTTGGTTCTGAAATGGCATCTTTATCCAAGATTGTCCAATCCTCATCTTTCATTATTAAACACCCCTTTTGTTTAGTTCCTTTTCAACTATATCAGCCACTTCATTAGCATTTAGTGTGTCAGTTTCGATAATCATATTGTAAGGTGTCATGTCTTCAAGTGATATTGCGTAAAGGTTGTTATATCTTTTCTGATCACTATCCATTCTTTCCCTAATTCTTGAAATAGCATCTTCATGTGTCCCACCTTCTCTCATTACTACTCTATTTGCCCTTTCTTCGATG